>Ga0299912_10001781_pt1 | contig 17434 bp, 19 predicted proteins | sample RVTome_2_FD_207667 | JGI IMG/M metagenome (GOLD analysis project Ga0299912, IMG submission 207667) | Soil microbial communities from uranium-contaminated site in the Upper Colorado River Basin, Wyoming, United States - RVT95D214 (version 2) ... | reverse complement strand
TGCCGCTCAGACAATGCGAAGCGGCCAGCTGCTAGTTTGCATGTACTGTCTCCAAGATAAGATGATCGATACCGGGTAAACGACATTGCGAAAGATCAAACATCCGCAAACAGTATTCGATTAAATTTATCTAGAGGATTCGCTGACCGCGCGAGCAGCTGCATGATGGGGCGTCATCCACTTCGACATCGCCGCTGACAAGGCCGAATGCGCTATCAAGTTCCGAGAGCGTATGGGCCTGGCAGATCACCAAGGCGCGCGGGCCGTGCTCGATCAGGTCAAACCGGAAGGTATTATAATCCGCGAAGCCGCCGTGACGCTAGCCAGGGCGCGTGATGGCATTTCCAGCGATGGCGCAGTTGAGGGATCCCTATCGATGCTGCTACCCGATCATCCTCCCAGCCCACCCAAGACGATTTCGATCCCGCCGCTCCCCATCGATCAACTCTACCGACATGCAGACTTGTCGGCGCTCACCTTCGCCACGACCTCAGAGATCGAACCCATCGGTGGGCTCGTCGGACAGCGGCGCGCGCTCGATGCAGTGCAATTTGGCACGCGGATCGACAGACCCGGTTTCAATCTCTTCGTGATTGGGCTGCCGGCGGCACGAATGCGCCAGTCAGTCGAGGTCGTGTTGAGAGACACCCTGCGCGGGCGCAAAACTCCGTCGGATTGGGTCTATGTCAACAATTTCAAGGATCCGCAGAGGCCCACAGCTATCGAGTTGCCGCCTGGACGTGCTGCGCAATTCCATAACGCGATGCACGAGTTGATCGACGATCTCAAAGCGGCGCTGCCGGCCGTGTTCGAAAGCGAGGATTATCGGACACGGCGTGACGCAATCGACGAGGCTTTTCACAAGCGCCAGGCCAACTCCTTCGCGGAATTGCGCGATAAGGCCGCCAAACAGGGGATCGCCATCCTGCGCACGCCGCTGGGGTTTGCGCTCGCTCCCGGCCGGGAGGGCGAAGTGGTCCCTCCGGATGAGTTCAATGCGTGGCCAGACGAGAAGCGACGCGAGACGGCACGGATCATCGAGGCACTCGAGAAGGATCTCGAGAATGTCGTTCGCCGCATACCTCAGTGGGAGAAGGAACACCGCGACGAGATCCGACGCGTCAACCGTGAGACCGCGCAAGTTGCCGTCGAACAGCTCATCGACGCGACAAGATCAAAGTTCGCCGATTTGCCGCGCATCATCGATCATCTCGAATCGGTACGGAACGACCTTGTCGAAAACGTCGGGATGTTCATCGTCAAGGATGACGAGAGCGAAAGAATTTCGACCGATGCCATACCCGGAGGCGCTTTCGACCGTTATGAGGTCAACGCCCTCGTCACGCGCACCGCTCACGACGAGGCGCCGCTGGTCGAGGAGCTGCATCCCACACTTGGCAATTTGACTGGTCGTATCGAGCACGTCTCGCGCCAGGGAGTGCTCATCACGAACTTCCGGCTGATCAAGGCAGGAGCCTTGCACCGCGCCAATGGAGGCTATCTGCTTCTTGATGCCCGCAACATCCTCATGGAGCCGTTCAGTTGGGCGGCTCTGAAGCGAACGCTGCGGCGGCGCGAGATCGTCATCGAGGACGTTGCCCGGCTACTCGGATTTGCCACCACGGCCTCGCTGGAGCCCGATCCGATCCCACTCGATTTGAAGGTCATTCTGTTCGGCGACCGGCTACTCTATTTCCTGCTTGCAGCGTTCGATCCCGAGCTTGCCGAGCATTTCAAAGTGCTGGCCGATTTCGACGATGATGTCGACAGGTCGGGGGAAAGCGAGCTCACACAGGCCCGCCTCATTGCCTCGATCCTCGCGCGCGAAGGGTTGAAGCCGATGGAGCGGGACGGTGCCGGCCTCCTCATCGAGCACTGCGCAAGAATGGCTGGGCACGCGAGTAAGCTCAGCCTCCTTGCCGAGGAGATTCGGGATCTTCTTGCAGAAGCTGATCACTGGTCGGCGGACGCGGGCCGCAGCTCCATCACGCTCGTCGATGTGCAAAAAGCAATCGACCAGAGGATCGATCGGAAGGCTCGGCTGCGGAACCGTGCGCAGGAGAGCATCCTGAAGGATATCGCGCTGCTCGCCACGGCAGGCTCACACGTCGGCCAGATCAATGGCCTCAGCATCGTGGAGCTTGGTGGGTTTGCCTTCGGCCGCCCGACGCGCATCACCTGCCGAGTGAGGCCCGGCAGCGGCAGGGTCGTTGATATTGAGCGCGAGGTCGAGCTTGGGGGGCCGACCCACTCGAAAGGGGTGCTGATCCTTTCTGGCTTCCTCGCAGGCCGCTACGCGCTCGACACACCGATGTCTCTGTTTGCCAGCTTGGTCTTCGAGCAGTCGTATGCGGGCGTGGAGGGCGATAGCGCCTCCTGCGCAGAGCTCTTTGCGCTGCTTTCCTCATTGGCAGAGGTGCCGCTGCGACAGGATTTGGCCGTCACCGGCTCGGTCAACCAGCACGGCGAGGTTCAGGCGATCGGAGGGGTCAATGAGAAGATCGAAGGCTTCTTCGACATTTGCAGAGAGCGGGGGCTGTCGGGAACCCAAGGCGTCATCATTCCAAAAGGGAACGTACAGCATTTGATGTTGCGACGCGAGGTGGTGGATGCGTGCGCGGCAGGCCGCTTTGCCGTCTATGCGATCGCTACAGTTGATGAGGGTATCACGCTCCTCACGGAGCTGCCCGCCGGCGAGCGCGACGGCGAAGGCAGATACCCCGACGGCTCCCTCAATGGCCTCGTAGAGGCGCGGCTGCGCTCTTTTGCCGATGTTCGTCGCAGATTTGGCAGTGCGGGAAGTATCTCGGGCGCCGGGGAGCAGAATTGATGCCTCTGAGGCCTGAATTTGAGCGGGTGCTGTTGGTGTTGGATCTCGACTCACCGCATCGGGACGCCATCGAAGTCGCGACTCGCTTTGCCGAGCTACTCAATCTGAACCTCGTCGGTCTTTTTGCTTTGGACAACGCGCTGCAGCAGCTCGCAGCCTACCCGAGCGCCCGCGAGTTCGTGTCGGCCGGCAGCACATGGCGGCCGATCGATCTCGACCGGTTAGTCCACGAGCAGATGCTCGCCGCCAAAGCCGCGACTCGCGTGTTCAGGGAGCTCACAAGAGCGATAGGAGTGCCTACCACGTTCGAGATCGTCACCGGTCCCTCGCTACAAGCATTCGTCTCGACGTCCCGTGCATTAGACATTCTGGTGGTGGCCGAGCCGACCCGAGCCTCTGCCGCCGCAACGCGTGCCTTTTCTCTGGTCTTCGATGCAGCAATGCATTCGCCGGCCTCCGTACTGCTCGTGCCCCGCTCGGTCAGGCGGCGCACGGGTCCAATAGTCGCTATCGCCGGTGCACCCGATGATCCCGGTATGGCGGTCGCCTCCGCCATCGCCGCCGCGGCGCACGAGGAGTTGGTCATGATAGAAGCCTATCAAGCGGAGGCCTCGACCGCTGGCTCTGTTCTGCAAGGGGTGTCGACGCGACGGATTTCTGCCGGCCGTCGTGCTCTCACCAATGCACAGCTCGCGGCGTGGTTCCTAAACGGCAACGAAAGTCTCGTCGTCATTACGCGCGAGGGCATTGCAGCTGCTGACGACATCGGCTTGGCACTCGCCGAGCAGCGCCGCGTTCCCGTTCTGATCCTAGACTCTCCGCTCCGCACTACTTGAGGCTGCGCGCGAGCGCGACCTCCTTGACGCATGTCAACGCGCAACGCCTCGAGCCCGAGATGATGGGCGGGCCAAAAGCGACAGAGGAGCACGCAGTCATGCACGCCACACAGATTCAGGAGCAAGCGCGCAAGCTGATGGAAGCCCACGGCACCAAAGCGATCGCCGAAGCGGCTCAGAAAGCGCGCGACTTTGAAAAAAGCAACGACAAGGAGCAAGCCAAGACCTGGCGGCAGATCGAATTGGCGCTCAAGCAGATGCAGGGTCCACACGAGAGCTGAGGATTGAGAGAAGGCTTGCGACGCGGGGTGTAGCAAATGATCCGCTCCGTCGACGCCGGCTGCACGGGATGCGCGCCGCCCTGGGTAGCTTGGCAGCAGAGGCTTCCCTAACAGGCATGTGCCGGCCTATGAGTGCCTACAGTTGTGGCGGGATCATTGAACCGCGTGCCGCATCGTCATGCCTCGATACTTCGATCCTCATCTCGTCAACGATCCGTTCGGTGATCCGGGCCTCTACGTCGATCTAGCCTTCGAGCGGCGAGCGCTCCTCTTCGATCTTGGCGACCTCTCACGGCTATCACCCCGGCAGCTCCTCCGCGTCAGCGACGTGTTCGTCAGCCACCGGCACATGGATCATTTCATGGGCTTCGACCAGCTCTTGCGATGCATTCTCGGCCGAGAGAAGACCGTTGGGTTCTATGGTCCCCCCGGCCTCATCGAGGGGATCGAAAATAAGATTAAGGCCTACACCTGGAATCTTGTTGCTGGGTATGAGGGCAATCCAACCTTGCGCGTCACCGAGTTCGACGGGGAGGGGTGTTGTACGTCGGCACGCTTCTCTGCCCGGTTCATGTTTGCGCGCGTTGTTGAGGAAGGCCCATCCAGCGTTGCCGACGGCGTTCTGCTGCGAGAGTCTGGCTTTCAAATCCATGCGACCATGATCGACCACGGCATCCCCGTACTCGCCTTCGCCCTTGAGGAGCGCGCACACATAAACATTTGGCGCAACAGGGTCGAAGCGATGGGACTTTCCGTCGGACCGTGGCTCGGCACTTTCAAGGACGCGATACTGCGCGGCAGCCCTGATGATACGCCCATTGACGTGGCGTGGAGAGGTGCTCGCGACGGGCGACCCACCAGCCTGCCTCTCGGTGTACTCAAGCAGGAGATCATGCGCATTACAGCGGGACGGAAGATCGCCTACGTGGTCGACTGCGCATTTACGGATGCGAACGTCGCCCGCATAGTCTCGCTTGCGAAGGCGGCCGACATCCTATTCATCGAGGCGGCGTTCCTCGATGAGGACCGCCTCCGCGCGGCCGAGCGTCAGCACTTGACCGCATACCAGGCGGGCCTGCTGGGACGCCTCGCCGGCGTGAAGCGCCTAGAGACGCTGCATTATTCGCCCCGCTATCAGGGTTGCGGAGAGCGCCTCGCCCGCGAGGCCGAGGCGGCTTTCCGGAGCGGCTAAGCAGGAGGCTCCATGTCCGGCCATGCACGCGCAGAACTTCTGGTCGATGGTTCGCGCGGTGAGGGCGGAGGCCAGATCCTGCGCACGGCAATGTCCCTTGCCGCCATAACCGGGCAGGCGGTGCGGATCGAAAACATCAGGGCCGGCCGACCCAAGCCGGGCCTCGCGGCTCAGCATCTGACTGCGATACGCTCCGCCGCCGCGGTATGTGCCGCCGACGTCGCCGGCGCGACTCTTGGGTCAGCCGCGATCCGTTTCCGCCCTACGACTTCTCCCATTGCCGGCGACTACCGTTTCGACGTTGCGGAGGGGCGCGAAGGCGGCAGCGCCGGCGCTGCAACCCTCGTGCTGCAAACCGTGGCAATGCCAGCCCATTTCGCCACGGGAACTAGTCGCTTCCGCATTTTGGGCGGCACGCACATCGCCACCAGTCCGACGTTCGACTTCGTGCGCGAGGTATGGATACCCCTCCTCAACCGCATCGGCGTCAGGATCGAGGCAGAGCTTGAGGCTTTCGGATTCTTTCCAATTGGTGGTGGGGAGATCGCGGCCCGCGTCGAAGGCTCAGGCGCCGAAGCATCCGCAACGCTGCAACCGCTCCACCTGATCGAGCGCGGCCGTCTACTATCGATAAGTGGGCGCGCCATCGCTGCCAATCTTCCCGTCCACATCCCACAGCGTATGGCCGACCGAGCGCGCGCGCTGCTGGAAGGAGCGGCTCCGCGCATCCTCATCGAGCCATCGCGCGTGCGCGCGGCCTGCGCGGGCGCGGCGTTGTTCCTCGGCGCCCAGTACGAGCGTGCCGGCGTAGGTTTTGCCAGTCTTGGTCAGCGCGGGACCTCTTCTGAGGCGGTCGCGGAGGCCACTGCCAAAGCGCTGCTCTTCCACAAGCGGAGTGGCGCGGCGCTGGATCGGCATCTCGCCGACCAAATTCTTCTGCCCTTAGCGCTCGCGCGCGCTAGCTCCGTTTTCACCTGCGAGGCTGCGACGCGCCACCTCAAAACCAACGCCTGGGTGATCGAGCAGTTCGGCGTCGCGCGCGTCCGCATCGAAGAACGCGCAGATGCAAGCGCTCAAGTCACGGTTACGCCGCAGTAGCCTATCTCGTATATTGTTGACGGCGATCAATGCGCGATTTGCTGCGCGGCATGACCTGTCTGTAGCCGATGCACCTGCGAAAGGACGTTAATCATGGCCACCTTCATCATGCTCACCCGCTTGAGCCATCAGGCACTACGATCCCCAAGCTCGCTCGAGAACCTCAGCCATGCGGTGATGGAGCGCATCCGTGCGGACTGCAAGAGCGTCGAGTGGAAGGCGAGCTACGTCGTGCTTGGCCCCGCCGACTACCTCGATATTTTCACGGCGCCAGACATCGAGACGGCGACGAAGGTCGCCACAATCATCCGCACCTTCGGCCATGCGACGACAGAAGTGTGGGGCGCTACCGAATGGGATCGATTCACGGAGCTCGTCCGCTACTTGCCGCCCGCTCCGGTCGCGGCGACCGAGCCGAGCTGAACCGACGGCGAGGAGCTATCACGTGCGCGTTCGCGTCGAAACCTGCGCAGGCCACGGCGGCGTCGAGATGCCCCGCCGGATTTGCTTCGACGAGCGGCGCATTGAGGTCGCCGAGAACCTCGATCAGTGGTACGGGGCTGACTACCGCTACTTCAGGGTAAGGGGCGACGACGGCAATCTCTACATCCTTCGACTTGACGAGAGCCGCAGTGAGTGGACCCTGACGCTGTTTCAAAGACCCCAAGCCGAAGAGATTTCTGTGCCGCCTCTTCCGGGGAGGGGGCGACGGCCGATGCCATCCTCTTAAGGCGCATTAACATAGTTATATCGCAATAGGGGCACGATGGGGATAGGAGGCCGAGACGGCGCTGCGCGCCTCAAGAGTTCGCACGACGCGCCAAAAGCGACGGGTTCATGTTCGACGCAACACCCTTGCTCAGGGCCTATGCGGATCTGCGCATCTATCTGCTGCAGATCCGCGATCCGGTCGAAACTCAACGCTTGGTTCTGAAGAGCCTTCTGAGCAGAGCCCGCGCGACGCGCTTTGGCCGCGACCATCAATTTTCGGAAATTGCCGACGTTGCCGATTATCAGAAGCGGGTGCGCCTGCGCCATTACGAGGACTACTGGAGTGAATACTGGCAACCGGAGTTCTCTCAACTCGTCGACTGCACGTGGCCCGGCCTCATCCGCTATTTTGCGCGCACCTCCGGCACGACGGCCGGTGTCTCCAAGTACATCCCTTGCTCGGACGACATGATCGCCGCCAACTTGCGCGCAGGCGAGGACGTCTTCGTGCATCACGTCATCAACCGCCCGCAAAGCCAAGTATTGGGGGGCAAGTGCCTCTTGCTGGGCGGGAGCACCGATCTGACAGAGGAAGCGCCGGGGATATCATCCGGCGACCTCAGCGGCATAGAGGCCCAGGAGATCCCCTCGTGGAAGCGGTCATGGTTCTTCCCGCCGCTCGAGCTAGCGCTCATTCCCGACTGGGAGGAGAAGATCGACAGGATCGCCCGCGCCTGCCTTACCGAGGATATCCGTGCGATCAGCGGCACGCCGAACTGGCTTCTCCTGTTCTTCGACAAGCTCATGCAACTAACGCCGCGATGCGGCGGCCTGCGAACCATCTTTCCGAGACTGGAGCTCATCATTCATGGCGGCATCGACTTTGCGCCCTACCGGGACCGGTTTCGCGACCTTCTCCAAGGCAGCCGGGCGGAGACCCGCGAAGTGTATTTTGCGAGTGAATCCTCGATCGCCATAGCGGATCGTGGCGATGGCGAAGGCCTGCGACTGATCTGCGACAACGACACCTTCTTCGAGTTCGTTCCCGTCGGCGAACTCGGAAATGCCGAGCCAACCCGGCATTGGCTCGCCAATCTCGAGACGGGCGTGGAGTACGCTGTGGTCGTGAGCACGTGCGCCGGCGCTTGGGCCTACGTTTTGGGCGATACGGTGCGCTTCATCGACCGCGACCCGCCCCGGCTTCGGATCACCGGCAGAATAAGCTATCGGCTGTCGACTTTCGGCGAGCACGTGATCGCCGAGGAAATCGAAGAGGCGATCCGCTCGGCCGCAAGCCACATCGGTGCTACGGTCGTCGACCATTGCGTCGGCGTTGTCTTCCCCGAGTCTGAAAAGACCGGCACGCATCTCTACATCGTCGAATTTGCCGACAGTGCTCCCGATGCGGCACGCATGGATGCGTTCGCTCACAGCCTGGACCAAGCCCTTGCCGCATCGAATGCCGACTATCGAGAGCGCCGCGCTGGCAACTTCGGATTACGTCCACCACAGGCACAAGCCGTAGCGCCGGGAACCTTCGCGGCATGGATGAAGGGCCGCGGCCGGCTTGGCGGCCAGCACAAGGTGCCGCGCATCATCAACGATGCGAGACTCTTTGCAAGCCTTTGCGACTTTGCAGCGAAGCGTTAATCCGGTTTAGCAACGAAGATGATGACGCAGATCAATCCGCCAATTGTGCTTCTGCACTAAGAGCGTCAGCCAAGCGAGGTCCCCGATGCCGACACCAAGCAAAGACAGCTCTAAGCAACCCCTCCTGTCAGCCGACGAGATCCACCAGCTGGCTGGCCTCGTGGCCGATCACACGATCATCGCGATCCTGGAGACGCGAGCGTCGGTTGCCGATCTCGAGGTTGCTTTAATCTACGCCCGCGGAGAAGGCGACTACGTCGACCGTCTTGGTCACCCGTTGAGCGGCAAGGCGGCGCAGGTTGCCGACATTCTCGCGAAGGACGAGCTCTACGCTCCCAATGAGGAGCGTTAGTGCATCAGTGCGGTCGCAGGGTCTCCGCGCCGCTCCAGCAACGCTTCTCTCTGGGAGCATCGCACATGCCACAACTTGACCCACCAGCTCCGGCCGTCGTCGCCGATCAAGAGCCGTTCTGGGAGCCCATTGGGCAGCTCGTATTCGCATTCGGCCACCTCGAGGAGCAGATCGAGTGGTGCATCACGCTGTTGCTTAATGCGGACAGTGCGCCTAAGAGCCCATCTGTCGCCTCTCAGATCCGCAACATCTGCTCTCGCATCGCGCTGGTGGAAGCCTTGTACCGCCAGCTCACGACCGACGAGCAACTGCGAGTCGCACTGCACAATCTGATCAAGGAGCTGAGGGTGGTCTTCAAGTTCCGCAACGGGGTTTTGCATGGCCCCTGGGGGAACTATTTCAAGCACAGCTGCACTTGGCAAAAGCCTCGGACTAACCCCGTTGACCTCAGCCCTTATAACTTTGAGGTGTCCGTGGAGGTGCTCCAGGAGCATATCCAGCGAGCGGCAGATATCGGCAATGGACTTGTCAAACTCATCCTGTCGGTGGTCGAAGAACACGCCTCGCGCGCTCCGGCATGATCCGCATTAGTCGACCCTGAGAAAGTGATAACGCCGAAGTTCCTCGCGTTCCCAGATTGACAGCCCAGCCCGGTCGGTGACGGTCTCAATGTCGATTACAAAGTCTGGATCAGCAAAGGCAATGCGGCCTGGATGTCCCATCTCAGCGAGCCGGTTGAGCAATGCGGTGTCGAGCAGCTTCTCCTCCGAAAGTGAGCTAAGCTTGTCTCCCATGCCGCGCCGGTGCAGACGGATGTGGAATGTCTTGCCGGCCAGGCGCTCGGCCCACCCCAGAATTATGGCGCTGGCCTTTGCCTCGAATTCTTCCCGAGTGTCGAAGTCAAACGTCGCTTGTGCGGGCATGAGACGCGAAACGTCATTGAGCAGAGTCATGTCGCGGCTCATGAGATCAGCGAGGGCCGCCATAAACGCACGAACTTCGGCGACCTGCATCACGATGACGTTGTGAAAGGCCGTCGTCTCAACGTTTCCGAATTGCTTGAGGCCGCGCTGGGCGCGATAGCGGGCGATACGGTCGTTGACGGTAACGACGACGTTCCAGTCCTTCATGGATCCCCACCTGGCTGACAAAACGCTGACTTCTCGCGTCAGCGCCGCGTCACGACGATTCGAGCACAGTCTCGCCCGTGGCGCTGCTGACAATGCGCCGGTAGGAACCATCTAACAGGAAAGGTTGGTCCGGCGAACCGGCCTGACTTACCTCAATGACAAAAAGGAGATCGATCAATGAATAGGATCATACTCACGATCGCCACGGTCGGCATTCTCGCCGTGAGCCCCGCACTTGCAGGCAGCTATTCCGGGACCTGCACGACTGCTCCTAAGGAGCAATGGATGACCGAGGCTGCAGTGCAGGCCAAGGTTACCGAAGCCGGCTACACGGTAAAAAGCATCAAGACGACTCGCGCCGGCAATTGCTTCGAGGCCTACGCAACGGACAAGGCCGGGACGAAAATGGAGCTGTTTCTTGATCCGACCACGGCAAAGATCATTCACTCGCAATGAGCGGCCTGTCTGACACAGGTGAGAACCTCGAAGCCGGCCGCGAGATGCGGCCGGCATCGGTCAAGGTGTGGGACTTCTTCGTGCGCGTCTTTCACTGGCTGCTCGTCGTACTGTTCGCAACGGCGTGGTATTCAGGCGGGATCTGGGACAATCCGCACCTTGTCGCCGGCTACTTTGTCTTGGCTCTCGTCGTTGCGCGCATTGTCTGGGGCTTCATCGGCTCCCGGCATGCCCGGTTCTCCGACTTCATCTATGGCCCGCGAGTGATGCTTCGCTATTCAGCCGAAATGCTACGCCTGCGCGCGCCACGCTACCTCGGCCACAATCCGGTTGGCGGTGCCATGGCGATCGCTCTACTCGCGATACTGCTCGTCATCTGCTTCACCGGCGTGATGATGACCGCCGATCCGTTCTGGGGTGTGCAATGGGTCGACAATCTGCATGCGGCGGCCAGCACGTTTGCTCTGATCTTGGTCGGGCTGCATATCGGCGGCGTAATTTTCGCCAGCATCGAACACGGCGAGAACCTGGTGCGCGCCATGATCACCGGAATGAAGCGCGCCCCATGACGATCGCTTATCGAGCTGCTGGGGGCCTGCGGCGCAGGCGGCGCGGCCATCACCCGTGCAGGCTACGGGTGGCTCGGCGGCAACGACGCGACGCACGTCAAAGGCGCGATCCGCTAGCACCGACTGCAGTTCCGATCGCGCGCAGGTGCGTCTGTTCTCCGACCGACTGAAGCCATTTCCGCCGAAGCCCCTTGAGCGGCCGGGCGGATCTCAAGGCCTAAGCTTTACTAAGGTGTCGCGTCGACCTGCCTTGCTTGGTCCCGCGATGCACTGCAAAAAGGCAGATTGCTCAAGAATCGCAACGGCATTGACTAAATCTTGGGCGCGACAACGCGGGCTCCGGGGACTACGATTTTGCGATGCAATAGGGCCCGGGCCCTTCCCCTGACCGTCGCCATAGCGAGGCGGTAACATGCTGCCTATGAAACAAACCACCAGCGCCAAGCCGCCGACTCCCGAGCCGAAGCAGCTGAGTGAGATCGGGCTGATCGGCATCTACGAGGTCTCGAAGATCCTTGCCAAGCCGGCGCGGCTCGAGACGACCCTGTCCAATGTCCTCAACTTGCTATCCTCATTTCTGGACATGCAGCACGGCACCATCGTGCTGCTCGACGATGACGACGTCCCGGAAATTGTCGTGGGCTCGGTTTGGAACGAGGACGTAGCCTCCAAGGGCCTGGTCCACCCCCCTCGCAAGGCGCTCGATCAGATCGTCGCTACGGCGATGCCGCTTGTCGTGCAGAACGCAGGCAAGCATCCGCTCTACCAGAATGCCGATATTGGGGACGCCGGCGAAACGGCCGGCGAGGGTCAGCCGGTCTCGTTCATCGGTGTGCCCATAAAGATCGAGGACAAGGTGGTCGGCACGCTGTCCATAGTCCGGGTGTGGGACGAGAGAAGCGTGTTCCGTTCCGATCACGACGTGCGCTTCCTTTCCATGATCGCCAATCTTATCGGCCAAACGATCCATCTTCACAGGGTGATTGCGCGCGACCGCGAGCGTCTGATGGATCAGAGCCGGCGGCTCGAGAAGGAGCTGACCGGCGTGAAGCCGGGCAAGCTTCGTACGCGCGTATCCGGTATCATTGGAGAAAGCGAGCCCATCCGCGCTTTGCTGGGCAAAATCGAGTTCGTCGCCAAATCGAACGCGACGGTGCTCCTGCGCGGAGAGTCCGGCACTGGCAAGGAGCTCTTCGCGCGCGCCATCCACGACCTCTCTCTGCGCGCCCAAGGTCCCTTCATCAAGGTGAACTGTGCCGCACTGCCCGAATCCGTGCTCGAGTCCGAGCTTTTCGGCCACGAGAAAGGCGCGTTCACCGGAGCGATCAGCACCCGCAAGGGCCGCTTCGAGCTCGCCGACAAGGGCACTCTCTTTCTCGACGAGATAGGCGAGATCTCACCCGCCTTCCAGGCCAAGCTTCTGCGCGTGCTGCAGGAGCAGGAATTCGAGCGCGTAGGCGGCAACCGCACGATCAAGGTCGATGTGCGCATCGTCGCTGCGACCAACAAAAACCTCGAAGAGTCGGTGGCGCGCAACGAATTTCGTTCCGACCTCTATTACCGCATCAGCGTGGTGCCCTTGATGACACCGCCGTTGCGTGACCGGAGGGGTGATATTCCGCAGCTCGCCAATGAGTTCCTCAAGCGGTTCAACAACGAGAATGATCGCAAGCTTGCCTTCGGCGCGGGCGCAATGGATGTGCTGAAGGCATGCTATTTTCCCGGCAACGTGCGCGAGCTTGAGAACTGCGTGCGCCGCACCGCCACGATGGCGCCTGGCGGAGCGATCGTCACGGACGATTTTGCCTGTCGCCACGATCAGTGCCTGTCTGCGGTGCTGTGGAAAGGTCACGCTACCTCATCGCAGCAGTGTTCGCACCCGCAGGTGCTAGTCCCGCTGCCGGTGGCTACAAAGGCCGTCGTGGGCAGGACTATGGTGCGATCGACGGGAGGAGACGCGGGTCCTGCGAGCATAGGCACGCCTGAGGAGCCGGCCAGCGAGCCGGCATCGGAGCGGGAGCGGCTCATCGAGGCGATGGAGAAGGCGGGCTGGGTGCAGGCCAAGGCCGCCCGCATCCTCGGCTTGACGCCGCGCCAGATCGGATACGCCCTGAAGAAGCACGGCATCGAGATCAGACACTTCTGACCACATCGGACGGCGCGATCAGCTTGATGCTGACTTCGACGTCGCGGGGCCGTGCCAGGTAGGGCGATGATGTGACGAGGATATCGGCGCCGGCATGCGCGTAGGCGGCAGCGTTGTCGGCGGTGATGCCGCCAGCCGCCGCAATCAAAGGCCGCCGGCTTGCAGAAGCAGAAAGCTCTTCGATGAGCTTGGCCACCTGCGGCGGGCTGAACTTCTCCGTCTGGATAACATCGAACCCGGCTTCGGCTGCCGCAATCGCGTCCCCCACGGACGTTGCCTCGATGATGAGTTTCTTCTCCGGCGCGGCGCGACGCAACCGATTGGCAGTCTCAGCCAGCGGCTCGCCTGGAAGAAAGGCGCGATGCTCAGGGAACAAGAGCACTGTTTCGGAAAGACCGAGGCGATGGGCAACGGCGCCGCCGGCGCGAACCGCGCGAATGGCAAACGACTTCGTTCCCGGGATATTCTTGCGCGTGCAGGCGACGACAACATGAGGCGAGGCGGCCTTCGCAGCATCAACGATCGCACGCGTCGCGGTCGCGACTCCTGACCAGGCTTCGATCAGCGTCTGTGCTACCTTCCATCCGCGATGCAGCGCGGTCGCTGCTCCCTGTGCGACCAGAATTGTCGATCCCTGAGGAAGCACGTCGCCCGAACGTACCTGCAGGGAGACGTGGCAGCCAGACATATCGAGCAGCGCTGCGGCGCTCTCTGCCTCAGCGAGCACCATTGGGTCGCGAGCGGTGAAGACCATCTCACCCGCCAGCACGCCGATGCCGAGCGCTTCCGTCGTTAGGTCGCTGTGGGGCACATCGTCGGCAAGGAGCTTCTCAAGCTCGCTGCGGAAAGCGGTCGGCCGCATGTGGAACTCCGAATGGCGCTTTCCCGCATGATGCGGGAGGTTGTGGGTTTGAATACAGCGTCATATTTGCGACAATGAAGACGCCAATCGGCGCCTATGGTGCCGATTGCGCGGCACTTTTGTGCGTCCGCGGTAGCGGCACGCGGCTTGCTCCATAGATCGAACGCCTCCAATCGGAGAGGCGAGCATTGGCGACGGAGAGCGACGATGACATCTCTCAGCTACCACGATCATCTCTTGAAGCTGGCCGCGGTCATCTACCGGTCCGGAGAAGACGACGTCGACAGCCTGCTTGCAACCTTTGCGGCCGATCTGATCCGCGAAGGTCATCGCATCGGCGGGATCGTACAGCATAATACCAAAGGCGCATGCGGTCCGCGTGATCTGATGCGGATGGTCGATCTGATGACGGGGCGGGCAATACCGATCTGCCAGGCGTTGGGCGGCGGCGCCGTGTCCTGCAAACTGGACCCGGCTGGTCTTGCCGACGCGGCCGTTTCTGTGAGCCGGGCGATCGCCGAGAACGTCGAGCTGGTGATCGTCAACAAGTTCTCCAAGCAGGAGGCGGCCGGGGGCGGACTGCGAGCGGAAATCGCCGGCGCTGTTGTTGCGGGGTTACCGATTCTTGCGGCTGTATCCGACAAGGTCTACGACGCATGGGCCGAATTCACCGGCGGATTCGGCACGACGCTCTTATGCGAGCGCCGCGTCGTCGACGATTGGTGGCGGGAAATGTCATGGCGGGAGAGCCGCTCCCGAGTTCTTACCCGACTCGAACAGAGGCCCGATCGCCCGAGCAGACATGAGCCCTTCGGCACAGCGGCCCTACAGTAGTCATCACTTGCCAATTATGACATCGGACGACTTTACAATGGCCGAGACGTTGTCTCCGACTTTGAGGCCTAGATCGTCGACTGACTCATTGGTGATCGACGACGTCATGGTGAGACCCGGTGCAAGCTCGATCTTGATGTGAGCCGTAGTGGATCCCTTGGTCACGGAAACGATCCGTCCCGGCAGCACGTTGCGAGCACTGAGTCTCATGGGGGCCATCCTAAGAGGGTGAGCGAAGCGCGATTCTATTGCACCGGCCACGGCTGGCAACCACACATCCGGCCGACGCACAACAATGTCGCGACTTCTGAAAGGGGACCAGCCAAACCCTCCGAGCCGGTGTCGGACTTACGACACGTTGTCGTGGGAGCGACAGCGCCCTGTGCGGCCAAGCGCTTCTAATAATTATTCAAAATCAAAGATCTGACTTCTGGCACGCGGCTTGAAAGAGATGCTGTGTCGGGCATCGCCTGCACCCTGAGGAGTCAGCCCCCATGGCCTACCAGATCATCGCCTCGCAATGCACCGTCTGTGGCGCCTGCGAGTTCGACTGTCCAAACGCCGCCATCCGCCTCAAGGGGGACATGTACATCATCGATCCGAAGAAATGCACCGAATGCGTGGGGCACTTCGACACGCCGCAATGTGCCGCCATCTGCCCCGTCGAGAACACGTGCGTACCTGCTGCGTAACGAAGGATCGGCGCCTTGGCACGGACCAACAGCAGCTCGGGATCCACGGCGGCGGAAGCGCTCGATTGGCTCGGCCATCCCGTATCGTGCCGCGACTGCCCGCACGAGGATATTCGCCAGGAGCGGCTCTGCGATCTTGGCCGGACTTGCGTGCGCGACCGGCGGACGCGGCGCATCGATCGGTTCTTCAATGCCAACCCCGGTGCCGCCGATAAGTACCTCAATCACCCCTATTTCGAAGCCCGCGCGCTGGCAGCCAAATACGCAACGATCTTCCTGTTGCCGCCGCTGCTGGACGACCCCGAGCCTGACGTGCGGGCGATGGTGGCACGACGCCTTCCCGTGTGCCGCATCATGCAACTGAGCTTCGACCCCGACCGCAAAGTGCGGATGGTGGTCGCGCAGCGGGTCGAAGGCGCGGCATTGGTCAGCCTGCTCGGCGATGAAGACTACTGGATCCGCCTCGAAGCGGTAAGACGCGTGCCGCCCGACGTGTTGCCGATCGCGATGCACGATCCCGATCCGCAGGTGCGGCGCGAGGTGGCCCGCCGGATAAAGGCGGACGCATTGCCGGGAATGATGGGCGATCCCGATCCACTCGTGCGGATCGCGGTCGCAGAGCGGCTCGATCCTGCGAAACTCGCGGCGCTCGTCGCCGATGAAGACTTGCGCGTGCGCTACGTGGTTGCCGAGCGCGGCGACGCGGCGGCACTGGTGCGGCTCAGCGAGGACCCGGACCCGGAAGTCAGAAGCCGTGCGCAGTCACGCTATGCGCAGCACCAACTGGAATCATGAGCGGAGAGACGAATGGCAGCCGTGCAAGAGACCATCGACGAAGTCCGCCGCATCGACGTCGACCAGTACAAGTACGGGTTCGAAACGATCATCGAGTCGGAGAAGGCCCCCAAGGGCCTGTCCGAGGACATCGTCCGCTTCATCTCGGAGAAGAAAAGCGAACCCGCCTGGATGCTTGAATGGCGGCTTGAAGCCTATCGCCGCTGGCTGACGATGCGCGAGCCCGACTGGGCGCGCGTCGACTATCCGCGGATTGACTACCAGGGCCTCTATTACTATTCCGCGCCCAAGAAATTTAAGGCGCTGACATCGCTCGATGAGGTTGATCCCGAGATCCTGCGAACCTACGAGAAGCTTGGCATCCCGCTGCGCGAGCAGGAGATCCTCGCCGGCGTCGTGCAACCGAGTGCAGACGGCGAGGACGAGCCCAACGAGGCCAGCTATGCGCGCGTCGCCGTCGACGCCGTGTTCGACTCCGTATCGGTCGCAACCACGTTCAAGGAAGAGCTCAAGAAGGCCGGCGTCATCTTCATGCCGATCTCGGAGGCGCTCCGTGAGCATCCCGACCTGGTGCGGCAGTATCTCGGCTCAGTCGTGCCGACGTCGGACAATTTCTTCGCCACGCTGAATTCGGCGGTGTTCTCCGACGGCTCGTTCGTCTACGTGCCGGAAGGCGTGCGCTGCCCGATGGAGCTCTCCACCTATTTCCGCATCAACGAGCGCAACACAGGCCAGTTCGAGCGCACGCTGATCATCGCCGCCAAGGGAGCTTACGTGAGCTATCTCGAAGGCTGCACGGCACCGCAGCGTGACGAGAACCAGCTGCACGCCGCGGTGGTCGAACTCGTGGCGCATGAGGACGCGGAGATAAAGTACTCGACGGTGCAGAACTGGTACCCGGGCGACAAGGACGGCAAGGGCGGCATCTATAATTTCGTGACCAAGCGCGGCGATTGCCGCGGCGCAAATTCCAAGATTTCCTGGACGCAGGTGGAAACGG
>Ga0299912_10001778_pt1 | contig 17441 bp, 23 predicted proteins | sample RVTome_2_FD_207667 | JGI IMG/M metagenome (GOLD analysis project Ga0299912, IMG submission 207667) | Soil microbial communities from uranium-contaminated site in the Upper Colorado River Basin, Wyoming, United States - RVT95D214 (version 2) ... | reverse complement strand
CTCAAGGAGCTTCACGGCTGCGAGGCCCACACCACGCATCTCCCCGCGCCCGGCGACGAGGCGGGCCTCAGGCGGCTGGGCATCAACCTGACCAGCGAGCCGAATTTCTCGGATAAGACGCTGTATATTACTTGAAATGGAATTCCTTTATAGCTTATGCATTCTGGCCGTTTTCCTCCTTATCGGAAAAGCCCTGCGGGCCAATATCCGGATGTTCCAGGTCCTCTTTTTACCCTCGGCCATCATTGCCGGGTTCCTGGCCCTCGGGCTGGGGCCCTACGGGGCCAAGCTCATACCCCCTTGGGTGATCAACAACTGGAGCCCTCTTCCCGCCGCTCTGATCAACATTGTATTCGCCTCGCTCTTTCTGGGCGTGGAAATCCCTCCCGTAAAAAAAATATGGAACTTTGGAGGCTCTCAGTTGTGCTTCGGAGTCGTGGCCGGGATGGGGCAGTATTTTTTCGCCCTCCTGGCCACCGTGTTGATCCTCGCGCCGTTCTTTAAAACCAATCCCCTCATCGCCTGTGTCCTGGAAATCGGGTTCTCCGGAGGACACGGGACGGCCGCCGGCATGAAGGGAGTGTTTAAAGACCTCGGTTTTCCGGCCGGCGGCGATTTGGGTTTGATGTCGGCCACGGTGGGGATCATCACCGCCGTGGTGGCGGGCATGATTCTCATCAACATCGCCATCCGCAAAGATTATTGCACTTACCTCAGCGAGAAAAGAGGAATTCCCCTTTACAAAAAAAAGGGCCTTATCCCCGAGCCTCAGAGGTTTTCCATCGCCACCGCCACGGTGGCCTCGGAAGCCATCGAGCCCCTGACCTTTCATTTTTCGATCATTGCCCTGGCCGTCGTCATCGGCTGGGGGTTCCTGGCGGGCATGCAGGCGATTTCCTCCGCGTTCAAATCATTCCCGCTCTTTCCCCTGGCCATGATCGGGGGCTTGATCGTGCAGAAATTCTCCATGGCCGTCAAGGTCAATAGGTACTATGATAAAAACACCTTCGACCGCATTCTGGGATTCGCCCTGGATGTTCTGGTCATCTCGGCCATCGCCACGATAAAGCTCGATATCTTCGTGGCCAATTTTTGGCCGTTCGCCATCATCATGGCTGTGGGCATTATATGGATGGTGTTCTGCGCCGTCTTCCTTGCCCCCAGGATGTTCCAAAAATTCTGGTTCGAACGGGCCATCACCGAGTTCGGCATGCAAACGGGAGTTACCGCCATCGGGCTTATGCTCCTGCGGGTTGTCGACCCCCTGTACAAAACGGATACGGCCAAGGCCTTCGGGTTTAAACAGATGATCTACGAACCCTTCCTGGGCGGCGGGTTCATTACCGCCTTCGCCCCCATTCTGATTCTCAGTCTGGGGGTGTGGCAGTCCATCGGCCTGTCGTTGGCTTTCATGGTGATATTTTTTCTGATATCCTTCTTTAACGGCTGGGTGAATTTTCGCCCCGACAAGAGGGCCAGGGAATGAGCAAGGAGGAAAGTGCCATGATTAACACACCGCGGATCGTCGTCCTGGCGGCGGTATGCCTATTCGCGATCGGCGGCTTTTCCCAGGAGCGCCAATGGCCGGAGAAGAACTTCTTTGACAACAGCCTCCATCACACCAGCCGGGGGATTGCTTTCTGGTATAGCCAAGAGCAGGGAGGAGTTGAGAAGCTGAGCGGGATCCCCATTGCTCAGCTGAATTGCTTGAACTGCCACGTCCAGAGCTGCGACGCCTGCCACGCCAAAACGGTCAACGGCCTCCAGGTCTATTCCACCGAGCAGGCTCGCAGCCAGAAGGCCTGCATCGAATGCCACGGTATAGGCGACGTAGAGGCGGCTAAGAAGAACAACCAGTTTGTCGACATCCATTTCGACAAGGGTATGAAATGCCTGGATTGTCACACCTCCCGGGAGATTCACGGCGACGGGAAGGCCTATGACACGTACTCCCAGGAGGGCGTCCTGGAGGCGAGCTGCCGGAAATGCCATGACCAGGTGTCCTCCATCAACAGCCACACCATCCATAAGGACAAACTGGACTGCAACGCCTGCCATGTGAAAGAGCTGCCCTCCTGTCATAATTGCCATATGGACACCAGGGCCAAGGAGGGGAAGAGCCATTCCCTGCCGCTCAAAGACGTTTTTTTCCTGGTGAACAGCCGGGGCAAGGTCACTCTGGCCACCTGCCTGTCCTTTGTTTATCAGAACAAGACGATGATCGAGTTCTCGCCTTCTTTTCCGCATGCCGTGGGCAGGCCGGGACGGGCCTGCCCAGAATGCCATGCCACCCAGATCATAAAGGACATCCGGAAAAAGACTTTCCGGCCTGTGACCTGGACGGAGGCCGGGCTGAAGAACGTCAGCGGTGTCATCCCCGTTTTGGAAGGGCTAAACTGGAATTTTCCCTTCTTCAACTATGAACAGGGGAAATGGGTACCCATCCCCGATCCCAGCCGGCCGCGTATCCAGTACGCCGGCTACTGCACACCCCTCACCGACGAACAGTTCCGGAAATTGGAAAAAGCGCCGGTTTCAAACCAACAAAAATAGAAGGTTGCTTCGGTTCATCGAAACAAGATGAGATGAATGAAGAAAGGAGAAGGAATCAAATGGACAACAACAAACCCGGACAAGCACCGCAGGTAAGGCTGGTCGGCCTGACTGACCCCTACAAGGGCCAGGTCTTCGTCGTCGACAAGGAGGATTTTATCATCGGCCGAACGAGCAGCTGCGACCTCAGCATGTCCCAGAGCACGATCTCGGGCCGTCACGCCAAAATCCAGAAAGTCGGGGACCATTACGAGATCTCGGACCTGCAGTCCACCAACGGGACTTTCCTCAACGGCCTCAAGGTCGAGCGAAAGCATCTTCGCTCCGAGGATAAGGTCAAATTCGACCAGTTTGAATTCCAGTTCATCGACCCGGCCGACGTGGGCCGCACCATGATCTCCCGGCCGGCTCCTGATGAAATCGCCAAGACCATGGCTCGGGACCGCGCGCCGTTGCCCGCTACGCATCTTCATCCCGCCCTGGCCGCAGTGAAAAAGGGGAGCCTGCTGGCCGGAGTCATTGTGGGGCTTCTGGTCAGTTTTCTCATCGGCCTGGTGGGGAATGCGGTCATGATTTATTTCAGCACCCAACAGAGCGGTTTTTCCGTCAAAGACTTCGGGGCGATCTTGAAAGACATCGCCCTGCGCTATCCCTCCCCCCATATCCCCCAGGTCTGGCTTAAGCAGAACTGGTCGGATTGGCGAACGATCGTCTCCCTGGGCTTGATCGCCCTTGCCGTCATTGTCGGCGGAATCCTGGTCCAGGCTATCGGAAAAAGAGCACGCGCTGCCTCAGCCTTTGTCTTTAGCCTGTTTTATGTCATTGTGGCCGTATTGATCCAACTGATTATTGTCAAATTCCAAATACGGTTCGTGGCAGGGCTTTATCCGCAGGTGGTTCGCGGCCTTTCGACGTGGCCAGATTTTGCTTTGGCCGTCGGCCTGTTTTTCGCCGTCGTCTTTGTCCTCAGCTTCATCGGGACACTCTTCGCCAAGAAAAAATAAACGATAGGCTGATATATTGTTTTAACGGCGGCCCTGTTTTATATTTTCATTCGACCGCGCGCCCGTAGCTCAGTGGATAGAGCGGTGGACTTCGAATCTTGCTATCAGTAGCGGCGAAACGGGCGTTATCGCTTTTAATTTCAATCACTTAAAATAGATCTTGGTTTCACGCCGGACCATCAAAATTTGCGTATTTTTGCGGGGTTTTGCGGGCTTTGGGGCACCAGGAGGGCACCGAAGTTATCATTCCCTATCGAAGTACTCGGAAAAACATACCGCTCGTTATTATCTAGAATAACAGTCCGTTTTCCTGGATATATTTCGCGAGAAAATAGATGTCTTTTATTAAAAAGAATATATGATAGCGTGATTTGACATTGCATCTCTATTTGATCTATAAAATAAAAGCATATTGAAATTAGACGCGTTCTTAAGGCGCCATTTTCTGAGCGGCTAGAAAAGCCCTGTATTTTAGCGCCAGCGAGCGTATCCAGCAGCGAGGGGGGGCTTGACAGTGATATTGTATATGATATCATGGGGGTTATGAATTATGCGGGCCGATGAGATCCTCGAATCCTGGAGAAATCTGTGTCCAAAAGAGGCCCCTATTAGCGACGTAATTCTAGTAGTTGAAAACAAGTTCGAAAGTATTACGCATAAACGGCGAGGAGGATATTTTAAGATCTTCGATAGCAGACTAAAAAGATTGGGGGAAATAGCGCCTGATTTCTTACCTGATTGCATGTACGGCAACTATTCAATACCAACAGTTAAAGGCCGAAAAGTAAAGGGGCATTATGTTAAGAGAATCGTAGAATTAATTGATATAGTAGAAGAAATGTCGCAAAAAGGATATTGAAACGTGAAAAAAGATCTTAAGTACTATTTGGGTTTGCGGTATCAAATCACTATAACTCCGATCGCTGAGGAAAGAGGTGGAGGCTATGAGGCCGCTATTCCTCAACTTGGTAGATACACATTCGTAGGTGATGGAGACACAATCGAAAATGCGATTAAAAATCTTAATAAAATAAAAAAAGAATACTTCAAAAACTTTTTGAAAGAACGAATTGCTATTTCAGAGCCTGAAAAGGGTGATGAAGAACATAGCGGAAGAATTCTATTGAGGCTTCCGAAGTATATCCACAAGGCTCTTTTAGAACAGGCTAGAAATGCTGGCATTAGTTTAAATCAGCATATTTCAAATTTAGTGGCATTTGGAATTCCTATTCATGAGTTAAAAAAAACAATCAAAGAAATGTGCGATCTCTGGAATGCAGCTGTTCATATATATGAATTTTCAGTGCCCCAAAAACAGGAAAAGCCTGCAGTTCTTGTGGAAAGCCCCACAGAGTTGCGTGTTGCATAGGTGCTTCTATGAACAATAAAGAAGCCGAAAAGAAAATTATCGCGCCAAAAGAATATAGGGAAATTCTTAATAGTATTGATCTTAAAAACATATTCCTGAAGAGCTGCAGTTGCGAATTAGAAAGAGAGAAGGTGTCACCAGACACGAAGGTTAATATTAGCGATACTGCATTAATCTTAAAACAGGAGAAAGATTATTTAGAAATTCTTCATTCGTATATTTTCGAAGCAATGAGTCAGCAAAAAAAAGAGAGATTTTTGATAATCAAATGTGAGTATATTTTGGAATACGCGGCGGCTAAAGAAATTACAAATAGTTTTTTTGATATTTTCAAGAGGACCAGCCTGTTGTTGAATTCTTGGCCTTTTTTCAGAGAATTCGTAAATAATATTACTTCTCGGATGTATATTCCTCCGTTTACTCTTCCTCTTATAAAAAGATAAAGCTACTGGGGGAAATGTCTATTAATCACTTGCTAAAAACGCCTGTTGAAATTTATGGAAATGAAGAAAAAGTTATTTCGACAACTGCGTCGGTTCAGCAAGGGATAATTTTCCTTAAAGATGTGGATGTTAGACAATTAGATATAATTAAAGTAATCCCAACAAAACAAGAATTCGAAGTAATCGACCATCCGCATAAACAAATTGATCCGAATACCAATAGAATTCTCTATATTGAAGCGAAAGTAAGAAAAAGTTCCGGATAATGTGAAACAATATGCATTGCGGAACCTGCAATTGGCATGATGAGATTAAACTAAAGAAGGTCTATTGCCTGTTTCATGATCGGTGGTTTGATATTAACTACACATGCGAAAACTTTATTGATTATTCGTATTTGAATCGGGAAGAAAGATCAAGGAGGGCCACCGAAGCGAGGAAAAGAGTAGAGGCTCAGGCAAAAGACGAGCAGGAAAAACAAGAGGCAGAAAGAAGAGCCCAGGATTCCAAATTGCATGCTGAAGAAATCGCGCGCATAAATAGAAAGCACGAAGATAAATTACACCAAATGAGAATGAAGTTTGATAAAAAAATGTGGTGGAATACCTTGTGGTGGCAGATCATACTAGCTGTTATAAGTGCCGGACTTGGCTTTGGTGCTGCTTGGTTTCTTAAAAAATAGAAGAACACTAATCTTGCTTGGAGCCTTGATTTTCCTTATTATCGTGATAATAGCTTTTGGCGATTATTTTGGACAATAGAAAAAAGCGCTTCATCGCCAGTGCGATTATAGTACGTGTAAAAACACTTCTTATTTAAAATACCACTAAGAAATTTATTTACATTTATGCTCTTTTCTTTCTTTTGGAGTTTTTTAATCATGTCTAAAGTTCTTCTTCTTGTTATAGACATTACCCTATCAAAATAGATATCGTTTTTAGGATCAATTAAAAAATTTGGCTCCTTGATAATAAACGTTTTCATGTCGGTATATTTAGAGGCGGCGTTTTTCCAACGATTAGAACCGATTTTTCTAATGGAGTCATAACGCAATAGCCGCTTATCTGTCCAAACGGCCATAAAAAAATTAGATCGCAAATAATATACGAAGAATGTCCGTTTAGAAAACGAACGGCCTTCGGCCTTTTTGTTTTTGCGATATACAACATAGATGCAAGCCCCACAATTACAAGGATGCTCATGGATCCGTCCGGCAACAAGCTCATGCAATAGAAATTGGGCCTGCTGAAATAGAGTTCTTCTTTTAGATGAATAAGAAACGAAGTCTAGTTGTGTGTACTGCAATTTACTTAATCAATACTACTATGAAAAAATCGGGTTGTCAACATGACAATCGTGATGGAGGCAGAAATGTCAAAAATTAAAATCCCTTCGCAAATCTCACGGGCTTTCTCAGCAACAGGTTGCCGTTGGTGCGGGATGTTCTCTTAGTAGCATTTATTTTATCGAGTTGGGTTATGAGAGGCGGACCACCGAAGACTTGAGAAAGAAACTGGCTGATTTTTTCAAACTCGACGTTGATGATCTTTTTCCGGCGGAGATGATAGGCAACGAACCACGGGAAAAATATCTGGAGAAGCTCAAGGTCAAGCGAGGAGATGGCCCGCCTATTTCGAAAAAATAGGGCTTATGAACAATCCTCTGCTCGATGTGAATGAAACCGCTAGATTTCTTCACTTGAGCACTTTTGAAATTTATCGCCTGTCGGCAGCTCGGAAAATTCCTCATTATCGTCTGGGGACCGGCCCGCGTCCGCGTATTCGCTTCAGCTCAGTCGAGATCGACGCCTGGCTCCAGGGGCAACACATAACGGCCAGGGATGAAGGCCGGAGACTAAGGCGGCGGCCATGAGCATGAGAAAGAAAGGGGAGAAGTCTTACACGGCCCCCCATGTGCGTCTTTATTTCGCGATGCTTATTTCTCCCGCATGGAAATACATACCCCCGGCCGCAAAATGTCTATATATCGAAATCTTAAAAGAGTGGGCCGGGGGGGACGAGAATGAGATTGAATTGAGCTATTCGGTTGTGAAAAACCACCTTGGATTTTCAAGCCCAACTATAAGCCGAGCATTCATCTATCTTGACAAATTCGGCTTTCTCAAAAGGAAACATCAGGGGGGGCTTTTTCAAAATTCATCTATCTATGCCCTATCCGATGAATGGAAGGTAATAAAATCAGATCAAGACGTTGAAGCGGCAACTGCGGCCGCAATCTCTGAATTGAATCTCAGGAGGAAGATTAAAGCCAAGGGAAGGGAGAAGGAATCAACCCCCCTACTTGGTAATTATAAGTATGAACAGAAACTAACCTTGGAGGGGGGTCGGAAACCTGTTCACACAGCGTTAGAAACTAACGCGGCAAGGTTAGAAACTAATGCGAAGTAAGGTTAGAAACTAATGCTATGCAAGGACAGAAACTAACGTTGACTTTGACCCTTTCGGGCAGGCGCGTCCTGGTCCCCTCCAGATCAACCAAAAAGACCCTTTCTGACAGGCTCAGCCTGGCCGGGTCAATGCTTGGGATAATCTTTCGGCCAGGGGCAGACCCTTGGACAATAAATCCAAAGCTCTATCATCATTATTCCTTGTCTTTACGGGGCATAACGAAGGGCGGAAATAGTGCGAGTGCCCTTCCGGTGCCCTTCCAGTGTCCTTTGGAAAATGCCGGAAAGCCTAATTTATTTAGAATTAATGAGTTAATAAATGCAAGATAAAAAGCCAAAAACGAGAAGGGGACGGCCCATCATTCATGGAGGCTATTCGATTTTCACCCTTGCTGGACAGCTTCCCAAGAACCGAAGGGCTATCCGGGCTTATGTCTCTGAAATGCGGGCCAGGTTCGCCCGTGATCTTGGGGGAGAAAAGAACTTAACCGCCTCCCAGATTGTCCTCGTTGATCGAACCGCAACTCTATTGGGAGCTTGTCGATGCATGGAACAATGGACCGAAAAAACCTCGATCGTGATGAATAATACTCTGGCCCCTGTTCTCCGGGAGAACTATCTGGCCTATATCGGCCAAATACGATTGAATATTGCTGCCTTGAACTTAGGCGTTCAGGTAGGGGTTGGCCCGGATAAGCGGGTTAGGTTTGAGTTTGGCAAGGTCCAGGACCAAGAGGACGACAAGCGGCGCCTTATCATCGAAGTCGTAAAGACCAGCCCCGACCCGTTGAATAAGGAATTGGTGTTCAATATGCCCCGGCCCGGCCAGGAGGACGGGGGGAGGTCCGAGATAGGGGCTAGAAAATGCCTTCCTGAAGCTGTACGGGGGCAGGGTGAGGCCAGGGAAGGCAGCGACCACCAGACGGCGGACGGAAAACAAAACGATTGTAGGGCATCCTGGAGCGATATTCCAAAATCGGGGCAAGGCGAGGTGGCAGATCAGGCCCAGGATCGTCCGGGCATAGAGCAGGGGCGGCCTTCAGCCTCCAGGATCGAAGAACTTCCCTTCTTTGACCATATAGCCAAGGATGGTCGGGCGGCCAGGAATAAGGTCCGGCAATTGCAGCTCGAAATAGAGAATCTTGGTCGAAGGAAGCGGGAACTCCTGGCCAGGAAGGGAAAGTCCGATGGCATTGGCGATAGACGGTTGATCGGGGAGAAAAAAGAATAATGGACTTTAAAACACGGTTTCTTGAGGCGGCGCAAGGCAGGCGCCATCCTTGGCCAATTGAACCCGGAGACTTCCGGGAGGCTCCGGCTCTGCAGGATGATGATGTGGCCTTCATCTTCAAAGAACACATAGACCGCAAATATGGCAGCCGGAAATATATAAGCGGAGGAAATGGGGATGATCCAAAAAAGGCGGGCGGTATCCTCCGGTTGATCCGGGCGTTGTTAAACAAAAAGGACCGGCTTCAACGGGAAGTTGAGAGGCTTGAGCATGAGACAATTTCCGAAAAATGAAGGTAACGGCCAGGGTGAACGGCCAGCAAAATTTTCTTTATTGCCGGACGTGCGGCCGGTTCCAAGTGCAGGGGCCGGGGCTCGGCTCTCAAGTCATCCGGGCCGGGCTCTGACCCCATTTTTTAATGGAGGAAAAAATGATTAGGAAAAATGAAACGGGTTATTTGATGGATGAAGTTTTTCTACCGACCTTAACGAAGTATTCATTAGATAAAGCCGAGCGTCTGACCCTGCGGATTGCCGGGGATAATTTTACACGGCGATTCTGTAAAAGTTGTGGACTTAACGAGAGGGCCGATATTTATTCGGTCCGGGCTTCTTCTTCGGCTGACTCGAAAAAGAAGGTTGATGTTTGGATTTGTGACGAGTGTGCGGAAAAGTGGGCTCCGACCCTTTATGATGAGGCAGAGAAGAAACGGGCCGAGGGTTATGCAGAACAGGAGGCACATGAGGCCAACGGCACGACCCCCAAAAAATCTAATGACGGAGGAAAAAACGATGAATGAAAAAGTTTTGATGACAGCAGGGCGGGCCAGGGAGACAGTCCCCGGCTCAGGAAAGGGCGGCGGCTTCGTTTCGCTTCATCAACTTGAAAAGGGGAAGTTGAAGTTGGACGATCAAGCCTATTGCGTGCGCTTCGGGACTCCGGCCCACTTCGCCGGGTTGAGAAAGTTGATTGAAGCGGACAGGGACAAACTTCCGGCCTACAGTTATTGGAGGTGCGAAAACCCGCATTGTTTTTGGAAGGACAAAAAAGACGGAGAGGCTAAAGAGCCCGTGCGTTGCTTGCGTTGTAACATGGCGGGCTATAGGGACGGCTCATGGATGAAAAAGATGACCAACGTGGAAGCGGCCGAGTTTGAGCAGGCTGAGGCCACGCGAGCCATCCGGGAGACAGAGCAGTTGACCCTTATGGAGTTTAACCGGCGAAACGATAACCGGACAAGGGAAGGACTACCAGTTTTGACGCGGGCCGAGTTTGACAAACAACAACAGGCCGAGTTTCAGCTTGAGCAAGAGCGGCGGAGACATCTCACAAAAAGTTTCTATGACCGTAAAAAGGCGCAAGAGCTAAAGGAAGCGGAAGAATTGAAGGCGAAGCCATGACCAAGGACTATTTGGATCCAAAACAAAACCCTTTCATCAAAATTCGGAGTGAGGATATTCCCTGGCCCGTGGATGATGGCGAAGCTCTCAGCGTGGACGTAGAAAAGCCGATTGACCTTCCTGACAAAAATGGGAAGTGGCCGGGCGAGGCAGGATACGGCGGAGAGAAGAAAGCGGCGTCCAAGTCCAGCCCGGCCCCGGATGTGGACGAATCCCTAGAGAATGATTTTTCATTCGAGGAAAAGGTTAAGACCTTCATGGAGAAAATAGATGAGGTCATTATTGTCCGGCCCGTGGAAGGTGTGGCCGCTTTTAAAATCGAAAAGAAACAATGCGGAACCTTGGAGGTAGTTGACCCGGACGGTTCACGGCGGACCCTAACGGCCCTTAATCCAGAGGAAAGAAAAATCGTCAACTATAATCTTTATGTGAAGTGTGCGCGGGGGAAGGACGGAGAGTGTCCATGCAATCAGATATGAGGCAGGAATGAAAAAGCGGCTTCCGTCCTGTCATTTTGCCCTTAGCAGCCGGGGCGGCCTTCCTACACAGAGCAGCCTTCCATCAATAGAGTTTTGCCGGGGAAAATATAGGCGTGACTTCTGCAAAAGTTTCTGGTGTTGTCGGCGGCTTCAATTTGACAAGCTGGAAAAGCCCCGGCCTTCGAGTCTGAGGATGAATCCCCAGACGGCGGCCAGGAGGAAAAGGCTGAGGGAATCTCGACAATTAGCCGGGTCGGGGGATATAGGCTAAAGAAAGCCCTTGACAAATAAGCCCAAATGCTTTACGCTGTAATGCGAGGTAATGATACGGGGATGAAAAAGCTTACAAAGGAACCGATGTATCCCTTCATGATTCGGCTGCCCCGAAAATATGTTGACCAGGCGCGGGCGATAGCCAAAAAGGAACTCAGGCCGTTCACGTCCGTTTTGAGACGGGCGATCATCGAATGGCTTGTAGCATACAAAAATAGAAAACACGGTCATTAAATAAGAGAACAAAATGAAAATACCAGAAGATTTAACTATGAAAGTGTTAGAAAAATTTGCTGATAATAATATGATGCAGTTAAATACAGCTGTATTCAGTGGGCAAAAGAAAATACTTGAACTTTTGATATCACGAGGCATGGAAGTAAATGGCAAGATCTCTGATGATTTGGGACTCCTGCAGCTAGCTGCTGAGCGAGGGCATAAGGAGGTGGCAGAGTTTCTGATCGACAAAGGCGCAGATGTGAATGTCATGTGTAAAGAAGGATTAACACCACTGCACTCGGCTGCCGTGAATGGCCATAAGGACGTGGCGAAGTTATTGGTAGATAGGGGTGCGGTCATTGACACTAAAGGAATTATTGGCAATACCCCGCTTTTTATGGCTGCTATGGGTGGCTTAAAGGAAGTTGTCGAATTACTAATTGAAAAAGGCGCGGGTGTGAATGAAAAGAATGACTTTGGCCTAACACCATTGCATGGAGCTGCGGCGGAGGGCCATAAGGACGTGGTAAAGTTGCTGATCGCTAAAGGCGCGAACGTGAACGTCAAGTCCGCAGATGGCTCAACGCCACTGAACGGCGCTGCGGGGATGGGCCATAAGGACGTGGTCGAGCTACTCAAGAAGCATGGGGCGAGGGAATGAGAATGTCTCGAGATCAAGGGGGGTAAATAGATGAAATCACAAAAAGAACTTTGGTTAGAAGGATTCAATTTTCTGGCTATGAAAAAATATGATATGGCCGAAACCGCGTTATTAATAGCTTTGCATGCTCCGGATGATAATCCGATTGACAGACATTTTGCTTATAATGTGCTTATTGATCTGTACTACAAAAGAAGAGACGAACAGGAAGATGCGGTTGAGAAATGCATACATTATTGTAAAGAAGATATAGCGCGCCTAACTGAGTTCTTAAAATACGATAAGCGCGATAATTATGGGGGGAAATATTATCCCCCACAATGTCCTTCAATTCAAAGGCTAGCTATTATTTATGAAAAAAATGGACAGTATCAAGAAGCAATCGATCTATGCAATCTTGGCATTCGGTTAGGTCTTAAGGAAGATACAAAAGGGGGGTATCAAGGAAGAATAGAAAAGCTTAAAAAAAAATTAAATGAAAAAATACAAAAAAATATCTGAACAATTATTTTGGCGTGTTAATCCTAAAGTTGCTTTCCGCCGGGCGATCATCGAATGGCTTGAGGCATACCAAAAGAAGGAGAGGCGGTGAAACATGAGAGGACGAATCTTTAAGCGGCCGACGGGCTGGTATATCGACTACGCCGTTGATGGCGTCCGTGTTCGGCGAAGGATAGGCACTAAGGGCCAGGCCCAAGACGCCCTGGCCACTGTCAAGGCCGACATTCTCCGGGGGGAGTATCGGTTGACTTCCGATTGCCGGACCCGGCTCCAGGATTTTACCGATGAATATCTAGAGTATGTGAAGGCCAGGGGCCGGGTGTGGAAGCGGCATGACGCAAGCCTAAGACATCTTATTCCTTTTTTTGGGGATTCTCTGCTATCTAGAATCACCCTTGATAGCATCATAGCCTACAAGCTCAAGCGGGAAAAAGAAGTCTGCGGCGCAACGATCAACCGGGAGCTTGCCTGTCTCCGCCACTTGCTGAATGTAGCGAAAAAGAAGGGCCTCTTAAGCGGTCCAAATCCCGTCACTAAAGACGATGCCTTCTATTTGGAATCAAGGAAGGTTCATCATATCCTGACCGGGGATGAGATCAAGGCGCTTCTGGCCGCTATTGACAAGAAGGCCCCGCACTTGCGCTTGGCCGTTATTCTTGCCCTGCATACAGGCTTGAGAAAAGCGGAAATCCTGGGCTTGAAGTGGGCGGACGTGGACTTCTCAAACCGGCGGCTTGTCATTGAGCGGACGAAGGGCGGTCGGCCTCACGTTGTGCCGATGGATGAAACGATTATCAAATTGTTGACCAGGGCCAGGCAAGAGAATAAAACGGAGCTGGTCTTTCCGAGCTTCACCCGAGCAGACAGAGCAGACAAGGGAAAGCCGACACTCAAGGCCATGACCGACATCAAACGGGCCTTTGCAACGGCCAGGGCGAAGGCTGCTAAAGAATATCCGGCCCTAAAGGGGATGACGTTTCACAATCTCCGCCGGGCCTGTGCGACGATGCTATACAACAGCGGGGCTCAATTCTCAGCGATTCAAGCGCTGCTCAATCATCAGAGCCCGAAGACGACGATGATCTACCTTCAAGTCATGCCGGAGAATTTACGCGAAGCGTCGGACATTCTTGAGCGAAAATTCGGGGATTCAACAAAAAATTGGGGCACCAGGAGGGCACCAGAGGATATTCCGGGAACCGTGAAATCGCACTAAATGATTGATATAAAAAGATATGCGCCCGTAGCTCAGTGGATAGAGCGGTGGACTTCGAATCCAAAGGTCGGGGGTTCAAATCCCTCCGGGCGCGCTTAGCTTCCTTCGAATAAAATATTTACTTTCGGAGATTGGGGCGGCTTACTAAAATAGTGCACTTCTTGTTTTTTTAACGGTTTTTTGCTATTTTTATTAAAAAAGGGGACAAAACAAAAGTAATGTCCTTTTGGGGAGGGAATAATCATGAGATGGTTAAGGCAGGCATCTAAAGTATTTTTGTGTGCCCTTTTTGTTTTCGTATTAGTCGGACTCGTTTATGTGAGCGAGGCACAAGCAGAATCCTTTGCCAGAGCGTATGGCTGTGGAAGGTCGGATTCGGGTTATTCCATTCAGCTTACAAACGATGGTGGATATATCGTAGCGGGAAGGCATGGGCCGGGCGGTGGGGGACAGTGGGACATCTGTGTCATGAAATTTGATAGCAATGGATCACTCAATTGGCAGAAATCATTTGGGGGGAGCGGTACGGATGGAGCGTATTCAATCCAACAGACAACGGATGGCGGCTATGTTGTTGCCGGGTGCTATCAAACAATGGAAGGAAATATTAGTGATGATATCTGGGTCATCAAGCTCGGCAGCGACGGCGCACTCGTATGGCAAAAAATAATTGGAGGTCCCAACCAAGACCACGCAAAATCAATCCTCCAAACTGACGATGGAGGCTACATCGTTGCTGGAGAAATAGACGTCGTTTGGGGAACAGGCGCTGTTGGCGTGTTAAAACTCAAAAGCGACGGAACTGTCGAATGGCAGAAGTCTTATGGTGGCAACTCTGATCAGCAGGCAGAATCAATTTGCAGGACATCTGACGGAGGATATCTTGTAGCGGCTGCCACAGATTCCTTTGGACAGGGCAAAGGCGATATTTGGGCAATAAAGCTTAGCAGTGATGGTACAGTTGTATGGCAAAAAACCTATGGGGGAAGCAGGCTTGACTATGCCTATTCGGTCCAGCAGACCCGTGATGGAGGATATATTGTTGCGGGAGAGTCCGCCTCTTTTGATCCCAGGCCGAGTGGGGCCTTTGAGGGTTCATGCGGGTTCTTGGATACCGGGTGCTTTGATGCCTGGGTTTTAAAACTCAGAGCTGATGGATCCGTGGAGTGGCAGAAGTTGTTTGGTGGAGCCAACTATGATAGCGCAAGGTCAATTCAACAGACTCAGGAAGGTGGGTATATCATAGCCGGAGAGACTGGTTCATATGGTGCCGGAGGGGGTGACAGTTGGGTCATCAAGCTTTCAAGCGATGGGAAAATAGAGAGGCAAAGAACATATGGCGGAACAGGCGGGGAGTCTGCCAACTCAATCCAGCAGTTTGCCAGTGGGGAATATATTTTTACTGGAACGACGGATTCTTTCGGTGTTGGCTACGAGAATATTTGGCTGCTAAAGCTTGATGAGTATGGTCGAATTCATGATTGTCCAATAGTTGGAACGGCGAGTTGCGGTGAATCCATTACAAGTATTATCGGAGTAGATACAAATGTTATTGGATCCGATGCAAATATCTTACCTGTTCAAGGCTCGGTCACTATTCAGAACCTTAATGCAGAAACGGACACTATTTGTCTCTATGAGGGGCTAACATTAGTAACTCCCCGAAGCGCGCTTGATTGGTTGGGATGGCTAGATAAACTCAAATGGTGTTTTAATCACTCCATATCTGGTTCACCCGTTCCGCGTTGTCAACCATCCATTTGTCCAGAATGCGTGTTTCTATTTTCGAAATATATGAAGAAAATAAAGATCCCAGAATACTTAATTGATATTTATAAAGAGCTTTTCTCGCTACTCTTTATAGAGCGGCATTATATGAATCCTGAAAGTTCATTAGCCAGACTTGCGGTAGTATTTGAAGAGGTGCCGGTTGGCCCAAATTTATCTGACCAGCTGCTAAAAGAGGTATTAGCATCCATAGCCAAATGTAAAATTGACAGAAATACTGATCCTCAAACACTGGCAAAACTCATAGAGGCGACTAATGCCATCGAGCTAGATCTTAGTGTTCCCCTGCCAATACGAAGAGAAATACCTTCGGCAAAATCCCGGGCGCTAAATTTTAATGGCATTGCCTGGCTAGCTTTCGCGGGAATTAAGAAGCCTGGTCATGTGACGTTAAGATTGAGCGGAGGGCTACCTGCATCTAAGCCAAGATTTAAACCCTCTTGGCCGATATTCTTTTATGATTTCAGCTTCACGGGCGTCCTTACTGAGAAAGGCTTCATCGATATAAGTTTTTATGTTGGGGGCCTTAATATTGTGGGGCAGCTTTCGGAACTTCGCATTTTTGAGTGGGACGGCAACCGGTACAAAGATATCACTACGAGTTTCGACAACAACAAAAAAATTATCACAGGGAGAACAAACCGCCTCTTAAAATATGTGATCATGTCCAATTCTTCAAGATAGATGTAGCCGGATCTTGCGCCGGAAAACATGAAGAGGGCGGATGGGCGGGCTTCCTTTCCATCACGGAAAAATAAATATGCTAAGGGCGAATTTTTACTAAAAAGGGAATCTTAAGGTATCGTGGGCAACCTCGGCCCGCCCGGTGAATTGCACGCAGAACGGGGGAATAGTAAGATATTAATCTCGATGGATATTGCAGAAAAAGAAAAGAGAAACGTGGCGGCCATCTCCGTGGGCGCCGCTTTGTTTCTTACCTCCTTCAAGCTGGTCATCGGCCTCATGACCCAGAGCCTGGGCATCCTGGCCGAGGCCGCCCATTCCGGACTGGACCTGGTGGCCGCCGTCATCACCCTGCTGGCCGTGCGCTACTCCGATAAGCCGGCCGACCGCGACCACCCCTACGGCCACGGCAAGATCGAAAACTTCTCGGCGCTGGTCGAAACGGGCCTCCTCTTCCTCACCTGCGCCTGGATCGTCTATGAGGCAGTTCAGCGCATGTTCTTTCACTACCGGGAGATCGACCCCAGCCTGTGGGCTTTCCTGGTCATGGCCATCTCCATCGGGGTCGATATCAACCGCTCCCGGATGCTCTCCGGCGCCGCGCGCAAGTATCACAGTCAAGCCTTGGAGGCCGACGCCCTTCATTTCTCCACGGACATCTGGAGCTCCCTGGTAGTCATCGTCGGGCTGGCCATGGTCTGGCTGGGACAGAACGTATTCAAGGGCGCGGTCGGCCTGCTGGGAAAGGCCGACGCCGTGTCCGCCCTGGCCGTGGCATTCATTGTCCTGTTCGTTAGCTACAAGTTGGGGCGGCGGACCGTGGATGTCCTTCTTGACCGGGCGCCTGACGGCCTGGCCCAGAGGTTCTCTGAGGCGGCCGGCGGGATTGAGGGCGTGCTGAACGTATCCAAGGTCCGGGTCAGGCGCTCGGGTCCGCGCGTCTTCGTGGACATGAACGTTGAAGTGGACCGAAATCTGTCCATCGAGCGAACCCATGCCATCGCCGAGGCCGTGGAAGCCGAAGTGCAGAAGATTTCGGCCGGGGCCGACATCGTCATCCACACCGACCCCCGGGAGGCCGAGCGGGAGAGTATGGCCAAGCGCATTCAGGCCGTGGCCAACCGGAACCAGCTGGGGGTCCACAATATCTGTCTCCATGAGGATAAAGGGCAGGCTATCGTCGACCTCCACTTGGAAGTGGATGACCACCTGT
>Ga0299912_10001777_pt1 | contig 17442 bp, 17 predicted proteins | sample RVTome_2_FD_207667 | JGI IMG/M metagenome (GOLD analysis project Ga0299912, IMG submission 207667) | Soil microbial communities from uranium-contaminated site in the Upper Colorado River Basin, Wyoming, United States - RVT95D214 (version 2) ... | reverse complement strand
CCAGAGTGCCGGCAACCGAGTAGAACAGCGCGTTGATATGAAACAGCGGCAGCACGATCATCACGCGGTCGTCGTCCTGCAGATAAACGCGCTGCACGAAAGCTTCGCCGCAGGTGACGAAACTTCGCTGGCTGTGCATCGCGCCTTTGGGAAAACCGGTGGTGCCGGAAGTATAGACGATGAGACAGGGGTCGTCGGCGCTGCTGCCGCCGGGAAGCACGATGTCCGGCGCGCGGGCAATCAGGTCGCCGAGCAGCGGCACGTCGTGGCGGCCGGCGTCGAGCAGCGCGAACCACGGCGTGCCCGCGAGCCCGTGGCACGCCTCGCGCGCGACATCGAGCGTGTCGCTCGCCGCCACCACGCCGCTCACTGCGGCGTGGTGCAGCACGTAGCGCGCCTCTTCGACGCCGAACCCGGGATTGACCGGCACCATGATGGCGCCCAGGCGCGCCAGCGCGAACAGCAGCAGCACGTGGCCATCGCTGTTTTGCGCCATCACTGCAACGCGGTCGCCTTTGACTATGCCGCGCGCGGCAAGCACGCGCGCGGTTTGGTCTGCGGCATCGGCAAATTCCTGCCAGCTCCGGGTGCCGTTGAACAGCAGAAACGGCCGCTGCGGGTCGCGCGCCATGCGGCTTTGCAGCGCGCCGTGCAGCGTGTAATCGTGCTCGCGGTAAAGCCGCAAGACGTCGAGCGGTTTCTTCATTTCGTTGACCAAATCAACACCGAGCCACAGAGGACACAGAGTTCACAGAGAAAAACAAGAATACATCCACAGCAGGTCTCGCTTTTCACTCCCTGTGTTCTCTGTGTTCTCTGTGGCTGATTCTGTTTTACGCATGAGAGAACATGGTCTTGCCGGGCACCGGCAGCTGCGCTTTGAGGATGACGCCGTGCTCGGCCTCGGTGATGTAGAGCGTCTTGCGGTCGGGCCCGCCGTAAGCGACGTTGGTAGTGCGCATGCCGGCGCAGGACTTGATGCGGTAGAGCGGCTCGCCCAGCCGGCTGAACACCCACACCGTGCCGAACCCGGCGTGAACGATCACGAGGTTGCCCTCGTCGTCCAACGCCATGCCGTCGGGACCGGTCGGGCTGCCGGAGAGCTGGATGAAGATGCCGCACTTGGAAACGCCCTTGTAATCGGGAAGCAGCGGCATGCTGACGATGCGGTTGGCGCGCGTCACGGCGACGTAGAGGATGTTCTCCTGCTTGTTGAGCACCAGGCCGTTGGGCCCCGGCAGCCCCTTGAACAGCAGATCGAGCTCGCCGGTGGCGCGCAAACGATAAACGCGGCCGGTCGGATCTTCCAGCGCGCTCTGCCCCTGGTCGGTGAAATAAAGATCGCCGTTATTCGCGAACACCAGATCGTTGAGGCCCTTGAACCCTTCGTGATGCGGGCGGTTGAGCACGACCTCCATCTTCGTTGTCGCGGGATCGAAAACCAGCAACCCCAGCTTGTGGTCGGCAACGAAAATGCGGCCGTCCTTGTGGATCTTGAGCCCGTTCGGCTCGCCGCCGTATTCCGCGAAAACCTCCCACTTCCCCTGCGGGGAGATGCGGAAAATGCGGCCGTAAGGAATATCGACGCAATACAGGTTGCCTGCGCGATCGAATGAAGGGCCCTCAAGAAAGGAATGCAGTTTGCCGGCGCGGCGCTCGGCAACCCATGCCGAATACTTTTCGGTGTTATGCAGTTCCCTGGGCAGCGTGGCGAATATTTCGGTCTGGATAACGGGTGGTGCGGCGTACATCGTTTTTTCCTTGTTCGTTTGTGGTCAATAGCCTCGGCGGACGGCAGGTTTCCCGCCGCCGCTTGTAAAACCTTTATTTCCCGGACCTGCCGCCCTTCGCGGCTGGCCGTTTCGCGCGCCTGGCCGTATCGGTCGCGTGGAAGCCGGCCACGACGAAGGGCACGATCTGCGATATCGCCGAATCGACATCCGAGGAACTGCACGAGCCGCGCGAGATATCTTGGAGGCGGCCGCTTTGCGAAATGACCACCAGATAAGTGCCGATCATGAAATTGAACCGCCAATACGCCGTTTCGGCCGACAAGTGCGGACAGGCCTTGCTCATGGCATCAACGTAGCGTTGCGTCGATTTCCCGAAGGCCTCGCGCCTGAGTTCGAGCCCGAAGTCGTGCGGCTCGTTGCGCAACTGGGAATGAATGCGGGCGAATGCGCGGCTGCCCGCTCCCTGCTGCAGCATCCGCAGCGGCGGCTCGATGAAACAGCGCACCAGCGCTTCGACCGGGACCGCCTTGCCCGCTGCCTCCGCCTCCGCCTTGTCGAGCAACGCCATCCTTTGCTCGGACAGCAGCCGGGCGCGGCGCAAAAAGACCTCAAAGAACAGATTCTTCTTGGTCCCGAAGTAATAATGCAGCAACCCCTGATTGACGCCGCCCCCGGCGGCGATCATGCGGAACGAACAGGCTTCATAGCCGTGATCCGCAAACAACAGCTCCGCGGCGTCGAGTATTTTCCCCCGGCTGCCGGAGCGTGCTGCGCGTCCGGAAGAGGCAGCGATCCCCGCACGCTCCGCGGCATGGGCCGGCCGCGGAGCAGTCCGGGAGTTAGTCAGTCGCATAACCAAATGTTAGCAATGCGACGGTGGCACGTCAACGCGCCATCGCGCTGCTCGCGGCATGACCGCAGACGGCCGTTTCACCCCGGGCAACATGCAGGGATGACGGTTCGGCAGATTTTTCGACGGCACTTTCGCATTTCTTCCCAGGGCGGTTTTGCCTAAGGAGCTTGTCGGACCCAAGTCCGAGAAGCTCCTGGCGAACTTTGTTTTCTGACGGACGCCGGAAAAGTTCGATTTATGACAAAATCGCGCCATGCCCTTCGTCAATGCCCAAGGCGGCCGCCTCCACTATGAAGTCCACGATCTGGCCTCGCCGTGGGTGGCGAATCCGGTGACGATCGTGTTCCATCATGGCATTGCTGAAAATCTGCACGTATGGCACGAATGGCTGCCGCATTTTTGCGCCCGTTACCGGATGGTGGTGTTCGACGCGCGCGGCTGCGGTCAATCCACTTCCCCTGCACAGGGCCACGACTGGTCGCTGGAACAATTCGCCGGCGACGTGCTTGACGTCGCTCAGGCGGCGGGCGCCAACCGCTTTCACTTCATCGGCGAATCGCTCGGCGGAACGGTGGGCCTCTACCTCGCCGCGAAGCTCGGCGACCGTTTGCTTTCCCTCACCGCCAGCAACTGCGCCGCGCACGACGGGATGCTGCAGCACGTGGCCGGCTGGCGCAACGTCATCGGGAAGCACGGCCAGCGGACATGGGCGGAGCGAATGATGGCGCAGCGCTTTCATCCCAATACGCTGCCGCAGGCGCAATACGACTGGCTGCTTGAACAGTACGCGACCTGCTCTGCGTCCACGGTATTGGCGCAGGCCGGGCTGCTGGCGGAGGCCGACCTCACGGCACAACTGGGCGCAATCAGGGTGCCGACGCTGCTGCTGTGCCCGGATGCCGGCTCGTTCGCCCCGGCAGCGCACGCAGCCGAAATGCAATCGCTGATTCCCGGCGCCGAACTGCAGGTGTTCGCTCATGCCCGCGACGGCATGCTGCTGTCGCATGCCGCGAGTTGCGCTCAAACCGTCGCGGCCTTTCTCGCGCGCAACACCCCGCGCGCGAAGTCCGATTTCCCGGCCGTGATTTGACCTTTTCCAACGCACTGGTGCCCTGACATGAACCTGTTTGCCCCGCCCCGGATCATGGAAGCCGAAGTCTTCGCCGAACTCCCGAAAAAATTCCGCCGGACCAAGGTGTCTGCCGAACGCGTCGCGGCGGGGAGGCCGGCGCCCGCCGGCGGCTGCTTTCTCGAAGGGCCGTCATTCGACCGCAAGGGCAATCTCTACGTCACCGACATCCCGTTCGGGCGCATTTTCCGCATCTCGCCCAGGGCGGAATGGGAACTCGTCGTCGAGTACGACGGCGAACCCAACGGGCTCAAGATCCACAAGGACGGGCGGATTTTCGTCGCCGACCACAAGAACGGCCTGATGCTGCTCGATGCAAAGCGCGGCACGATCGCGCCGCTGATCGCGCGCCGCAATCTCGAAGGTTTCAAGGGCCTCAACGATCTGCATTTCGCCGGCAACGGCGATCTCTATTTCACCGATCAGGGCCAGACCGGACTGCAGGACCCGACCGGGCGCGTCTACCGCCTCGCGGCTGCGGGCAAGCTCGAATGCATTGCCGACGACATCCCGAGCCCGAACGGGCTGGTGCTGAACGGCAAGGAAAACATTCTTTATGTCGCGGTGACGCGCGCCAACGCGGTGTGGCGGCTGCCGCTGCTGCCCGACGGCACGGTGTCGCGCATGGGCGTGTTCATCCAGCTCTCGGGCGGGCGCGGGCCCGACGGCATGGCCATCGACGAGAACGACGGCCTGGCAGTGGCGCATCCCGACATGGGCGCGGCGTGGGTGTTCAACCACCGCGGCGAGCCGCAGTACCGCATCAACTCGCCGAAAAGCGAAGTCGTAACCAACGTCGCCTACGGCGGCCCTGACCGCAAGACGCTTTACATCGTCGACTCCGAGGGCGGCTTCATCCACACTGCGCGCGTAGCGGTGGCGGGACGGAAAATGTACTCGCACTTCTGACGCCCCCCTACAACAGCATTTAGCCACAGAGGTCACAGAGGTCACAGAGAAAAACAAAACATAACCAGGGATAGTTTGGGCCTTTAACCCTCTGCGTGCTCAATGCGAACCTTTTTTTGATGAGTTATAAAAACCCGTGGGGCGGCTCTATATACCGCGGCGTTTTCGGCACATAAAACTCTCTGTGTTCTCTGTGTCCTCTGTGGCTAATGCCTTTCAGCCTGCCATCAAATCCACAAACTCGTTGACCGCCATCGCTTCCAGCTTTTTCTGATCGAGACACACCTTCAAAATCGTGTCGCGCTGCTTCGTGGCGAAAACCCGCGCGACGTTTTTCCCGAACTTGTCCATCAGCAGCGGCACGCCCTCTTTGCGCCGGCGGCGGTGGCCAAGCGGATACAGCACTTCGGACAGCGGCGTGCTGCTGCCGTCCTTGAAGTGCACCCTGATCGAATTGGAGTTCGTGCGTTTGGCGGGGTCGTGGTAGTCCTTCTCGTACGGCGCATATTCGGAGAGCTTCATTTTCCCGCGCAACTTGTCGATGCGCGGGTCGGCGGCGACGTGGTCTTCGTAGTCCCCGGCGGCGAGTTTGCCGAAGATCAGGCCGATCGCGATCATGTACTGCATGCAGTGGTCGCGGTCGGCGAAGTTGTGCAGCGGGCCGGTCTTGTCGAGGATGACCATGGACGAGTTGTGGCAACGCACGGCTATGCGCTCGATGTCGTCAAGCCGGTCTTTCACCAGCGGGTGCAGTCTGATCGCCGCTTCCACCGCGCTCTGCCCGTGGAACGCCGTGGGATAGGCGATCTTGAACAGCACGTTTTCCATGATGTAGCTGCCGTAGGGCCGCTCAAACCGGAACGGTTTGCCCTTGAACAGCACGTCGTAGAAACCCCAGGTCCTGGCGGTGAGCGCCGAGGGATAACCCATCTCGCCTTTCAGCGCCTGCAGCGCGAGCCACACGCCGCGGCTGGCCGCATCGCCCGCCGCCCACGACTTGCGCGGGCCGGTGTTGGGCCGGCGGCGGAAAGTCGCAAGCGCGTGGCCGTCGACCCACGCATTCGACACCGCGTTGACGATTTCCTCGCGCGTGCAGCCGAGCAGCTTCGCCGCCGCCGCGGTGGTGGCGATTTTCACCAGCAGCGTGTGATCGAGCCCGGCCGCGGTGAAGCCGTTCTTGATCGCGAGCCCGCCCTGGATCTCGTAAGCCTTCACAATCGCTTCCAGAACGTCACGCATCGCAAGCGGCTTTTTGCCCTGCGCCACGCGCGTGCGCGACAGGTAATCGGCGAGCATCAGCAGCGCGCCGATGTTGTCCGAAGGATGAATCACCGTCTCGCCGTAGAAGGCATCGTTGTAATCGAGCCAGCGGACCATGACGCCCAGGTTGAACGCCGCCGCCACCGGATCGAGCCGGTGCGGCGTGCCCGGCACTTTCGCGCCGTTGGGCACGATGGTCCCCGGCACCAGCGGACCCAGCAGCCTGGTGCAGCCGGGATAGGCGAGCGCTTCGAAACCGCAGCCCAGGCTGTCGATCAGGGTAAGCCGCGCGGTTTCCCACGCGAGCTTGCTCTTGACCTGGTAGCGGTCGACATAATCGGCAATGTCGGCAATGACCTTGTCGGGCGCAGGACGGGCATTGGAAATATGGGACGACATGGCGAAGCGAACCTCCGGTTAGTTAATAAGCAAAGGCGAAAACCCATAGCCACAGAGGACACAGAGAGCACAGAGAGTTCTTTTTAATACCTTCTTTTCAATACCCCCTTGAGGGGTGCGCTTGACGGGTGCACAGAGAAAAAACAACGGAGAAATATTTATAATATATTGAAAAATAAAGATATTTTTTGCGATAGGATTCTGCTCTGTGACCTCTGTGACCTCTGTGACCTCCGTGTCCTCTGTGTCCTCTGGCTAATGTTCTTAAGGGGTTCATATGCCTGCGTCACCGCGGCACTATTGCGGCGGACCGATGCGCAGCGTATGGGTGGCGAGATAAACTTCGCGCAGAAAGGACACGAGCCCGCCGATCAGCGCCCCCATGGCAACGACGAACAGCGCACCCACCTCCCATTTGAGGTCGGTGCCGATAAAAGCGTCGATGAACAGCATGGCGATCACAGTGCACACCAGCAGCGCCGCAAAGGTGCAGAAATTGATCGCCCAGCTCGCGAGCCGCGCGCGCTTGGCCAGCACGCCCAGTTCAACCGCTGCCGTCGCGCGCGCGGCCGGATCGAGGCCGGCGAACTGCGCCTCCAGCCCCCGCGCGCGGTCGATGACGCGGGCAAGGCGGTTGGTCATCACCGACAGCAATGCCCCGACACCCGTCAGCAGGAACACCGGCGCGACCGCGAGCTGGATCACGTGAGCGATAACTGAAATATTCGGATCCGTCGGCATGATTATTCCTTCCGTGAATTGCACCCGCCGGTCACTCCACCTTGATGCCCGCAGACTTGACGACTTTCTCCCACTTGCCGGCTTCGGCCTTCATATATTTCGAGAACTCGGCGGGCGTATCGCCGATCGGATCGAGCCCGGCGCGGGTCAAACGCTCTGCGACGGCCGGCTCCTTCAGCACGGCGATGATTTCCCGGTGCAGCCGCCCGATGATAGCGTGCGGGGTCGCATGCGGCGCGACGACGCCGTTCCAGTTGTTGGCTTCGTAACCGGGCACGCCGGCTTCCGCCAGCGTCGGCATCTCGGGAAACAGCGGCGTGCGCTGCTTCGTGCCCACGCCCAGCGCGCGCAACCGGCCGGCGCGGATGTGGGGCTGCGCGGTGGTCAGGTTGGCCATCATGAAGTTGAGGCGCCCGGCGACGAGATCGGCGACCGCCGGCGCGCCGCCCTTGTAGGGCACATGCACCGCATCGACGCCCGCCATGCTGGTGAAAAGCGCGGTTGCCAGGTGCGATGCGCCGCCGACGCCGCTCGAACCGTAGTTGTATTTGCCGGGATTCGCCTTGAGCAGCGCAATCAATTCCCTGACCGAATGCGCCGGCAGCGAAGGATGGACGACCAGCAGATTGCTCGAGGCGGCGATGTTGGTCACCGGCGCGAAATCGCGTTCAAGCACATACGGCACTTTCGGGTAGAGCGCGGGGTTGATCGCCAGCGGTGGAGTCGCCATCAGCAGCGTATAGCCGTCGGGCGCCGACTGGGCGACGATCCCGGTGCCGATCAGCGTGCCCGCGCCGGTGCGGTTGTCGACCACCACCTGCTGGCCGAGGCGTTCCGAGAGCCGCTGCCCAACGATGCGCGCGACAGCATCGGTCGAGCCGCCTGCCGAGTACGGCACCACCAGGCGTATCGGCCGCTGGGGATAGGGCTGCGCCGAAGCCGCGCCCGCAACCAGCGCGGCGCAGCACAACGCCGGCAACCATGAAGATCGCATCGGTCAGTCTCCCTTGCCCGCGCCCCCGGGCGTGATGCGCGGCATCTCGAAACGGTCGGTGATGCGCGTGTAGCCGCCCTTGCCCGCGAGACGGCCGATAGGATTGACGCGGCCCACGTCGACATGGAAACACTCGTTGACGATGCCGTCGTGGTAATGGAAGTAGACGACTTCGCCGATCACAAGGTGATAGGGCTTGGCGCCGAGTTCCAGGATTTGCATCAGCTTGCATTCGAGCGCGATCGGCGCTTCGAGGATGCGCGGCGGGCGCACCTTGCGCGACGGCACGGCGGTGAAGCCGGCCTCGTCGATCTCGTTCACGCCGCGCGGATAATCGACGGCGCAGATGTTCATCTTGTCCTTGATCGCGTCGCTGACGATATGCACCACGAACTCGGGGATTTCCCGGATGTTCTGCACCGTGTCCTTGGCGCCGGTTTCCTTGTCGCCGACCGAGAACATCACCATCGGCGGCGGAGAGCCGATAGCGTTGAAAAAACTGAAAGGCGCGGCGTTGGGGCCGTTTGCCCCCAGCGTCGTCACCAGCGCGATCGGCCGCGGCGTCACGCTGCCGATCATCAGCTTGTACTGGTCCTGCCACGCCAGCGTCGCGGCGTCGAATTCCGGCATGCGTGTATCCCCTTTGCGTGTGCTGCCTGAGGCAAGCTCTCAATTTTATCGCAGCCGACTGTCGCCCGGCCGCGCGGCGCGAAAAAAACGGGGCGAAACGCCCCGTTCTGCAATATGGCCAAGCCGCGGTCGCGATGGCCGCGCCGGATTACTCGACCGTGATATTGCCGGCCTTGATAACCTTCGCGTACTTGTCGATCTCGCGCTTGAAGTAGGCCGTCAGCTCCTCGGGCGTGCTGCCCACGGGATCGGCGCCTTCTTTTTCCATGAAATTACGGACCTCGGGTGCCTTGAGCGCCTTGAGGATTTCCGAATTCATCCTGGCGACGATCTCCTTCGGCGTTCCCGCCGGGAAGAACATCGCATACCAGTTGTCGGACTCGAAACCCGGGTAGAGCGACACCATCGTCGGCAGGTCGGGAAAAGCGGCCGACTTTTTCGCCGTCGTCACTGCGAGCGCCCTGACTCTGCCGGATTTGACATACGGTTGCGCGGCAAGCGCGGTGGCAAACGTAAAATCGACCTCGCCGCTGATCAGCGCCGTAATCGCCGGGCCGCCCCCCTTGTACGGGATGTGCGTCACGTCGACGCCAGCAAACTGCTTCAGCATCTCGATCGACAGGTGGCTGGTGGTGCCGCTGCCGTTGGACGCGACGTTCATTTTTCCGGCGCGTTTCTTGGCAAGCGCAATCAGCTCCTTCGCCGACTTAACCGGCACGCTGGGATGCGCGACCAGCACCAACGGCACCGAGGAGATCCAGCTGATCGGCAGCAGGTCCTTGAGCGGATCCAGGGGCACTTTCTTGTAAAGGCTGACGTTCACCGACAGCGAAGCTGTGGTAAACAGGATGGTGTAGCCGTCGGGCGGCGATTTGGCGGCAAGCTCGGCGCCGAGCAGGCCGCTCGCACCCGGACGGTTATCGACCACGAAAGTCTGTCCCATGCTCTCATAGAACTTCTTGCCGAGCAGCCGGCCCTGAATATCGGTGCCGCCACCTGCGCCGAACGGCACGATGATGCGCACCGGCTTCGACGGCCAACTCTGCGCAACGGCTTCGGTGGCCAGACCCGACGCCGCGCCCGCCAGAACGACAGCGGAAATACCCACGAATTGCCTGAGTTTCATGCTTCCTCGTTTCATGCTTCCTCCTTATTGTAATTACCTTTACCTGCGTCCGCGCTATGATAACAGCAAGTACTGGTGGTCCGGCAACCCCATTGTCCTCCGCCTCCTTCCGGCGCGATCGTCACCTGCGCCTGCAGCCGCATGGACCCAAACCTCCGGCGGGGCTACCCGCGATAGAGGGGCTCGGGCTGGGTGAAAAATGAATGCAGAATGTGGTACACCATCAGATAATTGATCTGCTGGAAACTGGCATGGGAGATGCCGGACATCACCGAAAACTGCTTGTCTGGATTCGGCAGGCGCTTAAAGAATTCCAGTAAATCGTCAAAGCCGGCGATGCCGTCGAACTCGCCGCGCATGATGACGGTCGGCGCCGTTATTTTTTGCGGATCGACCACCGGCAGCTTAGAGCACATGTCGACATAGGTGCCAGTCGGCACGGAGTCATCGAGAGCGAGAATCGCGTCGGCAAAAGCCTCGACCACTTTTTCTTCGGCGCACCCCGGATGGTCGCGGTTGAAAATGCTGTGCACGAACGCGCGGTCTATCGGACGGCGGCGCATGCTCTGCCATTGCGCCAGTTTCTTGGTCCGCTCTTCGAGCGTCGGGCTGCCCTTGCCGGTCCACACGAACGCATCGAGCGCGAGCCGCTGCACGCGCCCGGGATGGCGCTGCGCGAACAAGGCCGCGCGCAGCGCGCCCGACGAAATGCCATACACCAGGAACTGCTTCACGCCGCGGGTTTTCATGATGTAGTCTGACGCCGCGGCCAGGTCGTCGGCGCCGTTGGCGATGTCATAGCTGATATCGCGATGTTTGTCGGAGCGTCCGTAGCCCTCCATGTCGACGCACCAGGTGTCGTAGCCCAGCCCCGCGAAAAAATCCATCGCCGACGAATGCGGACGGCCCGGCACCTGGAGATCGAAAGTGGGCTGCGAGGCCATCGACGAGCCGTGCACGAACAGCACGGCGCCCTTTTTCCCTTCGGGGCTGCCGGCGAATTTTTCCCATAAAAAGAGCTTGATATCCCCCTTTTTGGTCCAGTGTTCCTGGCCGGTGATTTTGGCATTGGCTTGGGGTTGATCCATGGGATTCCTCGTTGATGAGTTAAGCGATGCTTCAAGTGAAGGCATGGAAGTCTAGGACACGGGTCGGGAGGCGTCAAATTGTGGACTCGGTTTGATGTGTGTTCCGCCTGCAGCCTATACTTGCGCTTTGATCAGCCGCCACAACAGACAAACATGGATTTCAAGATTTCCGAAGAACAGCGCGCTTTCGTCGACACCGTGCGCAAGGTGTGCCAGAAGGAATTCGCGCCGCGCGCGATCAAATACCTCGACGGTACCTGGCCTGCGGAAAACATGCAGCGGCTCGCTGAAATCGGCGTGCTCGGCATGGCGGTGCCGCAGGAATACGGCGGTTCGGGATTGTCCATACTCGACACCGTGCTGGTGCTCGAGGAAATCGGCAAGGTATGTTATGTCACAGCCATGGCAGCGCTGGGCGAGGTCGGCACGCAAACCCGCGTCATCGCGACTTACGCCCCCGAATCCATCAAGCAGAAGATCCTGCCGCGCGTGGCAACCGGCGAGGCCATACTCGCCATCTGCATGACCGAGCCCGACGCCGGCACCGATGTGCCGAATTACAGGACCAACTGCGAAACCAGGGGCGATCGGGTCATCCTCAAGGGCGTCAAGACGCTCATCTCGCGCGCCGACATCGCCGAGATGTTCGTGGTGTTCACGCGCGTCAATAATGTGCCGGGCGCGGCCGGCATCGGCTGCGTGCTGGTGCCGGGCGGTATCAAGGGACTTTCCGCCAAGGCGAGCTTTCATACCATGGGCGGTGAAAATTTGTCCGAAGTGGTGTTCGACGACGTCGAATTGCCGCTGGAAAATCTGGTGCTCCGCGACAACGGCATGAAGCGCCTGCTGTCGGCCTTCAACACCCAGCGCTGCCTCAATCCGGCGATCTGCCTGGGGCTCGCCGAAGGCGCGCTCGAGGAAGCGGTGCGCTACATGCGCGACCGCCCGGCGTTCGGCCGCAAGATCGGCGACTTCCAGGGCCTGCGCTGGAAAGTCGCCGACATGTACATCCAGATCGAGGCCGCACGCGGCCTGCTTTACCGCGCCGCGGTGAGCGGCGACCAGTTCCCCGATCCGACGCTGGCCGCAATGGCGAAAATCTATACCAACGAGATGAGTATCCGCGTCACCAGTGAAGCGATCCAGATCCACGGCGGCTACGGTTTCACCGACGAATTCGCGGTATCGCGCTTCTTCCGCGGCACGCGCTATGGCAGCCTCGGCGGCGGCACCACCGAAACGCTGCGCAACCTGGTCGGGAAAAAACTGGTCGAGCAGATGGATCTCGCGACCGGAATGCTCGGAATGGGAGTGTTTTAGGGCAGTGTTGAGTGTTGAGTTTTGAGTGTTTAGTTTCCGGGCGAGAGAGCGTTTTACTCTCAACTCTCAACTCTCTACTCTCCACTCTCTCAATACACCGGCTTCGGCCGGAAGTACTGGTTGCGGTCTATCGATTTGACCTTGTAGTTCTCGACGCGGTTGCCCTTGAGCACATCGACCGGAATGTCCACGCCGGCCCCGCCGCTCGCCCACAGCCTGGTATAGAAATCGGCCTGGCCTTTGATCGGCTGTCCGCCCATGCCGACAATGATGTCACCTGACTTGAGCCCGGCCTCGTCGGCGGGGCTTTCCGGCGACACCCGTGTCACGATCAGATTGCCCTGCACTTCCTGGGTGTTGATGCCGATCCACGGCCGCGGCTGCGACGTCGATTTGCCGTTGGCGATGAAGTCACCCAGCACGGGCTTGATGATGTCGATCGGCACGAACATGTTCCCGGGAACATTGCTGCTCGTGCCCATGGCGTCGCCGACCACCAGCGAACCGATGCCGAGCAGCTTGCCCTCGCGGCTCAACAGCGCGGCGCCGCTCCAGTTGACCGTCGCCGGCGCCGTGTAAATCGCCTCGTCGAGCAGATACTCCCACTGGCCCACAAAACGACGCTTCGACACGATGTAGGCCGGCGCCACGCCGTCGAAGCCGACAATCAGCACCAGCTCACGCTCTTTGGCGTTCTCGGACTCGCCGATGTTGACCGGCTTGACGGGCAGCGGCGTCAGCGCCTTCAGGAGTCCCAGGCCGGTCGTATTGTCATAACCCACGACCGTTGCCGGAAAGATCTTGCCGTCGGCCGTGGACAATTCGACGTTTTCGGCCTCGATGACGAGATAGCCTATGGTCATCACCAGGCCCTGGGCATCGATGACCACGCCCGTGCCTTCGCGCTGCTGGCCCAGCGTGGTCGAACTGCGCGCATTGGGAACCATCTTGCTGCGCACTTTCACCACGGAAAGCGCGTCAACCGTCATTTCCTGCTGGTTACGCGCCGCAGGCGGATTAGGTGCAGCGTCCTGCGCCAAGGACGGTCCCGGCAAAACAGTGCAGGCAAGCAGCCCGACGACGGCCATTCGCAGACCGCGCCTGCCCCACGTTTCCTGCTGTAACGCCAAACATCTATTCATGACGGTTCCTCGCGGGCAAGAATCACGCACCAAGGTCTCGACTGCCGGGATCGCTTTATTCGCGTCCACAGCGTCGCATTCCGGTACATATGCTACGCCGATTCGGTACAGCCGATAAGATTGCATTCGGTTACAATCATGTGGCGGGCAAGGGCAGGAAATACACGCATTTAAAACTATAATTCATGCAAAACCACCCTCCGCTCATGCACGAAATATTAATTATTATCAATAACTTGTTTCTTTGCGCCTTCGCGTTCTCCTCGAGGCACCCGTCGAGCGGGTATGGAAAAGAATCTTTGCGGTCAAGCTTTTTAAGGGAAAACTCATGGATCTGGGATTGAAAGGCAAAGTCGCCGTCGTCACCGGCGGCACCGAAGGCATCGGCAAGGCGACGGCGCTGAAGCTCGCGCAGGAAGGCGCCAAAGTCGCGATCTGCGCCCGGCGCGCGGAACTGCTCGACAAGACCGCCGGCGAGATCGGGAAAACCGGCGCCGAAGTGCTGGCGGTCGCGGCCGACATGAGCAAGCCCGCCGATATCGAGCGCTTCATGAAAGCGGTGATCGAGCGCTTCGGGCGGCTCGACATCCTGGTCAATAACGCCGGCACGTCGGCGCGCGGCAAGTTTCTCGAAGTCGACGACGCCACCTGGAGCGCGGACCTCGAATTGAAGCTGTTCGGGGCGATCCGCTGCACGCGGCTGGCCGTGCCGCACATGAAAAAACAGGGCGGCGGCCGCATCGTCAACATCACCATCTCGAGCGCCAAGCAGCCGGGCGCGCAGTCCATGCCCACTTCGGTGTCGCGCGCAGCAGGGCTCGCGTTGACCAAGGCGCTGTCGAAAGAATACGCAGCCGACAACATCCTGGTAAACACCGTCTGCATCGGCAAGATCAAGTCGGGGCAGCACGAGCGACGCATCAAGGGCGAAGGGCTGGACGCGAACGAGTACTACGCCAGGACCGCCAAGGAAATCCCGCTCGGGCGTGTCGGAGAACCGGCCGAAGTCGCCAACGTAATTGCATTCCTTGTTTCGGACGCCGCCAGTTACGTGACCGGCAGCAGCATCAATCTCGACGGAGGAATTTCGGGGGTATTATGAAAAAAACCATGCTTGCATTGCTGATGTTTGCACTATGGCCTGTTGCTTTGTTCGCGCAAAGCTATCCGGCCAAGCCGATCCGCTTCATCGTGCCCTTCCCGCCGGGCGGCGGCAACGACACGCTCGCGCGGCTGATAGGGCAGAAGCTCACCGCCGCCACCGGGCAACAGGTGATCATCGACAACCGGCCGGGCGCAGGCGGCGCGATCGGCGCTGAAGCGGCGGCGAAGTCGGCCGCCGACGGCTACACCATTTTTCTCGCCGGTGTCGCGACCCACGGCATCAATCCCAACCTGCGCAAGAAACTTGCCTACGACCCAGTCAAGGATTTCGACGCGGTGAGCCTCATCGCCTCCGCACCGCTGCTGGTGGTGGTGCACCCGTCGCTGCCGGTGAAATCGGTGAAGCAGCTGGTCGCGCTCGCCAAAACGCAGCCCGGCAAGATCAACTACGCCTCCAACGGCGCGGGCGGCTCGTCGCATATGGCGGTGGAGCTGTTCAAAATGATGACCGGCACCAACCTCGTTCATATCCCGTACAAAGGACTGTCGCCGGCGCTGACCGAGCTTCTCAGCGGCGAAGTGCAGCTGATGTTCAGCAGCGCGGTCGCCATGCTGCCGCAGGTGAAAAGCGGCAAGCTGCGCGCGATTGCCATGACCGGTGCCAAGCGCTCCCCGGCGATACCCGACATCCCGACCGTGGCGGAAGCAGGTGTACCCGGCTATGAAACCGGATCGTGGTACGGCATCGTCGTGCCGGCCGGGACGCCGAAGCCCGCGATCGACAGATTGAGCAAGGAAGTCGTCGCCATCGTCCATACGCCCGACATCACCAAGCGCCTGAATGACGAAGCGGTCATTCCGGTCGGCAGCACACCCGAAGCATTCGCCGCGCACATCCGGCAGGAGCTTGCGCGCTGGGCGAAAGTGATCAAGCAGTCGGGCATCCATCTCGACTGAAAACAAGACCATCCCGATCGGAAACGACCATCAAATAAAAAAGGGTTGCCGCATGGCAACCCTTTTTTATTGTGTGGTGCTGTTGAGTGGAGTCGAACCACCGACCTACTGATTACGAATCAGTTGCTCTACCAACTGAGCTACAACAGCGGATCCCGGAAAACGGGGTTCAGGGCCGTGATTATACCGCCTAGAAGTTTGTCGGGCTTGGGTTCGACAAACTTCTAAAATGAAAAGCACTCAATAATACTGTGAAAAGAACGCCATGCAAGCGAAATTTATAGGGTTTCGACACCTAAAACTTCTTGATTAAGCAGCCTGTCGCCCAAGCATCGATTGGCAGCGATCCATTCACGCTACGCGTTCCGGTGAATATGCTCATGCCCAACAGGCTGCTAGCGGGAACGTATGCGCACGATGATGTCGATGCCCTCAGTGACCACGCCCTCCGGCAGCCGGGGCAGCCCGGATATCGCGATCTCGGCGGCATCGATATCGGTCAGGTCGCCGGTGTCGATATTGTAGAAATGATGGTGCGGCTCGGTGTTGGGATCGTAGAACACCTTGCTGGGGTCGACGATCACCTCGCGGATCAGCTTCTTTTCGAGAAACAGATTGAGCGTGTTGTAGACCGTCGCCTTGGAGGTTTCGGAATTGCGCTCATTGGCAATCGCCAGGATCTGGTCGGCGGACAAATGCTCCCCACGCGAAAACAGCGCGTAGGCGATCTCGATACGCTGGTGGGTAGGATTGATGTCGTGGGCGCGCAGTACCTCGACCAGGTTCTCCCGCGTATAGTGCTGTGATTTCATTATCATCTTGACTAATTTTAATCCAATATCTGGACTATGTCTAATTCAGATATGGGGCAAGAGCGATGCGTCAGTGTTATCAAACGCTGATTTCCTGACTATTGCACCTATTGCCCCCCTTCCACCGGCCAGGTGTACCGGTTGGTTCCTACATGTGACAGCGGGACAGGGCCTGCCATAATGACGCCGTGTGACATTTTTCCTGTTACCCGGACTGCGCACCGCCGTTCGTGCCGGCAATCCTGCCTTTCGTCGGCAAAAGCTGGAGAGACGGCAGTGCGATCGCTACCATCAATTCAACTTCGGAGAGAGCCATGCTGAAAAATCGCGGATTCACATTGATCGAGGTCATGATCGTCGTCGCGATCATCGCGATCCTCGCTGCCGTCGCGGTACCCGCTTATACCGATTATATTCAACGCGGGAAGATCGCGGAAGCAACGGCTACGCTGTCGGAAATGCGGGTCAAGCTGGAGCAATTCTTTCAAGACAACCGGACTTACGTAGGCGCCTGCGCTGCCGGCACGGTGGCCCCTCTGCCTGCCGCGCCCGCAGCCAAGTATTTCACGTATACATGTCCGACGTTAACTGCCACGACGTTCACCGTCACAGCCACCGGCGTCGCGGCTCAAGGAATGAGTGGTTTCGTTTACACCATTGATCAGAGCAATGCAAAGGCAACCACCGGGGCACCGACCGGATGGGCAACCTCGACCAACTGCTGGGTCATCCGAAAGGACGGCTCGTGTTAGCACGAGGAATCCGCGGGGTCAGTCTGATCGAGATGATAGTCGGACTCGCCATCCTCTCCATCCTGCTCATGATGGGCGTTCCCGCGTTCAGCACCTTCCTTCAAAACGGCAAGCTGCGGTCAGCCGCGGAATCCGTACAGGCCGGGCTGCAACTCGCGCGCACCGAGGCGGTGACGCGAAACGGCCGCGTAGAATTGGTGTTGACCGACGACGAACCAGTGGCGACCATGGTCAATAGCCTTACTGCAAGCGCCAGCGGCATGAGTTGGATGGTTCGATACTATGACCCGACCACCCTTTTTTATACCTTCATCGAAGGCAAGGCGGCGGCGGAAGGGTCCGGCCAGGCCGACACGACGTCCGTTGTCGTTTCTGCCACCGACGCCACCATTTCCTTCAATGGCCTGGGTAGCACGACGCTCGCCGCCACATCGACATTTCAATTTACAAATCCGGCCGGCGGCACTTGCGCCGCTGTCGGGGGGCCCATGCG
>Ga0299912_10001776_pt1 | contig 17443 bp, 13 predicted proteins | sample RVTome_2_FD_207667 | JGI IMG/M metagenome (GOLD analysis project Ga0299912, IMG submission 207667) | Soil microbial communities from uranium-contaminated site in the Upper Colorado River Basin, Wyoming, United States - RVT95D214 (version 2) ... | reverse complement strand
ACGATTCGAGTTAGAATGGTTGACAGGGTTATATCGTGTCGACTATTGGATTATTATTAGAAGAAGTTTCTCAGACTACAAAAAGATTACCCCGGCATTCACGCTCTTCTTCAGATCGACCTCGATGGTTTTCGTTTCATTACCTGCGTGGGCTATCCGGAGTGTGTACTTGCCGCTATTTTCCTTCAGGTTATCAAACTTGAAATCGCCATAGTTATCGGTCATACACTCTCCAAGCTTCTCATTGGCGGCATTGAAGAAGGTCACTGTTGCGCCTTCGGCGCATTCGTCCATGCCTTTAATGCGCACTGCAACGCTGCCTCCGATAAAGCACCGGGTGAACCGATGGAGGTTCTTGTAATAGACACGGGGGTTTGTTTTATGTTCAGGATGATAAACTTCGAAATTTTCCGCTTTTATGATCTCCCGCATGTCGCTGTCCTCTACAAGACGCACCATAAGGGCCCCCGTGGGGCAAGACTGGGCGCAGCGGGTCATTGCCCAGCCGTCATCGAGTAAGTGGGCGCAGAAGGTGCATTTTTGGGGGAGTTGAAGCTCTTCGTTCCATTTGATCGCATCGTACGGACAGGCCTTAACAAGGTTTTTCTGTCCCTTTGCCTTGACTGGATCGATGATGACAATCCCGTCAGGTCTTTTGTGAATTGCCCCGTTTTGCGCTGCCTTGATACAGGGGGCGTTGTCGCAGTGCATGCACGGGGAAGGCAGGTAGGCCACATCGATGAAGGGATACTGTCCCCTCTCGACCCCTTCTGTAACTATCCAGCTCGGTCCATGGTCGGGCATCGGTGCCGAGTATCCCGGCCAGTCATTACCCACATACTCGTCTTTGCAAGACAAGAAACAATTCTTGCAGTTTTCGCATTTTTCCACATCTATAATAAAATACAATTTTTTCATCTCAGGCCCTCCATTTCTCTATCTGCACAAGGCATGAGTTTGCTGCGATGCTGTGCGATTTCTTGATAATAGGTCGGCTGGGGGTCAATATATTCATGCACCCGCCACGGTCCGGCGATACTCCCGGTTCACCTATGGGATCGTAGACTGCAGAGCTTGCATAGGAGTGGACCGTTCCAGGGCGAACCCTTTCGGTCACCTGGGCGGCGCAGAGGACGGCACCCCGGTCATTGAATACCTTGACGAGGTCGTTCTCCTTGACTCCACGCACTTCAGCATCTTTCGAGTTCATCCGCACAATCCAGTAGTGATAACCGTCGATCAGTACCCGATGTTCCTTAATGTCGTTAAGCCAGCTCTGTTTGCCGTCACCCATGGTATGGAAGCTGTACCTTGAGTGCGGAGTGATCAACTGAAGCGGGTACTCTTGATAAAGCTCGGTGGTATGATGGCCCTCCCAGGAGGGGATATATTTCGTCATTACCGGCCTTTCCGGGTCGTCAGGGTCAAACCGCTGCAGGCTGGAGCAGACAAACTCAAGCTTACCAGATTGTGTCTGAAGTCCTTTCAAAACCTGTTCAGTATAATCTGCTGGCAAGGGTGCCATCTCGGGTGTATCTTTTGGTCTATCCTCTGCAAAGGCCCTGAAGGAGACAGGGGCACGTAAGTCCTCCTTCGGCGCTGGAACAACATAGTAGCCTTTTTTTAAAAACTCCTTCCAGTTCATAACATTTGGAACATCGGTGGCATCGAATAACCGTTTGCACCAATCATATTCCGTGCAGCCTTCGGAAAACATTGCAGAGAATCCAAGCCTCTTCGAGAGTTCAAGGAAGATCTGGAAGTCTGACTTTGATTCACCCAGGGGTTCGATACACTTGTGCTGCATGAGGATAACTCGATGGTTGCACGCAGTGAAGCTATGCTGAATATATCCGCCGCAGTTGGAGAATTCGCTCAGATCCATTCGCTCAAAGTTGGTGCAGGCAGGCAGGATGATATCGGCGAATTTGGCTTCCCCTTCAAACCAGATGGACTGGTTCACTACAAACTCAAGATTGTCGGAACAGTACATCCTGGCATAACGGTTTGTCTCAGCCTGAGTCCCGATGTGAGAGCCTCCGTATTTATAGTACATTTTGACTGGTGAGTAGCCCGGCGCAGGATACTCAAATCTCTTGAACTGGGCCTCAATGGTCATGTTGTTAGTGGGATACCCATGGGTATGACCGTCGAGAATCGCCTCTGGAATCCGCAGCCTGGGCACTTGTTGAAAGACCGTGTTTACCGTGGGAAGCTGGGGCATCCGGACATACAGGTTCACACCGAGGCCCGTACCGAAAATATCCCCGGAGAGGGCTCCCTCCGTGTAGCCCGGGAAAAAGAAGCCGGTGTCTAACGGCGCCCCCTGGGACATATTGCCCATATTCACCCCGGGCTTACCCAGACCTTGCATCGCCATCAGGCAGACCATGGAACGAGCCCATTCAATGCCAGTAGCACAGCGGCAGGCGCCGCCGAATCCTGCCAGTCCTCCCGGCGCCAGGTAGGTCTTTTTGGTCCCCCACTCTCTTGCCAGGGCCCTTACGTCTTTCGCCGGGATACCCGCTTCATTTTCCTGCCATTCCGGGGTCTTGGGAATTCCATCTTCCTTGCCGAGGATGTAGTTCTTCCATTGATCAAACCCTACCGTACGCTTGGCGACATACTCCTTATCGTAAAGGTCTTCCGTAATCCAGACATAAGCGATTGCGAGGGCTAGAGAATTACCCGTGTCCGGTCTGGGAGCAAACCACTTGCCGCCGAAAAGAGCCGCCGTGTGGTTATAGTAGGGATCAATATGGACCATCTTAACGCCCAGGTCTTTGAGCCACTGGCGGCGAATAGTACCCTCGTACGCGGAATAGGCGCTGGTCGTCTCCGGATCACTGGACCAGAATACTACCATTTCACATTCCTTCAGGCAATCTTCGGTGGTGCCATAGGTCTCCGGAGAACCAAGATGCATGCTCTGTCCCCAGTGATGCATGGCTCCCCAGTACCAACCTTCCCAGCTATCGGGGTTATGGACCTGGGTGGTCCAGCCGATGCTATTCAAAAATCTCAGTCTGCAGCTCAGCCAGTAGCCAAGGTTTCCCCATAAATGATGGGACCCGCTGCCGCTCAGAATGGCTCCCGGGCCGTGTTCTTTCTTGACCCTCTTTATCTCATTGGCCACGATATCGAGGGCCTCATCCCAGCTGACGCGTTTATAGCCGGAGATTCCTCGGTTTTGGCAGTTCCTCTTACCATTGGGATCGAAATCGACCCGTTTCATGGGGTACAAAAGCCTATCCGGCGAATAGATCATTGATTTAAACAGAAGGGTGAAAGGCATGAGAGTCGTCTTGCGCGGAGGCGTAAACGTCTTGCCTCTGGCTTTAATGGTCCAGGGCTTCGCATCCTCGTCGTCAAAATCAATAGGTGTGATCCGTAAGATCTTGCCGTCTTTCACATAAACAAAGACAGGCCCGCCGTTGGTGTTGCTCGTATACCTCATGACGCCGTTGCCCATTTTCGTCCCGTACTTGATGCTGGGGCTGGCCATGAGGCTCAATGTCTCCATCCACCAGTAGGTCAGCTCATCGGGGCCTATGAGGGCCATCTGGAAGGCCTTCATGGCGTTAACCGTGGCGAACTGGTCTCTGGGCGGCACGAGCACGTCCAGGGCTATCCGGGCGTTTGAAAAAAATATAGTCACATCGGGGCTTGGATGAATACCCGTTCCGGAAGATACCACACCGTCTTTCAGGATATAGTACCTTCCCCGGGAATTGTCTTTAAGCTTTACTTGGACAGTCAGGTTTTTCTCTTTGAGGCGATTTTTGAAGAAGGGGAATCTCATTGCCGTCAGCCCAAGCAACACCCTGACGCCAAGAAGTAGAATTGAAAAGATTAGACTTGCCAGTACCTCTGATTTTGCTAGTGTTTTCACGATTGATTTCATGGATCCCCCTGTTCATTGCTTGTTCTGGATACTGCCAGTCTCCACAATTCAGACACTCGACTTTAGACTTTGGACAATAGAGTTTTCTATTTAGTAAATTAAGCCCGCCTTTAGCATTGTGTAACTTCTGGCCATTTTCCCCGTTCAAACTGATGCGTGAAGTCTCTGGTCTCCATCTCCTTGACCCGTACCAGATTCCGTCTTAAGTCACGTTGGTGGTCAGTGTCAGTTCAACCGAGCTTCCGATTAACTCCCCTTCAATGTCAGCGGGCAGGAATGACTACGTTCTAGCCTAAAAATGCTCTGCGCACCGTCTCATTAGTCATTATTTCTCTGATCTTACCTTCAAGAACAACTTTGCCAACTTCCAATACGTAAACATAATCGGTAAGCTTAGAGGTTAGCCCGGCATTCTGTTCTACCAGAAGTACGGTGATACCCTCTTTGTTGACATCGGTTACAATACGAGCAAGCTCTTCAACCACAAGAGGAGCCAATCCCCACGAGGGTTCGTCCATCAGAAGTAGTTTGGGACCAGCCATAAGGGCACGCCCAATGGCCAGCATTTGCTGCTCGCCACCGCTCAGGGTTTCTGCCCGCTGATTTCGTCTTTCTCGTAATATTGGAAAGCGCTGAAAAATTTTGTCCATGTCCTCTTTTATGACAGCCTTATTCTTCTTCAAATAGGCTCCGATTCTAATATTTGCGATCACACTCATATAAGGGAATAACCTTCTCCCTTCAGGAACCTGGACGACACCGGATTCTACAATTTTATGCGTTTCTACCCTGTCTATTCTGCTATTCTCGAACCATATCTCACCTGTCGTTATTGGCACTAACCCTGAAACTGCTCTTATAATGGTGCTCTTCCCAGCCCCGTTTGCTCCTATGATCCCGGTTACAGAGCCATCTGCCACTTCTACGCTGACGCCGCTGATTGCCTCAGCCTTGCCATAGTGAACGTGTATCGTTTTTAGACTTAGGCTAATTGCCATTTTCACTGGTTCCAAGATAAGCTTTAATGACATCCTTGTTTTGTCTTATTTCTTCGGGGGACCCTTTAGCAATCTCTTGGCCAAAGTTGATCACGACGATCCTGTCACATATTCTCATCACCGCTCTCATATTGTGCTCAATCAACAGGATAGTTACCCCCTGTGCTCTTATCCCCGCAATGATGTCCAGGGCTCTATCAACTTCCTTAGGATTCATCCCTTCCAAAGGTTCATCCAGCAATAACAGTTCCGGACTTGCAGCCAAAGCCATTGCAATTCCAAGCAGCTTCTGATGCCCATGGGGTAAAATCCGGGCAAATTCATCCTTCAATGAATCCAATCCTAAAAAGCGTAGCGCCTTCATTGCGTGATCCAGCCCATTTGCCTCCTTCCTTCGGTAAGAAGATGTACGAAATATTGCCTCCCACAAATTAACCCTAATAAAGAGGTGAGAGGCTGCCCGCAGATTTTGTAGTACGGTGAAATTGGGGAATAATTTAGCTATCTGAAAAGTGCGAACGATTCCACTCTCGGCTATACGATGTGGTTTTTGTCCGACCAAGTTTTTCCCATTGAAAAGTATTTCCCCGCTTGATGCCCGGTAAAAGCCTGTGATCAGATTAAACACAGTTGTTTTCCCTGCACCATTGGGACCGATCAGACCGACTATCTCTCCTGCTTGGATGCTCAGATTTAGCTTATTGACCGCGCATAGACCGCCAAAATTTTTGGTTAATGCTTTAGTCTCAAGCAATGCGGAACCCTCGTTTTAGAATTTTTCTTATTTGGGGTTTCATTCGGTCTGGCAATTCTGAGAGTCCCCCTGGCAGTAGAAAAACCACCAGGAATAACACGATGACAAAGATGAACGGTTGGTACTCCTTTAATCCACCGAAGATCTCTGGAATGAGGGTCAATATTATGGCTCCGGAAATAGGACCTGTAAACTTCCTTCCACCGACGATTACATAAATCACGATATAGAGACTCGCAAAGGTTCCGAAGCTGTCGGGGTTCAAGACTGTCATGTAATGACCATAGAGACCTCCCGCCAAACCCGTAAAAAAAGACGCTAAGGAAAAGATAATCACCTTGTACCTGGCAACATTTATGCCGACACTTGATGATACGGACTCCTCTTGACCTATTGCGGCAAAGACGGTGCCAAAGTGAGACCGCTCTATGTTGTAAAGAGCTAGAAGAATGAGAAGTAACACGGCCAGGGCTAAATAACAGAACTGGAACCTATTACTGAAATCGATCTGTAAAATTCCAAGAATAGAGAAGGCCTCGGGGCGGGGGATGCCCATCATTCCCGTAGACCCTCCGGTCATCGTTCTCCACTCAAACAAGACGAGCCTGATAATCTCTCCAAGAAACATGGTGACCATGACAAAGTATACCGTCCTCACCCTGGCGAGCGGGTAACCAATCAATGCAGCCAGCACCATTGCTGCCAATCCCCCCATGAGCAAAGCGCTGTAAGTGGGGAAGTTGAACTTTGTTGCCAGTATTGCTGATGTATAGGCACCTATGGCCATGAAGCCCGCTTGGCCGATTGACACCTGGCCCGTGGTTGCTATTGCACGCAGGCTGCTTGCCAGAATAATATTGATTACGCAAATGATGTAGATGTGAAGATAATATTCGTTACCCTTCATAACGATCGGCACGACGCAACCCAGACATACGATTGCCAAATTTGTCATATCCCTAACTGATTTCACGAATCTCACCCAATGACTCGCTCGAGCCTAGTGTAATGCGTCCAAGGCTTCTTTACATAAGTTTCGAAGGCGTCATTTCCGAGAGAGCGGGAATCCAGCTCAGAAATACTGGAATCCCCCGTATCAAGTACAGGGCAGGCTTAGTCAAGCCTGGAATGACAATCAAAGTAAAGGGCCCTTTGACGCAATACATTAGCGTGTGTTTTTATGTAGGATCTGGTAGATCAAAAAGCTTTTTCGCGTTAAGGCCCAAGATCTTGTTTTGGTCTTCCTCCAATAGCCCAAGATCATTGCGTACAATGTCTATATGTTCCCTTGGACTCATTGGAAGGGCGCCGTAATCTGAGCCAAAAAGCACACGCTCGATACCGAGGACTTCAATAGCGTGCTTAATGCCCGGTGGATAAAAACCCATGATATCCACCCAGAAGTGTTTCTTCGCGTATTCGATCGGCATTTTCTGAATATTGGCTTGTTGATAACCGTAAAGCGCTTCGTAGCCGAGCCTATGCCCAAATTGTAAGCGCGGCAGACACATCAACAGGGAACCACCCATGTGCGGAAGAATAATCTGTAAGTTAGGAAAACGGTCAAACAAACCTGACATGATCATCAACGAAGCATTCAAAGCCGTCTCATTGGGCCGGGCCACGGTTTCTTCGAATCGGTAACGATCCATCCATTCCCAGCCATATGAGAGCATAGGGGGATGAATAAAGACTGGGATCCTCTTATCGTTCACATATTCCCAGAAATCAAAGGTCTCGACAGTGTGGTTATATTGACGATTATTCGTTCCGTAGCTGGACTCGATTATAAGGCCTTTGAAACCAAGCTTTTCTATGCAGCGCTCTGCCTCCCTCACAGCGTCCTTCCCGTCGTGGGGTTTAACTGTACCGTACGGAAAAATAACTTGTGGATACTTTTCCCGTAGCTGAGCATGAAAGTCGTTATGGATCTTTGCGGCTTCAATGGTTGGAATACCAAAGGCCTCATTTGCAAACGTCACAATCATTGAAAAGCCAAGTAGCCGATGCGTCACTCCAGCTTCGGCCGAAACACGCATCTGCTTTTCGAGGTTCGTAAAATCTTCCACAGCACTAAACGACACACCATGCCACCTAGTTGCAGTAGCTTTCCCACTACGTATGTCCAGAAATCCCTTTTCTACCATCTCTTTCATCCAATTCGGCGGATGGATGTGAGTCTGTACATCTACGATCATGCATAATCCGTTATCGGTCTGCCTCCCCAACGCCTTTTCATTACTCGTGTGGATGGATGGCTTCCTCATGCAATCTTCCCCTCCTGCGCTAGACGGAATTTTGCTAGAATATTTTACTCGTGGCCCATCAGCCCCTTGGGCCTGATTATCAAGATAATGACGATGCTGGCAAAACCGACTATATAGGCGACGGTGGTACTATAATAAAGCGGCACGATGCCATCGATTAGACCAAGAATCAAGCCTCCGGCTACAGCACCTGTGATACTGCCCAAGCCACCTAAAATAATGACCGCAAGACCTTTTGAAATTGCGAAGGACCCCATAAAAGGCTCCACCGAGAAGATCGCCCCCATTAACCCACCGGCAATGGCAGCGAGGGCGCAACCTATAGCCATAGTGATAGAAGAGATGCGGTTAACGTTTATTCCTTGCAAAGCCGCCGCCTCTGTATCCTGTGATATGGCAACCATTGCCTGGCCTATCTTAGTGCCCTTGACAAAGAGAGCCAGAGCTGACACGAGACCAGCACCAATAAGCACAGCTAAAACCCTATCCCAGGAGAGCCTTATACCCCCCGCTGTTAAAATCCCAGGAATAAGCCTTGGAATATTTTTTTCACTGCTTCCAAAAGAAACAACAGCCGTGGTTTGAAGAAGCAGGATTAGCCCGATAGCAACAATAATGCTGGGTTCAATTTGGCCCCTGAATTTGCGAAAAAGAAACCTCTCGATGAGGATCCCCAACAGACTTAATGCCGTTGCAGATATTACAAAGGAGACAAAAATATTAATGCCCAGTATGACACAGGCATAATACACGGCGTGAGCACCCAGCATATATATCTCGCCGTGCGCGAGCTGTACAATGCGCATGATACCAAACAATAGCGTCAGACCAAGCGCAACGAGAACGTAAATCCACCCTGCCGAAAATCCATTTATTATGCTTTGCCACAACATACTGCCTGTGCACTCCTCCTGAAATGAACCACACTCGTTCTTCGATTGGCTGTGGCGGAATTTAAAATACCGCCCGCCAAAACGAGCTGCATCTGATCTCTTATTAAGAGTTCGTTACGGGATCACCGATTTATACCATCGGGTAGAATCTACCTTGCCATTCTGCAATCGAGAAATAGCGTAAGGCGCAAGCACCATGTGGTTAATCCCAAAAGTGCGGGCACCCCCCATTGTTCCAGTTCCCCATGGCGTTTCTATGCTTTCCATGTTCTCCCAGGTTTTCACAACTTCTGTAGTATCAAGGCTCTGGGCCTTTTCGATGGCCTGGGCCAGGGCCCAAATGCTGCTCCAGCCAACCAATGCGCCATGATCCAGCGGTTTCTTGTATCGATCTTCCCAGAGCCTCATGATGTCTTTTACCATTGCGGGGGTGTCGGGGGCGTGCATATCGAAGCCGGCCCAGATAAAATCTACAGACCAGTCTTTCCCGACCAGGTTCACAAAAACAGAAGCATCTCCCGTGCCCGGTGTGAGTATGGGCCCCTTAAAACCTAACTCCCGTCCGTGCCTTGCAGCTGCCGCCGATACGTCTGGAAAACTGATTCCTATATCTACTGCATCAGGCTGGTCCTTTAAGAGTCTCGCCCAGGTAGAGTAGTAGTCCCTGGTCCCGAATTGGGTCAGAGCAGTGTCGAACAACTTGAGGCTTTTCCTTTCCGCAACTTGTCGGGCTACTTTCAGAGTGGCAAGCGCCCCTGGCTCATCGTGAGCTGTAAAACCCACGGTCTTCACTGAAGGATACTTCTCAAGCAGAAAGTCATAAAGACCAGGAATGGGCGCTGCGTAGGCATGGGTGCTTGAAAAGGTGTAGGTGTTCCTCGGAACCAACTGGCTGCACTTGCCTGTGGAAAGGATTACTTTTTCAGGCTCTGTGACAGCCTGCACGGCTTCGAACTGGAAAGGCACGATCATCCCGGTAATGAACCGAATTTTATCTCGATGCACGAGCTTGGTAGCGGCGCTCGCGGAGCCCTCAGCCGTGTTCTTGTTGTCCTCAACGACGAGCTCTATCTTATACGACTTTCCTCTGACCTTAATTCCCCCTTTGTTGTTGATCCACTCTGTGGCCAATACGGCTGCGTCTCTCTGGATGACCTGGAGATGGGAACCGGGGCCGCTGAGTCCCCAAATGGCACCAATCTTCAACGTGTTTTCGGCCACTGCAGATGTCTGGCTAGCCATGAAGACAAAACCACCAAAAAACAAAATCACCAACGAAATGTGTAATCGTTTTTTTGACATTTAAACCTCCCTTTTTTCGAACGTAACCGCGACTTTCCCCTTCTGGCGGAAGTCGGCCCATCACCTTCCTGCAATATTTGGCTAGGCTAAATCGTACACAGTGAACTGTCCTCTGTCAAAAGCGTAGAGGCTTCCATAATTATCATAGCCTTAATGCCATCAATTCTCATATTGGCAAACGAAGCAGGCTTCTTGCGTTGCCCTCAAATATCTTCTTCTTCTCTGCATCACTGATTTCCATTTGTTCTATTGCATTTATTGTTTGTCGATAATTTCTATAACCAAGCTGGCTATCACCAAGTGGCATATCGGCTCCAAAAAGCAGATGGTCTGCGCCGCAGAAGCTATAAGCACACATTAATGCCGGGGTATTACCAGCGATTGCTGTATCATGGTAAAACATCTTAAAGTATTCAATTGGAGCTTTGCTGAGTCCTTGCTTTTGTTTTTCCCCAAGAATCATTTCAGACAAGTCCTGAAACCCTATTATTCTTTGTTCAAAGTATGGAACCATACCACCACAATGGTGTGTGATAATTTTCAGATTTGGATGTTTTTCTAATATACCACTGAATACTAAGCGAGTCATGCATACCGTTGTCTCATATGGCCAAGCAAACATGCTAAATATTGCATACTTTGATGCATCTTCTGTCCGATAGTCAGGATAATTAGGGGCTCTCATCGGGTGAATCCATATTGGTAGATTGTACTGGGACATCTTCTCGAATAGTGGCATGAATTCCGGTGAGTCCAAAGGCTTATCGTTTACAGGAGTGTATATCTGGACACCTCTAAATCTTAGGTCCTTTATAGCTCTATCTACCTCTTTCAAGGCAGCATCAATGTTGTTCATAGGTAGACATGCCACGGCCGCAACAAATCTATCCGGATAACGAAAAACCAGTTCAGCCATCTCATCATTTGCCAGCTTTGATAGGTCTACAGCTTTCTCTGAATTGGCAATTTCCTCAACAGGAGGCCAGGCCAGTGTTAATACCTGCACGACGCCTTGATATCTATCCATTATTCGAAATCTTTGGTCTAGATCACATAGCGCTGGGACATAAGAAACTTTCTTGTCACAAGCTATAGGATCTATTTTGTAAAGGGCCTCCTTATAATTTGGAGGTACAATGTGGGAATAAGCGTCAATCCTTAAAGGATACAATTGATCCATACCTTGGTCCTCCTTTATTCACTATTTTGATCTGAAGTTAAGTCATCCCTCGCCAATGCAGAATGCGATCTAAGGTCTTACTCAAAATTCCTTAAGGAATATCTGGTTTGTACCAATGGGTAGAATCTACCTTCCCATTCTGCAACCGAGAAATAGGGGCGGGCGCAAGGACCATGTGATTGATCCCATAGGTGCGGGCGCCCCCCATTGCTCCAGTGCCCCATGGCGTTTCTATGCTTTTCATGTTTTCCCAGACTTTCACAACTTCCGTGGTATCAAGGCTCTGGTTTTTTTCGATGGCCTGTGTCAAGGCCCACACGCTACTCCAGCCGTCCAATGCGTCCAGATTAAATGGTTTCTTATATTTATCTTCCCAGAGTTTCATAATCTCCTTTACCATAGCGGGACTATCCGGGGCATACATGTCGAAGCCCGCCCAAATAAAGTCGGTTGCCATATCTTTCCCTATCAAGCGCAGGATTAGATTGGCGTCTCCGGTGCAGGGAGTGATTATGGGGCCTTTAAAGCCTAACTCTCGCCCATGTCTCGCATTCATGGCTATACTATCGGGCATCATTATGCCTATATCAACTGCGCCGGGATTATCTTTTAAAAGCTTCGTCCACACGTGATAAAAGTCCTTGGCAGCATACGGAACCAAACTGGTTTCTATCAATGTAAGTCCCCGCCCTCTAGCGACTTCTCGGGCTACCTTCAGAGTGGCGAGCGCTCCCGGTTCGTCCGGGGCTGTAAATCCAACTGTCTTCACCGAAGGATACATCTTTAGCAAAGAGTCATAGAGGCCCGGATAGGGTGCCATGAAGGCTTGTGTGCTTGAGAAAGTGTAACGATTTGTGGGCTTCAAATAACCGCACTTCCCTGTAGAAAGTATCACTTGATTCGGCTCTGTGACAGCCTGCACTGCTTCAAATTGGAAAGGTGCAATCATTCCTGTAATGAACTTAACTCTGTCTCGATGCACGAGTTTTGTGGCAGCATTTGTAGAACCCTCCGCCGTGTTCTTATTATCCTCAACAAGAAGTTCTATCTTGTATTTCTGCCCCCCAACCGTGATGCCGCCTTTATTGTTAATCCACTCCGTCGCCAATGCAGCCGCATCCCGCATGACGATCTGGATCTGCGAGCCAGGGCCGCTGAGTCCCCAAATGGCACCAATCTTCAACGTGTTTTGGGCTACTGCATGCATCACAGTGCCCATGAGGATAAGACCAATCGCGAAAAAGGCTGCCAAGGAAATATAAAATTGTTTTTTTAACATTTTGTGAGCTCCTTTCCATCAAGCATGACTGGCCACGTTTGCCAAAACTACAAGCCAGTGTGCAAAACACATGCTCATGTGTTATGTGCCTTTATTCGAATCAGAGTGGTTAATTTCTCACCCCCCCTGACCCTTCCGTTGCGCTGCAATATCATCCATTCCAAGGGAAGTAAGGGTCTCAGGCTTCGGCAGACCTGACTGCTCATTCCAACCCCTTAAGCTATAGTACTCTTTCAACAACTCTGTAAATTTTTCTTTGTCCAGGATGTTTCCCGATGCATTGACCGCCTCGTTATCAGGTCCGGGGACCATGAAAGGCCGGGGTGGACGAAAGGGCTCAGTGAAGTTGAATTCCGCCGGGTAATCATCCCTAGGAACTTTCCTGCCCTCTCTCAGCAGGATCATCCTTTGCAGGTTACAAATGACATCACCGTACTTTTCAATCTCACGGGATTCGATGCCGGTCACGGCCGTGAAAACCTTGGCTTCCAAGTCAGGGTCTCCAATATGGTCAGGGGTGTTAAAAGAGTAGGTGATAGGCCAGGCGAAGTCACATAGACCAAGGCAGTCTTTGATGTAGGTTCTGTTCTGCATCTTTACGGCAGCCGATGCCTTCCCCTCGTAACTCGAAACGTGGCCAGCTTCTTCACTGCCCCAAAAAGTCCTGGCCACATCGCGGTACAGCTTTGTAGTAACCGGGGAAATCTCGGGGTTGAATTGATTCATCATCCATGCGGTCCAGGTAAAGGCATTACTATGAAGAAGAGGCTGATGCACTCTGGGCTCCATCGGGATAAGCAGCCCATGAACGACAAAGGCTCTGGGGGAGAGCATGTCCCGGTCACCAATGGGTGCAACTCCATGAGGAAGCTTGGCACGGGCATCATCTGAAACCCTCTCGCTGGCCCTTACGATTCCCTCTGCTAGGATATCGCCAAAGCCTTCCCTGTAGGATATTGAACGAAGGAGTTTTTCCAGAAATTCTCGGGTTCCTATCTTGGATAACGGCAGACCGGTCTCCCGATCGGTAAGTGCTCCTGATTTGTGGCATTCATAAAGCCAGTCAGTTATATTTTTGAGTTCCCATGTTCCGATACCGTATGCATTGGCCAAGGTCGGGGCATCGAAAAAGGTTTTTATGGGCTCATCTTCCCTTGAGTACATCCACGGTAGGTAACACTCCTGGGATTGGCATTTACGATGCCCTTCCAGCTTTTTGCCGTAACGATACACACCTCTGATGCACTCCAGCCCACACTGGTAGCAGCCGCCTGTTCCAATCACTTCCAGCAGTTCAGCACGACCGGACATCGTTGTGAGAGGAGGAATAGAGAGGCGCACACGCTTGCTGATTCTAAGCGTATAATGATTAAGCTCCTGGAGTTTTTCTGGGTCGGCCACCGAGACCTTTCCGTCCCCCTTCACGGCAATGGCCTTGAGGTTCTTCGAACCCATAACCGCGCCATAGCCGCCGTCGGAAGCGGATTCATGGGAAGCCATGATGACAGCCGACCTGACAAGTTTTTCACCGGAAACACCAATCGCCAAATAGTGAACCTTGTCGCCGTGGGTCTTCCGGATCACCTCTCCTGTCTTGTAAGTGTCCTGCCCCCACAAAGCAGAAGCATCCCGGATTTCAACCTCACTGTTGTCTATCCACAGATAAACAGGCTTGGATGCGCGTCCTTCGATAACGATGCCGTCGTAGCCGGCCCTCTTCAAGTAGGGAGGGAAAAACCCTCCGATATTGCCGTAGCAAAAACCATCGGGATAGGTCATCGGACTTTTGCCGATCACTGCCATCCGATTGGCAGCCTGAACGCCCGTTGCTACAAGAGGACCAGTCATGAAGATCAGACTGTTTTCAGGGTCAAAGGCCTTGACATCAGGCCGTACCGTCTCCCAGTATATTCTTGATGCAATACCTCGTCCGCCGAGATACTTCCTCGCATAGGGCTCGGTCACTATCTCTTCGATTTTTGAATTACTCAGATTGACATGCAAAATCCTTCCTATCCAACCCAGCATGCCATTCCGCCTTTCTTGCAGCAACCATTGCCACCACGCCCGATCTTCACCCCTTGTTCGTTTTCTTGATCTAAACCACGATGAAAAAATATAGGTCTCGTGGTTAGAGCGAATTGGATATGAAGTTCCCCCAGATTCAGAGTCCCCTACGCTATCTACATTACCAACGCCTCTCTTTCTTCGGGGGATAGGCTCAATTTGAAGTTTTCAAGCTTAGCCATGCCTTTCTTGGTTACAATGGCTTTTCCGTCTTCGATAACGAGGTAGTCCATAAGCGCGAGTTCTTCAATTAACGGGCCCATAATCTGTGGAGACAACGCAGGGTATATCCCGTATCTTTGCTCTTTGGAAAATTCGTCTATTATCTTACCAGTCTCGATCCCCTGATTCTTCAGGACCTTGTCTAAGATTATCATCATCCTTCTGAAGAAAGGTAAGGCATGGCCCTTATCGGCCAGGTCAAATGGCTCAAGCTTAAAGGTAGCAGAGGTCCTCGCGTCCGGACATATTACTATCACATCTTTAGCTACAGTCCTCTCATGGTGAGGCGGCCATTTGAATGAATTCGGGGGCACCAAGTGCGCCATGCAGTAAGGAGGTTCTTGAATTGTTTCCAATACATTTTTAAATCCAACACCATCATACTTTTTCATGTCCGGATCTGCAGTACTCATGGGGGCATACCAGAAAGGATAGTAGTAAATGGGTTCTACATATCTTGGCCCGGCTGCGAAGATCGCAGCCACCTTGGGAGTCAGCATTGGCCAAACATCCGAGCATAGCCTTCCAAGATACTTTTCTCCGTCAAAAATAACTTCATCGCCCACTTTGTGATTAAAGTGGCACGGATACCTTTCCGTATTTCCCAAGAAACCAATCAGTGTCGCTTTGACTTTAAATGGCATGACCTTGTCTGTCTTCTTTCTGCAAGAATTCTTTACGGGACATCGGGTTTGTACCAATGGGTAGAATCCACCTTGCCATTCTGCAATCGAGAAATAGGGGCGGGCGCAAGAACCATGTGATTAATCCCATAAGTTTTTGCCCCTCCCATGGTTCCAGCTCCCCATGGCGTTTCTATGCTTTTCATGTTCTCCCAGATTTTCACGACTTGCGTAGGGTCAAGGCTCTGGGCTTTTTCGATTGCCTGTGTCAAGGCCCATACGGTGCTCCAAGCGTCCAGTGCGTCCAGATTGAATGGTTTTTTGTATTTATCCTCCCAAAGTTTCATAATTTGCTTTACCATGGCCGGATTGTCCGGGGCGAACATATCGAATCCTGCGAAGAGAAAGTCGGTCGCCATATCCTTTCCTATCAAGTTAACAAACATCGTGGAGTCCCCTGTGCCAGGAGAAAGGATAGGGCCTTTGAAACCTATCTCTCGTCCCTGTCTCACATTCGCTGCTAAACTGTCGGGGAAGCTTATGCCTATATCAACGACATCAGGTTTGTCTTTCAAAAGCTTCGTCCAAGCGGGATAGTATTCTTTGGTCCCAAATTGAGTCGAAACCGAGTCCAATAACTTAAGTCCGTGCCCTTTCGCTACTTCTTGAGCTACCTTCAGTGTAGCGAGGGCTCCCGGTTCATCGTGGGCTGAGAATCCCACTGTCTTCACCGAGGAATACATCTTTAACAAGAAATGATAAAGGCCAGGGTAAGGAGCCACAAAGGACTGGACCGCAGAGAATGTATAGCGATTCTTGGGGTTCAGATAACCACATCTGGATGTATTAAGTATTACTTGATTCGGTTCTGAAACCGCTTGTACTGCTTCAAATTGGAAAGGGACAACCATCCCGGTAATAAACTTGACCTTATCCCGATGCACAAGTTTTGTAGCAGCACTCGTCGAGCCCTCTGCCGTGTTCTTATTATCCTCAACGAGAAGTTCTATCTTGTATTTCTGCCCCCCAACCGTGATGCCGCCTTTACTATTAATCCACTCCACCGCTAATACGGCAGAATCCCTCATGAGGGCCTGCATCTGGGAACCGGGGCCGCTAAGTCCCCAAATCACACCAATCTTCAACGTGTTTTGGGCTGCTGCATGCATCGCACTGCCCATGAAGATGAAACCACAAATGAACAAACCCACTAAGCCAATGAATAATTGTTTTCTAACCATTTTATTTCCTCCTTTCTTTAAAAATATTGCAACTGTTCTGTTTTTTACGAACTCCTTCCTCCCACCTTCTATTCTATTCCCCTCCTTTCTATATCTCATTTAACTAATCTGCTTTTCGTATCCCTTCCAAAAATGCTTCTTCACATCTTTTCTAAGGATTTTCCCTACGGGTGTTTTGGGCAACTCACCCCAAAATTCTATCTTCTTAGGACACTTATATCCGGCAAGCTTGCCCTTGCAATGTTTAATAAGTTCCTCTTCTATAACCCTCTGTCCTGCCTTAAGAACAACAACTGCCTGAACCCTCTCCCCCCATCGATCGTCGGGGGCTGCAACTACGGCACATTCTTTAATTGCCGGATGGGAGTAAAGCACATTTTCCACTTCCTGCGGATAGACGTTTTCGCCGCCTGTTATAATCATATCGGCTTTTCGATCCATCAAATATATGTAACCGTCCTCGTCAATCGTCCCCATGTCTCCCGTATGGAGCCAACCCCCTTGCAAGGTCTTGGCTGTCAGTTCCGGGTTTTTCCAGTAACCCATCATGACATTTTTCCCTCGGACAGCAATTTCGCCCACTTCACCCGGCTTAAGAGGGACATCCTTCTCATCCACAACCCGAGCTTCAACCGGCAGGCCCACTTTACCCACGCTGGTAAGCAGTTTGGCCTTTGGACCTTCAATAACGTGATCCTCCTTAAATAGGACGG
>Ga0299912_10001775_pt1 | contig 17444 bp, 11 predicted proteins | sample RVTome_2_FD_207667 | JGI IMG/M metagenome (GOLD analysis project Ga0299912, IMG submission 207667) | Soil microbial communities from uranium-contaminated site in the Upper Colorado River Basin, Wyoming, United States - RVT95D214 (version 2) ... | reverse complement strand
CACTCCATTACTCATGGTCTTTTCTCCTTATCAAGACATTGCCATATATTGTCTCCCGGTGACTCGCCGGGCATCCACGAGTATAATATTCCACTATTTATCCGCCAAGTGTCAATGGTGTAGCTGGCGAAAATAGCGCGCAGCCAAACCGAAGGCTAATCTACGCGAGGGACTTCAATTCTTTTGCCGTCCTTGGTCGCGGACTCATGGGCACAGATGCCGGCCATTGTCCAGTTGGCAGCAGTCCTCGCATCAACGGCAGATTCCCGTTCTTCGACGATTGCGCGGATGAACTCATGAGCCAAATGCGGATGAGAGCCGCCGTGCCCTGAACCTTGAATAAAAGAAGTGTGCTCGTGCTCTTGGTCATAGACGCCGTGTCCGGTGAAGGGAGCTATTTCTTTCGGTAGCAGGCGTCCGTAATCAGGGACCTCTATCCTCTTGGCATCTTCATAACCGGAATATATGAGCGGCCCTTCGCCAGCAATCTGCTCCCATTCAAAAGAAAGCTTCGTGCCGTACACGTCGAAGCTCTCTCTATACTGGCGAATGGTGTTAAAAAGGGATCTCGTAACCTCGCAGGCAAGGTCCGAATCAGCCAGTTTCATCACAGCGGTCTCAACGGCAAAAGGCGAATTGTAATGCTTGATATAATCTTCCTGAATTCTGCCTGAGCCGTGGCAGACAACTGACTCAACTCGCTTTTTGGCAAGGCAGAGCAAAGGACTCACAGCGTGTGTGGCGTAGTGCATGGGAGGAAAACCGTACCAGTAATTAGGCCAGCCGGGCAGTCCCATATTCTGCTGATGCGAACCTCTTAAAAATTGAATCTTGCCGAGTTTGCCTGTTTCGACCAACTCTTTGGCGTAGAGGAACTCACGCGTGTAAACCGCCGTCTCCATCATCATATAAACTTTGCCGGATTTTTTCCTGGCTTTGGCGATTTTAAGGCAGTCCTCTTTAGTTGTGGCCATAGGAACGGTGCAGGCGGTGTGTTTGCCTGCGTTCAGGGAGGCGAGCGCCATCCACGCGTGGTCGGCTATGGGGCTGACAACGTGAATGGCATCCAATTCGTCAATGCCCAGCAGGTCTTCGAATCTGGTAAATCGCCTTTGGATTCCGAACTGGTCGCCAATCTGGTCCAGATGTTCCTTGTTTCTCTGGCAAATGGCGTAACATTCAGCGTTGGGGTGTCGTTGATAGATGGGAATAAACTCTGCTCCAAAGCCCAGCCCGACCACCGCCACCTTCACTTTTTCTGCCGGCATTTTTCTGCCCTTTCACAGCATCAAGAACCCCGTGGTTGGAATTTAGAATTAAGAATCAAGAAGGTGCATTCTCAATTCTTGATTCTTTTTGGCCTTTAGACTTCGTCTGGGCCAGCACCGTCTTGTAATATTCCAGCACGTGATCGTGCATCATCTCTTTGCGAGATATCTTTCCATGCCACCACAGTAGCGTTCCGGGAAAGCGGGAGGGATTAAAGTGAACATTATAGAAGTGCCAGATGAACAGCGCCAGCGCCGCCAATATGGCCTCATCGGCGTGCACTTCCGCAGCCAGCGCGTAGGTAAACCACGGAACGTACTTGGCCGCGACCTCGGGAAACCACAGCGCGAGGCCTGTGCCGATCATAATCACACAACCCCAGTACACAGCCCAATAGTCAAACTTCTCATAGTAGGTGTACCGGCCGAAACCGGGTCGATACTTTAGCAAGCCGAGAAAATACAGGGAGTTGATAGTCACGTCGCGGACGTCCTTCTGGCGGGGCAGCAGCTCGATGAATTCACGCCGGCCTTCCTTTGTGAAGACAGTATAGAACAGATGGTAGATCGAAACCAGTATCAGGACTGCCGCCCCGGCGCGGTGAATATACCGGATCGTCTCGATGCTGCCGAAGGCTCTTACTACGGCCTGGCTCCAGCTATATCCGGGTCTTCCCATGCACCACAACGGCACACCCGTGATGATTAGGGTGATTGTGCTCAAGAATAGGAGTGTATGTTGAACGCGGAACTGCAAACCGAACCGCTGAAAGAATTCGCGTCCTTCCGCTTTTATGCCGCTTGTTTGTTTCATCGTTTTTGTTCACTCCACGGGACGCGGATTGAGGACTACTTGGCCCTCTTAGCCAGCCACGACATGACACGGCGATACAGGTCGCCCAGGATGTGCAAGATCAAAAGAGTCATAACGGCGATGATCAGCAGCTTGAAAACCCAGTTGATTCGTACATACACAGGGCCGCCAAATTCGTACATATCCATCATCTCTCTGAAGACGTCGCCATCGCTTTGGACCGGCGAGTCAACGCACACGCGGCCTTTGAAGAAAGGCGCTTCGGGAGAGTGGCAATCCTCACACTGTCGAGCGCCGAGCGATTGAGCGGCTGGCCTGACATTATGAGCAATCGGCCACATATAAGGCGCCGCCGCGGGATGATCAAGTTCTTCGGCAAGCTCACCGGAATCATCAAGCCGATACAACTTCCCGCCCGCTACATACGCTGCCTTACCGCTAACAGTTTCGCTAAGCGATTTTATTGCCTGGGCAATTTTTTCCTTACTTATATTAGGCCAATCGCCCGTAGCGGGAAGCTCAAGGCCGGCAAAGACTTTGCCGACTACCTTTTCAACAACACTGAGTGCCACTGGTTTGACCTGGTCATCCTCCAGGACTGCCCAGTAAGCCGGCCAAACAACCTTATGCGGAGCTATCTTGTCGCGCTCCTCCGGTTTAGCCGCCGCCGGCACGGCGACGGACCCCGCTAAAAATTTTGCCGCCGCAACACCACCCGCTTGCCTGGCAAAAACAGGCGCGACGATGTGAGGTAATACCTCTTGCGCCTTGTTCACGTTTGGGGTACCTAACCGGTGAGCGCGTGACGTCTTGGTAAGGATGGTTTTTTTGCCGGGCCACGGCCCTGAATGGCACGCTGTGCAGGTCAGTTTCTTTAAGTGACTCGGCGGTAAGCCCGTGTGCTTTGGCACCGGTGCCCCGAGCCGACCGGCTTGCGGCTGATCTTTGCCCTGCGACAGGTGACAACCTTCGCACGAGCTTGTCGCAGCCAACGGATTGGAGGAATTGGCGCTTTCTTCAGCATATCCCCTGACTATGTTGTGGTCGACGCCATTGCGGTGACAGTCAACGCAGGCCAATCCTGCCGTAAGATGTATGTCCTCATCCGACGCCCACTTCTCCGCTTTTTCAGGCTGACTATAGTATAGGTCGGAGTGACAGTAATAACATCGCTGGTTGGGCACTTCTCTAACAATCTGAAGAAGCACCTCGTTATTCTCATTAAATGCCTCTTTCGGATAGGTCACACGCGGCGCGTTCTTCTCATCAGGGTCAGGCAAAAATGGATCATAAGTCTCGGGCACAGCAGCAGCCGAACCTTTGACCGAGGCAAATTCACATGATGCAGCAGCCGCCCATCTGAAATTCAGGCGTGAGACCTGAACTGCATAGCCGGCCGGGCCGCCCATATCCTGGCCGTAATGGGCATTGTGACATGCAAGACAGTTTATCTCAAGCGTGCCGGAGACGAACTGCCGGGCAATGTCATCAACTTCCGCTGCCTGGATCTCGCCGGGGCCGCCCCCTGGGAAATGTCTGCCAAATATCCTGGTCAACTGGAACTCTGTTAGCCCGATCTGCGCCGGGCGAAATGTCCCCGGCCACTGACGATATGAAAGCGGAATCTGGATACATAGCTTGGGAGCAAAATATATCCAGGGCTGACCAGGTCTGCCGGGGGGGACATTGCTGTCAACGGCGTTGAAGTGCCAGCCCTTTTTCACCAATCCGTAACTATGGCATTCGGCGCACGTCCAGCGAGTCGAAAAGGGCATCGGAAATTCGGCACCAGGCTCGATCTGCTCGCCTTTTTCTCCGTCCTTGTTCTCGGCATATAGTGGTATAAGATGCAGTGGTATTGCTCTGCTGCCGTCGCTCCTGTCACCGAGCAATTCTTGCCCCTGCTGTGCGTAAGTGGAAGCGAAAAATGCCAGCATCAAGCCAAGTGCTGCTACAGTTTCCTTTTTCAATGTACTGCCAATCCTTTGCTCGGACCACAATATGCGGTCCGGATTAGCCCCCGCCCCTGTGGCGGGGGTGGCTCGGCCACAGGTGCCGAGCCTAAACCTTGAATTCATCGGGCTTGAACTCAAGTTTGCGTGCAGCTTCGACCGCGTCGTTGACCTTCAGCACGGTAACGGCCGTTTCGTATGCGGCCTCGGCAGGACAGTTGAGCTTTGCTTTGCCGCGAATCGCATCGAGGAAGTTCTCCAGGTGCGGCTGATGGTAGAGCTTCTCCATCGTCACCGGCAGTTTATAGGCGGGCGGCGCGGCGGTCTCGCGCACATCTATCACCGCCGCACCCTCTTCGGGCTTTTCCTTTTTTTCTTCTTGTTTTGGCGGTTCGCTCAGGTATCCCAGCTTGACCCACCTGTCCCAGTCTGGCGCTGTCGGCTCACGGTAAACCTCGCCCCTTCCACCGGATTCGGAAATCTCCAGCGTCCCCTGGTCGCCCATAAAGCGTTCAAAATATCCCCAGCTACTGTTGGTGGTTAGCGTCTGATAATAGGCTCTGATGGTCCCTTCTTTGGTCTGGTATTCGTAAATAGCCATCACGGTGTCATACCACTCGTGACTCTTCTTGTCGTAGTAGTCGGTGCCTCCCGATGCCATGACGGATATTGGATTTGCTCCAAGGAACCAGCTATAGATGTCGATCTGGTGCGAGCCAAGGTCGACTATCGGACCGCCGCCCAGTTTTTTATACCACCGCCAGTTGCGGAACTGCTCCATCGACTGGAAGCCGTACTTTTCGAGCATTTTCTGGTCGATAGCAGCTTTTGTCGGCCAGCCCAGGTCTTCGCGGGCGGCTCGATTCCACTGCCCGTTGATCGTGGTGAGCCGGCCAAGAATCTTGGCGTCTTTGAGCAGTTTCTCGTAACAGTGAATGTAGCGGGGATTGCTGCGACGCTGATGGCCAATCTGAAGCAATTTGCCGGCCTCTCTGGCAGTCTGCACCATCTTTTTGGCGTCCTCCAGCTTATTGGACATCTCCTTTTCACAGTACACGTGCAGACCGGCTTTCAGACATGCGATGGTGTGCTCGGCGTGCCAGAAATCGGGAGTAGCAACTATAACTGCATCGAGGTCCTTTTCGTTGGCCAGCATCTCCTGGTAGTCCACATAGCTATTATTTTTGTGGCCAAACCTATCCAGCAGGCGCGAGGTTCGTTTCTGGTTGTACTCTTCCCAGATATCGCAGACGGCCTTGAAGCGCACGCCCGGTATCTTCAGGCAGGCATTTATCAAAACCTGTCCCTGAGCACCTGCGCCGAGCAGGGCAACGTTGATATCGTCTTCTTTCCCGCCTGCCGGACGGGCAGGTTTGCCTGCCGTCTGCCCGATGACCATCGGTGAAAACGCCAGCCCAGCTCCTACCGCTGCGGAGCATCGCAGGAAACTACGTCTGTCTATGACTTTTTTTGTCTCTGGATTATTCATTTTTTTCGTCACAGCTCCACAAATTTAGTAACCTTATGCCTTTTCTGCCGGCGGTATTATTTCAGCGGCCCAAACCATTGTCAAGTGACCTTCCGCCATTTTTCTGCCGCTGTCCCACCGGCAAACGCTTCAGAAAAAACGCCGCCCCCGCCGATTAGCCCCCGGACCCTTCGACAGGCTCAGGGCAGGCTCTGTGCCGGGGGCAAGCCCTGCCCATCCAGCCTTCGCAGCCGCTTCGGCGGAGTAGGCCAGGTGGCAGGACTAAACAGGGTCGCCACTAATATAGACTACTTACTCAACGGTTTTAATATAATATTCCTGTATGCAACCGGTCCGTGATTGCCCTGGAACATAAGCGGGCCCGTAGGCGCTTCTTTGCCGGTGACACCACCAGGCGTCGGGCCGGGCATCACAACGTTTTCGTGCAGCACCTGGCCATTAAGCTCCACCTTCAGGAGCTTGGCGTTCTCGGTCTTTTTGCCGCTGGCGTCGAATTTTGGAGCTTGAAACTCGATGATATACTTTTGCCACTCGCCGGGCTTTTTGCAGGCGTTGACCGACGGCGGACTAGCGCCGTATATTGCGCCCATGTCACCGGGGCCCATCTTTTCCCTACCCCAGCTATCAAGCACCTGAATCTCGTACTCGCCCATAACGTAGATGCCTGAGTTGGAACCTTTGGGGACCATCACTTGCAGCTCGATGCGGCAATCGCCGAATTTCTTCTCGGAGTATATATCTATGCTGTCGCCGTTTTTCGCGGTCAGGTTAATCATCTCGCCGAAATCGCCCGCATTGGTCAGCAGCCCCGGGTTTTCCGAGGACATTTTGGCCGTACCCACAACCCACTTACTCTTTTGGTTATCGCCCGCCAGCAGCCAATTATCCAGGTCTATACCGTTGAATTGAATAAGGGCGTCGCCATATCTGGGCGGCAAATTCTTAATAAGGATATCCTTAAACTCCACAACCATCGGTGGTCCGGTATGGATTTGCAGCGCAAGTAATCCTTCGCGGGCGGCGCCTTTGCGGTCCTGTGGGTCATCCGGATTGGTGACATGGTCATTGTCTATCAGCTCTATCATCTGGTAGCCGTTAAGGTACTGTATAATGTGGTTGCCCTGGGCGATGATGTGGTATTCGTTCCAATCCTTGTCCTTGTAGTAGCCGGCCTTGATAAGCTCGTCCTTATCGGCGACGCTGCCAATCATTTTCTTGGCGCCCTGCGGCTCAACAACTGCAATCTCACCGACATTAACGAGCGAACCGCGACCAGCCTCATGGTAGAGAAAGCCGACTGCGCCCGGATTACCGACAACCTCGGCCTGATAGCCGGATATCCGCCATTTCTCGAACTCTTTGCTGCGGTATTGGATGCCCGAGTTGCCGTTCTGGATGCGGAACTTTATCTTTAGCTCGAAGTCCTTCAGTTTGCCGCCTCGCCAGACGCAAAATGTATTCTGCTTGGCTGGATTCTCAGCAGTCGTTTCGCCGCGAATGGTGCCATCCACAGCCTTCCACAGGCGTGGGTCGCCGTCCCAGCCGGTAAGGTCCTTGCCATTGAATGGTTTGAACCACTGCCCGGCTGAATTTGCCTCGCCCGCCAGCGCAGTTTGCTGCCAGCCGGTCGCAAACATCGTGACCAGATTGAAAACCAATACGGTGGCGCAAAGAACCGTCCCGCTGCAGACGGCGGGTGTACTATTTTTTGTTCGCATGTACATCATTGCAGTTATCCTCAGTCAAATGATTTGATTTTAAGATTTTTGAACCATATTGGATTGCCGTGATATTGAAAGCCCAGATGTCCTTCGCGCGGCATATCCTTGTAGGCGGTCGGGAACTTGTTCTTGGTTCCCTGGGGGTTTTTGTGCGGCTCGGTCCAGAGATCCAGGTCCATATCGATGATATCCTGCCCGTTGAGATTTACATAAATCTTATTGTCCAGACAGGTGATGACGTAGTGGTTCCACTCGCCTGGTTTCTTGACAGCCGCCTTCGAGGGCGACAGGCAGTCGTAAACGGCGCCGCACTGGCCGTGCTTTGTCCCGTCGGTAGTGGCGTGAATCTGGATTTCAATAGCGGTATTGATCCAATTCTGGATACTGCCCGTGCGGATAAAGACGCCGCTGTTGCCCCCTTCGGGAACTTTGAAGTCCAGCTCGAGTGTGAAGTTGCCGTAGCGTTCTTTGGTCCAGATGTCACCGCCAGCACCAGGTGTGGGCGAAAAGACGCCCTCTGCGTCAAAAGCCCAGGAGCTGGGCTTCATTACTGCATTGGAAACATCCTTTTTGAAGACGTCTTTGTACTCGACGGCGCTCAGCTCGGCTGCGACCTTTCTAAAAAATGCCACACACCCGGCGATCTCCGGCATCGAGTTCAGCCAATTATACTCATACTCGATGGAGAATACGCCCTTGAAATCCTGTCGGGCGAGCTCCGCCAGCAGCGCCCTGGCATTACCGGCGCCCGTGCCCCAAATCACGTCGTGTGCTTTGGGATTGCCGAACTCGTTCAGGTCCTTAAAGTGCAGGCTAACAATCCGGCCTTTAAGTTTTCGCAGCGCCTCAAGCGGATTAACGCCCGAACGCATCCAGTGCCCGGTGTCGGCGCATGCGCCGATTCGCGGGCTTCGGCCCTGGCAAACTTTTAGCACGGTCTCAGGGTCCCAATAATGAGAAGGCTTGGGGTGATTGTGAATGGCTACGTTTATCCCGTACTCTTTGCACAGCTTGTCTATCAGGTCAAACGCATCCTCCGGCGGCTCGGAGACAATCGTCTCGATGCCCATATCTTTGGCAAAATCAAATACCTTTCGACATTCAGCCTCGTTGTTGGGCAATCCAACCACACCATAGTTTACCAGCTTTACGCCCGACTCACGCAACTTTTGCAGTACCTCCTTCCTTATATCGGGCGACATATTGTGATCGGCCTTGATATCAGGTTTTTCCTTACTGAGCGATTGGCCCGGATAGCCTTCGATGTATCGCATACCAAGTGCTTTGTTCTTGTCTATGGCTTCGTAGAACGTGAACCTATTGAAGCTGTACGCCTGCATACCCAGATGCCAATCCTTCTGGCTGTCAGCATAGACTCTCGGCAATAAACCGCTGCCAAGTACAAACGCCAGCAATACAATGATGAATTTCGACCATTTGTTCATCTGTTTGTCTCCTTCCTGCAGTTTTCGACTTCAAATGTTCAGAGTGGCACGGCCATCCTGGCCGTGTTCTCACGGGCTGAAAGCCCGTGCCACATTCGATTTACAGGGTCCACCCCTGGCGATACTCACGCCTCAAATACTTATCAGCCTCGGGCAGGTTGGTGACTTTGAAATTCGGGCCGTCCCAGGCCAATTTCTGTCCGGCGCGGGCAGCCACGTTGCCCAATAAAATCGTCTCGGTCAGCGGCCCGGAGTAGTCAAAATTTGCCAGCGGCTTTGGGCCGCCCTTACAGGCCCTGATCCAGTCCTGATAGTGGTTCACTTCTCGCGGCAGCGATGGCTCAGGCAGCTTAAAGCCCTTCATCCTGGATTCGGGTATAAGCCTGGGGTTGCCGCCGTGCGGGGCAAGTATTGTGCCTTTTTCGCCGTAATAAAGCCCGCCCTGGTCGGGCAACTGTCGCTCCTTTTCAAGCTCTTGCGGGCGCTGCGGTTGGTTGGCGCCATCATACCAGGTAAGCGTCACCGCCGGCAAATCGCCCCTCGCCGGAAATTCGCATCGAACGACCGTCTTTTGTGGGTAGGTCTCCTCGTTAAAGGGGCCCGGTTCAGCTTCCACCGACGTGGGATAGGTCAAATCGAGCGCCCACCAGGCCGGGTCAATAATGTGACAGCCCATATCGCCTAATGTGCCCGTTCCGAAATCCCACCAGCGGCGCCACTCGCCCGGCAGATAAGTCGGATGGTAGGGCCGATACGGCGCAGGACCCAGCCAGAGATCCCAATCCAGCGTCTCAGGAATGGGCGGCGTATCTTTTGGCCGAGTACCCCCGCCCCAGTCCTTGCCGCTCCAAAGGTCCACTCTGCGGACTTTGCCAATCACGCCGGACTTAATAAACTCCACCACGTACTTGACGCAATTCTCGGCGTGAAGCTGAATGCCCATCTGCGTCATCACTTTATGCTCACGGGCAGCCTCCGTGAGCTTACGCACCTCGTACATATCGTGGGCCAACGGCTTCTGGCAATAGACGTGCTTTCCCATCTTTATCGCCATCATTGCTGCGACTGCATGCGTGTTGTCGGGCGTAGATACCGTTACAGCGTCGATGTTTTTGTTTTCTTTTTCGAGCATCTGCCGGAAGTCGCGGTATTTTTTGGCGGCAGGATACCGCTCGAACGTACGGGCTGCGTGCCGCCAGTCCACGTCACACAGGGCGACTATATTCTCTGTGCTGACCTGCCCTACATCGCTTGCCCCCATTCCGGCGACGCCGATACAGGCGATGTTTAGTTTTTCACTCGCCGGCGTGCGCCCGGCACCACCGAGCACATTGCGGGGAACAATCGTAAAAGCTGCTACTGCGGCGGAACTACGCAGAAAACAACGCCGTGAAATCTTTGTTGTGTTCACAGTTTGACTCCTCATTATCATAACGTCCAGCCCTGGCGGTACTCCCGGCGGAGAAATTCATTAGCTTCGGGCATATTGGTGAACTTCATGTTTTCGCCGTCCCACCGCAACTTGGCGCGGGTGAGTTTCTCGCGTAATTCCGGACGTAGGGCAACGTTGCCGAGCAAAACGACCTGTGCGAGCAGCCCAGCGTGGTCGGGGAAGTTCGAGCCGGCGGGCTTGCCACCCTTGCAGGCATTGATCCATTCCTGATGGTGGCCCGGTGAGCGCTCCAGCTTCTGCGGCGGCTTGCCATATTCCCTTTGTCGGGACTCCGGCAACAGACGGCCACCGTATATCTTGCCCTTCTCGCCGATATAGAGCGCCCCGTTTGTGTCCCACCTGCGCCCGTCCTCAAGCTCCGGCGGACGAGGCGGCTTCATCCCGCCATCATACCAGTGCAGTCTTACCGGCACCAGATCTTCTCGGGCAGGGAACTCGTACGTCACGCGCGACGCCACTGGGTACGTCTCATTGTTGACCAGCGTACAGCAGGCTTCCACACTCGTCGGATGACCAAGCTTCAGCGCGCGGAATACCGGATCGAGGCTGTGGCAGCCGATGTCGCCGAGCGCCCCCGTGCCAAAATCCCACCAGCCGCGCCATACGAATGGATTATAGATATTCTTCACATATGGACGCATCGGTGCCGGACCCACCCAGAGGTCCCAATCGAGCGTATCGGGGACAGGATCTTCCCCTTTCGGTCTATCGACACCCTGCGGCCAGTAGACTTTGTTGACCCCGTTGAGCGGCCGGTCCGTCCAGACATGGACCTCGTGAACCTGCCCGATGGCCCCGTCCCAGATGGTTTCGCACAGCAGGCGAACTTCCTCACCCGCCTGACCCTGATTGCCCATTTGCGTAGCGACCTTGTGCTCGCGGGCCGCCTGGGCGACCATGCGGGCCTCATAGACCGAGTGCGTCAGCGGCTTTTCACAATAGACGTGCTTGCCCCTCTTGATGGCGGCGATGCTTGCGACGGCGTGGACGTGATCGGGGGTAGCGACGATGACAGCGTCGATGTTCTTGTCCTCCTTGTCCAGCATCTCGCGGAAATCCTTGTATTTCCTGGCATTCGGGTAGCGATTGAACGCTCCGCCCGCCTGGCGCCAGTCCGCGTCGCACAAGGCCACGATGTTCTGGCTGCTCAGCGCATTAAGGTCACTGCCGCCCTGTCCGCCGACGCCGATGCCTGCGATATTGAGCTTTTCGCTGGGCGGCGTTTGGCCGGCGCCTCCAAGAACGTGCCGAGGCACAACAGTAAATGCCGCTACCGCACCAGCAGCCTTTATAAAATCACGCCGACACAAATTTTTCTTGTGCACCATTTGGTCCCCTTTACCGCTGAGAGCGCGGAGACCACAGAGAAAACGCCCTTTATATTCTTTGTCTCGGCGCTCTCAGCGTGCTCTGCGGTTAATCCAAGGTACAATCTTACAGAGTCCAGCCCTGCCGGTACTCGTCGCGGATATATTTATTGGCCTCCGGCAGGTTGGTGATCTTCATATTCGGGCCGTCGTAATACAGCTTAAGGCCCGTTTCATATAACTTCTGGCTCATCCGGATGGCGATATTGCCGAGCAAAACTACCTCGGTCAGCGGTCCTGCCCAATCGAAATTTGAGCCGGCGGGTTTGCCGCCCTTGCAGGCCGATAGCCACTCTTTGTGATGCCCGGGCGAGCGGGGGAGAACTTCCGGCGGCTTGCCGAATTCTTTGCTTCTTGACTCCGGAATAAGCCGATGGCCAAGCATTTTGCCCTTATCACCAACACATAGGTTATCGTCGGCGTCTCCGAAACGTCGCCCGTCCTCAAGCTCTGCCGGCCTGGGGGGCATTAAGCCGCCATCGTACCAGGTCAAAGTTAGTGGCACGGCCATCTTGGCCGTGTTTTCACGGGCTGGAAGCCCGTGCCACGAATCACCGCGAGCAGGAAATTCATAACGAATGATTGATGCCAGCGGCGCAGTCTCGTCATTGACGCCGCTGCAGCAAGCCTCGACACTTATCGGGTATCCTAACTTCAAGGCGCGGAAAATCGGGTCGAGCTGATGGCAGCCGATGTCACCCAGCACGCCCGTTCCAAAGTCCCACCAGCCTCGCCAAGCAAACGGATGGTAGCAAGGATGGTACGGGCGCTGCCGCGCAGGGCCGAGCCAAAGGTCCCAGTCCAGCGTTTCGGGTACGGGCGGCGTTTCCTTCGGTCGGTCTATGCCGCGAGGTGAAATGTACCTGTTGCACCAGGAATGGACCTCCCGCACCTGCCCGATGGCGCCTGCCCGGATAAATTCGCATACAAGGCGAGTCGATTCGGATGCCTGGCCCTGGTTGCCCAATTGCGTCGCGACTTTAGCCTGGCGGGCGGCCTCCGTAAGCTGCCGGGCCTCCCAGATCGAGTGGGTCAGCGGCTTCTCACAGTACACGTGCTTTCCCATCTTGATGGCCATCATCGCGATAACCGCGTGGCTGTGATCCGGCGTGGCGATTATCACCGCGTCGATGCTCTTGCCTTCTTCATCCAGCATCTTGCGGAAGTCGCGGTACTTCTTGGCCTTGGGGTATTGCTTGAACACGCCGGCAGCGTATTTTTCATCCACATCACAAAGTGCCACGATATTTTCGCTGCCGACCTCGGCGAGGTCGCCGGCGCCGCGCCCGCCGAACCCGATGCCCGCAATATTGAGCTTCTCGCTGGGCGGTGATTGACCGGAGCGCGCCAGCACGCGGCGCGGCACAATGGTAAAGGCGCCGACCGCGGCGGCGACCCCTACAAACTCCCGGCGTGACAGGGCTGAACTACGTTTGACCGTATTTGAATCGCCCGACTTTTTCATAAGGCACAACCTCTCGCGTATAACTGAGTAACGTTACATCTCCGGGGACCACCCGTCGCGATAGTGCGGATGCACGTACGCGTATGGAGACACATATCTGATGTGCACTCCATCGTAATTCTGAGCAACAAGTTCCCGAACCACCGCACGAGACAACCCAAGAGCTGGTAGAGCGCTCGGTGTTTCGCGATTCACTTAGACCTTCATTACCAGCGGTCCCCAACCCTTGCGGGGCTCGCGCCAAGCCAGGTCGTTGATCTTCGGGTCGCTAATGATCGCCCCAGCTTCGTTCAGCTCGAGCTTCTTTCCAGCGCGGGCACAGAGGTTGCCGAGCTGGATGTTGGCGGCCATGGGACCCGAGTAGCCGAAGTTGGACTGACTGAACTGGCGCGGCTTCTCGCCCTTACAGGCCGTGAAGAACTCCTCATGATGGCCGGGGGAGCGATCGAGCAGTTTTGCGGGCTGGCCGAACTCTTTGTGCCGCGCTTCCGGGATCAGGCGAGTGCTGTCCCAGTAGTCGCCATTAACCAGCATCTTTCCCTTGGTGCCGACGACCAGATTTCCCGTTCTCGGCAGTTTGCGGCCGTCGGCCTTGAGCTCTTCGGGGTTCTCCGGCATGAAAGGCGTTCCATCTTGTTTGTTGCCCTCGTACCAGTAGGTGGCGAACCCGGGCCGGCCATCTTTTGCGCGGTAGGTGCACTTGATGACCATCCCGGCCGGGAACTGATCCTTGACGGGTCCGGTCATAATGATCGGCTCAGCAGTGGCCGCATAGCCCGGATTCATAATCGCGTAGATTCCATCGGTCGTATGACAGGCCATATCGCCCAGTGCCCCGGAGCCGAAATCGACAAAGCCCCGCCACTTGAACGGATGGTAAACATCGTTCTTGTAAGGACGCATCGCGGCCGGGCCGATCCAAGCATCCCAGTCCAGGGTTTCAGGGATCGGATCTGATCCCTCTGGCCGGTCGCCGCCCTGAGGCCAGATTGGGCGATTCGTCCAGGTGTGAAACTCGAGGATGTCGCCGATCGCGCCAGCCTTGATGTATTCGTAAGCAACCCTCCATCCATTTCCGGCGTGGCCCTGGTTGCCCATCTGGGTGACGACCTTGGGATTCTTGGCGTAGGCTGCCGCCAACAGTTGTGCCTCACGAACCGACCAAGTCAGCGGCTTTTCCGTGTAGCAGTTGATGCCCATGGAAACGGCGGTCATCGACGGCGCAAAATGGGTGTGATCCGGAGTCGACACGAAGACCACATCGACTTCCTTGCCGTGGTTTTCGAATACCTTCCGCCAATCCACATACCCGGCCGCCTGTTCCCAGCCTTTCTTTTCGAGGACGCCCTTCCACCTGGTTTTGTCAACCTCAGCGAAGGCGATGCACTGAAGACCTGCTTCATGGGATGCACCCGTATGGCCGTCAGCCCGGCCGCCTGCAGCGATGAATCCCACCTGGAGTTTTTCGTTGAGTCCCTGGGCCCTGATGAGGCGCGGGAAACCAACAGTGCATGCGGTTCCTACGGCAACAGTGCCCTTAATAAACTGACGACGCGTAATGTTCGACATATGCTTAGCTCCTTTACTTTTAGTGAATGAAAGAATCGATCCTTATTCTAATCTATGCAGCTCATTTCAACGAATGGGCCGATACACACCTCAACCTCCATTCAGCTCGACCAGCCAGATATTTCGGAATTGCACGGTATTACCGTGATCCTGCAGATATATGCCGCCGGGTTTGGCTGCGTCACCACCCGGAGCAGCGGTTGTCGAGCCGGGCACATTCACCTGGTCGTGTATTTTCACGCCGTTGTGAATCACGGTCAAGCAGGGGTCGCTTTTTTTATTGCCGGCCTGGTCGAACCGCAGCGCACGGAAGGTAATATCGTACGTCTGCCATTGCATCGGCGGAGCACACATATTTACTAGAGGTGCCGCCACCCGATAGATTCCGCCGCATTCATTGTCCAGTCCTTCCAGACCGTAACTATCCAGAACCTGAACTTCGTAGCGTCCCTGCAAATAGACGCCGCTATTGCCGCGTCCCTGACCGCGGGCTTCGGGCATAAACGGCGTGCGAAATTCCAGATGCAAATTCAGATCGGTAAATTCCTTTTTGGTTATGATTGAACCGGCGCCGGGCGCTACTTCCATCGCCCCGCCGACGAGTTTCCATTGCACCGAATCCTGCCCAGGTTTTGCCGTTGCGGGTTTCCACTGGTCGAAGTTTTTCCCATCGAATAGTACAACCGCGCCGCGTGGCGGCTTTGCCCCTAATGTGGGCGAAAGGCGGACAGTTTTGCTTAATGAGAATTTTCCAGGATACTCCTGACCGTCGCCCTCCTGGCGTCCTTTGAATGTGCCGGTGAGTTTATCGCCTGTGGCACGGCCATCTTGGCCGTGTTTCACGGGCTGGAAGCCCGTGCCACAGACTGCCTGAGCATCGAGGTCCACAGCGTCGTTTCTCAGCTTTGAATGTCCTGAGAGTCGAACCTTGCTGTCTTCCTGCCGGCCCGCCAGAACTATGTACGGGTCAACACGCGCATCAAAACTCTTAAGCAGGCGAGCCTGGTATTGACCCTTGCCTAAAGCTATTACCTGCGCCGCGAGGGGCCCTGAGTCACTTCCATCGTCCAATTCCCACTGGCCCTGCCAGTCGCCCATAAAGGGATCGACAGTTTCAGCCGCCTTAGTAGCAGCGGCGGTCGGCTGCCCTTTCTCCGCGGCTCTGGGCGTCGGGGCAGTTTTTTCGCCGGCGGCACAGCCAGCTAAGACCGCAAATATGACCAAGCTCAAAACCAATCTTGCAGCTTTACTCACAGTTACCACGTAAATCATTACTTTTTCTCCTGTACACAAAACCCCGCGTAAAACGCGGGGCTAAATATTTAGCCTGCGGTTTCACCGCAGGTTCTATTTTTCTGCCTAGTATTTTAGCCCATCAAGTTTGCTGCCATCTAACCGGCGAATGCGGGCGCAGACGGCCCACTCGCCGCCTCCTTGCGTCACTTTTAACAGCAGCGGATTCCAGCCCTGCTTCAAAGTCACCTCGACCTTGTCCTGTCCGGGACTGGCAGGTCGCGTCGCATTATTAGCATGAACAAGCTGGCCGTTCAGCCACACCTTAATGCTGTCATCGCTGCCCAGCTCCAGCAGGACTTTCTGGTTTTTGTCGGACCACACGTTCGTACGCAGATACGCTGCCCGATTGTCGCCGCCAAGCGCCCGGTCAAGCTCCATCAGCCAGGGCCTATCCTGGTTAGTACCCGCGGGCATAATTTGCCAGTCCGCCGAAGGCGGATCAGGTTTTTCCGGAGCAAAGGCGACATCGAAAAGCTGTGTTCCATCAGCTCCCTGCTGTGTGTATGGACCGGAAACCTGCCAGGCAGTAATGTAATCCTCGAATCGCCCAATCTGATTTAATACGTTCTGTGCCTGCTCGCGCAGCGAATCACTCTTGGAAGTTTGCATAACCTTGCCGAGCACTTCTTTTGTCTTTTCTGGGTAGCTGCCGTAGATACCCTCAGCGATTTTTACGACGGCAATTTCGGCTTCCTGCTGCAGGGCACTATCCTCCAAACAAGTCGCAGCCATCTCCAGAGCAGCAAGCGACTTAGTATTGGCCAGGCCGGAAAGGACTTTTCTTTTCTCAGGCACATCCGGCGCTAATGTCATTGCCTGCTGATACAGCTTAATCATTTCTTCCGCCGGGCGGCTGGTTTCAAGCCCAAGCAGCCGCACAAAACCACGCAGCGCAAGAATCCGGTGAACCTGGTTGCTGGAAGTCTTTGCCAGAGCCAGCAGATCGTCTACGGGGGCGGGGTTCGGCCAGTCGGATAGCGCACGTATCGCAGCATCCTGAATCTTTGCATCATCACTGGCGAGCGCTTTGTGAAGCTCCGGCAGGGCACTATTGTCGCCGATTCTGCCCAGCACACTCAACAGCGAGCACCGAGCTCCAACATCTTTCACTGAAGGAAGTGCAACCAAGACCGTTTCCGCCTGGCGGTCTTTCTGCTGGATTTTGTGGGCGACCGTTGCTACGGTCTTCTCGGCCTCGCCACGTACGGACTCGCTCTTTGTCTTTATCAGAAGCTCGACCAAAGCCGGCAGGTGTTTCTCGTCCACAACCGTTTTCAGGACCTTGAACGATTCTCGTTGAACCTTAGCATCAGCATCTTTCGCGGTTTTCAGCAAGACTGGTATGCCGGATACGGCGTTGCGCTGCCCGACACTTTGAATTAGCTCAATTTTCACATCGGGTTGGGCAGAAGGGATTGCCGCAAGAATTGCCTGGTCTACCTCCGGCCCGCGCAGGCGATACAGGCTCTCGCGGGCAGCCTTTTGCTCTTCGCCGCTACTCTGAGCCGCTCGGCTCGATAGCAGCGACACGCTTGAGGCGTCGCCCAACTGGCCTACCGCCTTTATCGCCGCTATCCGTACCGATTCGTCGCCGGACTGCGAAGC
>Ga0299912_10001774_pt1 | contig 17445 bp, 16 predicted proteins | sample RVTome_2_FD_207667 | JGI IMG/M metagenome (GOLD analysis project Ga0299912, IMG submission 207667) | Soil microbial communities from uranium-contaminated site in the Upper Colorado River Basin, Wyoming, United States - RVT95D214 (version 2) ... | reverse complement strand
GTCTTTCAATCAGCCTGTCATACTTCTGGCTGGGGGGCGCAATAAGCATTTGCCAATGGAGACCATGAGCGAGGCGGTGGCTGAAAGGTGCAAGAGCGTTGTACTTTACGGTGAAGCGGCTCAAAGTTTTGAGGAGGCCTTATCAGCACAACGTGGGCATCCGGAGATATTGCGCTCTCCCTCCTTTGCCGAGGCTGTGAACATAGCCCATCGCCTGGCAGTGCCGGGAGACGTCGTGCTACTATCGCCGGCCTGTGCCAGCTTCGATCTCTTCGTGGATTTTGAAGAACGAGGCCACGAGTTCAAGCGTCTAGTAGCTCGTTTGGAGGAAGTAGAATAGCTGCCAAAGCTGTTTCCCAAAACAAGGTGGGGCGGCCAGACTATTGGCTGCTGGCACTCGTAGCGGTATTGGTGATAGTGGGGCTGCAAGCCGTATATAGCGCCAGCTTTGTGCTCGCCCTGACCCAGTATGGCAGTTCAACCTACTTCGTGGCCAGGCAGGCCCTGTGGGCGGTCATCGGTGCCGTGTCGCTCCTAGTCTGCATGAAGATCGACTATCACCACTGGAAGACCCTCAGCTCCTGGCTCTTGGTGGGCACTGTTATCGCGCTGGTCGTTGTGTTGGTGCCCGGAATCGGCATAAGCCGCTATGGCGCTACGCGCTGGCTGCAGTTAGGGCCCATTCCGCCGGTGCAGCCCAGCGAATTCGCCAAGCTTGCCCTGATCATCTACGTGTCGGCGCTCCTGGCTACCAAAGGGGAAAAGCTACGCCGGTTCTCATCGGGCTTCGTACCCTTCATCATAACCATGGCCCTGGTGGCCGGGCTGGTGATTCTCGAGCCTGACATGGGGACAACCGTGATCCTGGTCCTGAGCGCCGCTACGGTCTTCTTCCTTGCCGGCGCTGACCTAAAGCATCTCATTCTGCTAGCGACGATAATTCTGGTAGCGCTGGCTCTGTTCAGCGTCGTTGCCGGCTATCGAAGCGATAGATGGGACGCTTTCTTCAACGCAGAGCAGGACCCGTTAGGTAAAGGCTTTCACATCATTCAGTTGCTCATTGCCCTGGGCAGCGGGGGAATCACTGGCCTGGGTTTGGGGGCCAGCCGCCAGAAATTCCTCTGGGTGCCCAGCTCCCACACCGATGGCATTTTCGCCATCATCGGCGAGGAGCTTGGGTTTGTCGGCTGTCTTTTGATCATCGCCCTATTCGTCGCCCTGGCTTATCGGGGATTTCGGCTATACCGCCAGGCACCGGACACCTTCGGAGCACTTCTGGCCGCTGGTATCACCTGCTGGATAAGCTACCAAACCCTTATCAACATCGCCGGAATCACTCGCTCTATTCCCTTGACCGGCATCCCCCTTCCCTTCATAAGTTCCGGCGGCTCCTCGCTGGCAGTCTGCATGGCTGGCATCGGCATCCTCCTCAATATATCACGCCAGGTTAAAGCTCAAAGAAGCCGCCGTAATGGGGGCATCCCAGGTGTGGAGGCTTAATAGGATGCGAATTCTTATCACTGGTGGCGGCACTGGAGGGCACGTATATCCGGCCCTTGCCGTGGCCGCGGCACTGAACGATGAAAAAGCGCCTAGCTCTCTCTTATATGTGGGTACAAGCAGCGGGATCGAGGCTGACCTTGTGGAACGACACAATATCCCCTTTGTTCCTATTAAAGCGGGCGCATTACGGGGACGGTCCCCCCTACGATTTCTGATCAATCTAGGTGAGATGGCCTGGGGAATCATACAATCCTTCTTCATACTGCGTCGATTCCGCCCTCAGGCGATCCTGGCCACGGGCGGATATGTTTGTGCCCCTGTGGTGTTTGCTGGCTGGCTGAGGCGAATACCGATCCTTATCTACTTGCCTGATGTAGAGCCCGGCTGGGCTATCCGTTTCCTAGCCGTGTTCGCCACCAAAGTAGCTGTAACTTCAGGCAAATCTAAGGCCTTTCTGCCCTCTCACAAAGTCGTAAAAACAGGCTATCCAGTACGCCCCGCCTTTGCGAAGCTGGACAAACGGACCGCAAAGGCTTCACTCCAGCTTGACCCCCACCTCAAGACCTTGCTAATATACGGAGGGAGTCTAGGTGCCCGCAGTATCAACATGGCGGTAAGCAAGATATTGCCTCAGCTTCTTGATTTATGTCAAATAATTCACCTCTCCGGTGGAAGGGACGAGGCTTGGTTGCAGGAGCTTCGCGCTAAGCTACCCGAGGGGCAAAGCCAACGCTACAAGCTTTACGCTTATCTTCATGATGAGTTCCCACCTGCTCTCGCCGCTGCCGATCTAGCAATCTCGCGGGCGGGTGCGGCTATCATGGGCGAGTTCCCGGCGGTGGGGCTGCCCAGCATTATCATCCCCTACCCTTACGCTGGAGCCCATCAAAGACACAACGCCCAATTCATGGTGGAAAGAGGAGCTGCTATAGAACTGGAAGATTCCGGCCTAGATGCACTGCTGCCAACCATTCAGCGCCTTCTTAACGACGAAGGGTTTTTGGCTGAGATGTCTGAGAACGCTCGCTCTCTGGCTCGACCGGACGCGGCGGAGAAGATTGCTGCCTTGCTCAGGGAAATATACAAAGGGAAAGCCAATGAGTCACAGCCAGAGTTCAGTTGTGCTAACTGAACACGAAGAATCAAAGCCCATCCATTTCGTAGGCATAGGCGGTATTGGCATGAGCGCTATCGCCGAGGTGCTGCTGGAGGAGGGCTATACCATCTCAGGCTCGGACCTCAGGCTATCGCCTATCACCGATAATTTGGCCCGAAAAGGGGCAAAGATATTTCAAGGCCACGCTGCCGAAAACATCGGTGAGGCCGGTCTGGTGGTCATATCCTCGGCAGTGCCCCTGGATAACGCCGAGGTGCTGGAAGCCAAACGACGAGGTTTGCCGGTGATTAAACGCGCTGAGATGCTGGGACGGTTGATGGCAGACCGATTCGGCATCGCTATCGCTGGCACCCACGGTAAGACGACTACAAGCTCCCTTATCGCTCTCATTTTGGAGCAGGCGGGACTGGAGCCCACCATCCTGGTGGGAGGCGAGATGCTAGATTTGGGCACCAATGCCAAGCTGGGCAAGGGACGTTACCTCGTGGCAGAAGCCGACGAGTTCGATGGCTCCTTCCTCCAGCTCAAACCCCAGATGGCCGTCGTTACCAATATTGAGCCAGATCACCTAGACACCTACGGAAGCTTCGAAGCGCTAATAGATGCCTTCCACCAGTTCATGGCCTCGGTTCCAGAACAAGGGTATATCGTCGCTTGTAGCGACGACGCTCGCATAAGAGGCGTCTTAGAAACCAATCTGAAAGCTAAAACTATATCAGGCTATGGCATCAGTACCCAAGCAGAGTGGCAAGCGGTCGCTCTGAAGCCCAATGCCCAGGGCGGCACCGACTTCACTGTTGAGCGTAAGGGTGAGCGCATCGGACGCTTCTCCATAAGGCTGCCGGGTGAGCATAACGTGGCCAACGCCCTAGCTGCCATTGCTGCAAGTTTCTTGCTAGGCATTGAAGAAACAAAAGTAAGACAGACTTTGGCTAGCTTCCGAGGGGCGAGGCGTAGGTTCGAGATAAAGGGTGAGGTTGGGGGCATCACCGTGGTGGACGACTACGCCCATCATCCCACGGAGATCATAGCTACCCTCAAGGCAGCTCGAACGCGATTCGGCAAGCGCAGGATTATCTGCGTCTTCCAACCCCACACCTATAGTCGAACCAAGTTTCTGTTCAAGGAATTCACCACCGCTTTTGGTGATGCCGATGAGGTGGTCATCACCGATATTTACGCCGCCCGGGAGAAAGACACTTTGGGCATAAGCGCTGCCGATCTGGCAACTGCGATATGCCATCCCATCGTCCGCTACATTGGCGACCTCACGGAGGCAGCAGAGAGCGAGGGGGAGCGTTTGCAACCCGGCGATGTACTGATGACGGTGGGCGCAGGAGATGTGGATAAGGTGAGTGATTTAGTGTTGAAGGGGCTCGCCCAACGATGAAAGAGGACGATTTTCTGGAGAAGCTGGCAGCTATAGCCACGGTGCAAGTGCGGGAACCTATGCTCCGTCATACCTCCTTACGCATAGGAGGGCCAGCCGATTTCCACGTTGTGGCTGAGAGCAAGGAGCAATTGATTCAGTTCCTTCGTCTCGCCCACCGTGCCCATATGCCCTTCTTCCTTCTCGGTGTCGGCAGCAACATCCTGGTCAGCGATTTGGGCATACGGGGGCTGGTGATTGAGAATAGAACACGGCGGTTGGAAAGGAAAGAGGAGCCATCTTCGGAGCTCGTGACCTTGTACGCTGAATCTGGAGTCACCCTTGCTCGCCTCGCCCGCGAAACGGCAAGGGAGGGGCTGGGAGGGCTGGAATGGGCAGTGGGAATTCCCGGCACTCTAGGGGGGGCAGCGATCTATAACGCTGGTGCGTATGGTGGCTGCATCGGCGATGTACTCAGGTCAGTGGAGGTTATTACCCCCGAAGGCGATATCCTTCAGCTAGGCACCGAAGAATTGGGGCTGGGCTATCGCCGAAGCAACCTCCGGCGGGAACAGGTGATTCTCAGTCTTCAACTGACTCTCCATCGAACGCCAGCCGAGGCACTAAAATCACGCATCACTCAATACACAGCCCAACGTCATAAAAGCCAACCTAGCCAGCCTAGCGCCGGCTCGGTGTTCAAGAATCCCCCTAAATGCGCTGCCGGCTGGCTCATTGAACAGGCAGGATTAAAGGGCTATCGCCTCGGCGATGCCCAGATCTCCCTGAAACACGCGAATTTCATAGTCAATCTGGGGCGCGCCAAGGCGGCCGAGGTAAGGGCTCTCCTGCAATTAGCCCAAGAAAAAGTACAGGAGCGATTCAACATCCACCTAGAGCCCGAGATCGAGCTGGTGGGAGAATGGCCATAGAGCCAGGGAAGGGATTTTGGATAGAATTCAAGTAGGCATTATCTTCGGCGGGAGGTCAGAGGAAAGGGATATCTCCCTCATCTCCGCCCGTTCCATAATTAACGCTATCAACAAATCGAAATACGATGTCTTACCGATCGCGATCATCAAGAGCGGCAAGTGGCTCCCGCCCGCCCAGAGTGAGCAGCTTCTGCTAGCGCCCGCACCCAATTGGGAACCCCCTTGCTCCCAAGAAACAACTTCTCCCCATCGAGAGCTTGCAAACATAGAGGATAGCACCTCAGGCACTACCCGGCGGGTGGACGTGGTCTTCCCTGTGCTCCACGGACCTTATGGTGAGGACGGCACCATCCAAGGCCTACTGGAGCTGGCGGACATCCCTTATGTGGGAGCGGGCGTCCTTGCCAGCGCCCTGGGCATGGACAAGGCGCTGATGAAGGTGGCCTTCCGTCAGAGAGGGATACCGGTGCCAGATTACCAAGTGGTCATGAGATGGCAATGGCAAAAGGACAAAGATAAGATCATCGAAGAGGTGGAGAGGCTCTTCTCTTACCCCTGTTTCGTCAAGCCCGCCAACATGGGCAGCAGTATTGGTATCTCCAAGGCTGGCTCGCGTGATGAGCTTATCGTGGCTATTGACGAAGCCGCTCGCTTCGACCGCAAGATTCTTATCGAAGAAGCTATAGACGGAAGGGAGATCGAGTGCAGCGTCTTGGGCAACGACGAGCCCATAGCCTCTGCCTTGGGAGAAATAATCCCGGCCCGCGATTTCTACGACTACGAAGCTAAGTATCACGATGACCGAACGCAACTCATCATCCCGGCACCCTTGCCCACCGAGATTGCGGCTGAGGTCAGACGCCTCGCCATTGAGGCTTTTTTGGCCATAGATTGCGCGGGCATGGCCCGGGTGGATTTCCTTCTGGAACGAAACGGTCTCAAGATCTACGTCAGCGAAATAAATACTATCCCTGGCTTCACCCAGGTGAGCATGTATCCCAAGCTCTGGGAGGCGAGCGGCATAAGCTATACTGATCTTATAGATCGGCTTATACAATTGGCCCTGGAACGACACCAGGATAAAACAAAAGGCCAAGCTCCAGGCAATGATAAATAGAGGACATGACTAGTACAAGGCTTTCACCATCACCGAGCAGAACGCGAAGGGGCAAAAAAGGCCGCCGTCTTTCTCACACTTCCCTATTTAGGGCAGGAAAGAGGGTGCTGAAAATAAGCTTGCTGGTCCTAGCTATATCAACGATTGTGGCCCTGGGTAGGATGGCTTACAACTCCTCCTACCTCAAGATCTCGCAAGTGACGGTCTTAGGCACTGAACAACTAGAGGCGGCCCAAGTCATTGAAGCAACCGCGCTCATTGGCTCTCACATTTTGGACCTCGACCGGGACCAATTGGTGCAATCGCTTGAAAAATGGCCCTTGGTGAAGAGTGCCACCATAAAGTGGAAGCCGCCCAACGAAGTGGTGATCACTATACAAGAACGCCAGCCGACAGCCTTATGGCAGGTGAAAGACACAAAGTATATAGTCGATGACGAGGGGTTTGTCCTGAGCGAAGCTCCCTCTTCTGGGCCCATGCCCGAGATTTGTGTCATACACTTGGACGGCCAAACCCTAGAGCCGGGCAGCCAGGTGAATGCCGAAGCTATCCACTTAGCATACAAACTGACAGAGACCTTGCCCCAAACACTAGGAATGAAAGCCCAGCGCTTTGAATATCTAACCCATGGGGGAATGGTGGTGGTGACCGATAAAGGATGGCGCGCTCGTTTTGGCGATATGGATGACTTCGATTTCAAGTTAGCAGTCTGGAAGGAGCTGCTTGCAAAGGCCAACCAGCTCCAAATGAAACCCCAACATGTGGACTTAAGGTTCGGAACTCGGCCTTTCTATAGATAATAATTGACCAGGCGAGGAGGTGAAAAGTGGCCAAAGACAGCATTTATACTTCTATTGACGTGGGGACTACTAAGATATGTACCATAGTAACTAAAGTTAACGAAGAGCGGGAGGCCCTGATCAAGGGGGTTGGAGTTGCGCCAGCGAATGGGCTGCGCAAAGGGGTAGTGGTCAACATTGATGAGGTCACCGAAGCCATCCAGGCCTCGATAGATGAGGCCGAGCACAGAAGCGGTGCCAAGATCGCCTCAGCCTATGTAGGGATCACCGGTGGCCACATCAACTCCATAAACAATCGCAGCATGGTTAACATCACCAACAGCGAACACCTTATTACCCCAGAGGATGTCACCAAAGCCCTGGAGTCCGCTCGCGCCTACAATATCCCCAGCAATAGGGAGGTACTCCACATTCTGCCCCGGGGTTACGCCGTTGATGGGCAAGAAGGGGTAAGCAATCCGGTGGGGTTGCATGGCTATAGACTCGACGCCGAAACCCATATTGTGACCGGCGCTACTACTTCCATTCAAAACCTGGCCAAGTGTTTTCTGGGGGTGGGAGTGGAGATCGACGACCTCATTCTCGAGCCCCTGGCCAGCAGCGAGGCTGTCCTTACCGACGAGGAGAAGGAAATGGGTGTTGCCTTGGCTGATATCGGGGGCGGCACAACCGACATCGCCTTGTTTATCGAAGGTAGTGTTTGGCACACCACCGTCTTGCCGGTGGGGGGCTATCACCTCACCAACGACATCGCTATCGGCATGCGAACGCCCTTCCTCACGGCGGAAGAGATCAAGATCCGGAATGGAAGCGCCTTGCCCGATGAGATCGATACGGAGGAGAGCATCGAGGTCACCGGCTTTGGCGACTATGGCGTCCGGAGTGTCCTCCGACGTCACGTTTGCGAGATCATCAAGGCACGAACGCAAGAGATCCTGGAGTTGATCTTGCTGGAGATCAAGCGCTCCGGCTACGATGCTATGTTGCCCGCCGGTTTGGTGCTCACGGGTGGTACCGCCAACCTGGCAGGCATAGAAACCCTTGCCCAAGAGGTGCTGCGACTACCGGTGAGAGTAGGCAGGCCGAGGGGGATAAGCGGCCTTAGCGGCTACATTTGCGATCCCGCCTATGCCACCAGCGTCGGGCTTTTGCTCTGGGGCCTGAAACACGGCAAAGCGAAGGAAGGAAACCGTAAGCGCGGGCAAAGGATCGGTAGAATAGGAAAACGACTTTTCCTTGGGATGAGAGAGCTCTTCCCACAATAGAAAAAACGAAAGTGAAACGAAAGTGAAAGGAGGAACATTATGGGGCCTATAAACGATGCAGACAACTTCGCTAACATCAAAGTCATAGGTCTAGGTGGAGGTGGCTGTAACGCAGTAGACCGCATGATCCAGGAGAAGATCCGCGGTGTCCAGTTCATCTCTGTCAATACCGACGCCCAGGCGCTGGTCCGTTCTGAAGCCCCCATCCGCATCCGCATCGGGGATAAGCTAACTAAGGGACTCGGGGTTGGCGGCGATTCCAATATGGGCAGGCAGGCCGCGGAGGAAAGTCGCGAGGAGCTTCTTGAGGCTATCCGAGAGGCCGATATGGTCTTCATCACCGCCGGCATGGGTGGAGGCACCGGCACTGGTGCTGCGCCAGTAGTGGCTGAGATCGCCAAAGAAGCAACTGCTCTTACCATCGGGGTGGTCACCAAGCCCTTCACCTTCGAGGGGATGAAGCGACGCCTGGTGGCAGAAGAAGGTATCGTTCGCCTCAGAGAGAAGGTGGACACCTTGATAGTCATCCCCAACGACCGCCTTCTCAACATCTGCGATCGGGATTGTTCGGTAGAGGAGGCCTTCAGAAGTGCCGATGATGTATTGAGGCAGGGCATCCAGGGGATCTCCGAGCTGATCACCGTCCCCGGCCAGATCAACCTCGATTTTGCCGATGTGAGGGCCATCATGAGCGAGGCCGGTCCCGCCTTGATGGCCATTGGCAGAGGAGAGGGAGAGAATCGAGCCGTGGAGGCCGCCAGAGCCGCCATCAGCAGCCCCTTGCTGGACATCTCCATAGAGGGGGCTAAAGGGGTGCTATTCAACATCACTGGCGGCACCGATCTCACCCTACACGAGGTGAATGACGCCGCCCAGATAATCGCCAAAGCCGCTGACCCCGACGCCAACATAATCTTTGGCACTGTCATCGACCGCACCCTGAACAATGAGATTAAGATCACCGTCATCGCCACCGGCTTCCAACCCAAGGAAAGGCAAATCCTGACCGAACGCGAACAGGTCGCTCGATTGGCTACCCCCGCCTTTGAAAGCGCAAGCGAGCTGGACATCCCACCCTTCTTGCGCAAGGACCGAGTCATGCCTAGGTAGCGTTTCACAACACCTCCCGTCGGGATTTCCGCATAAGGCCGCGGGCGGCAGATAGCCGTTTGCGGCTTTATTGTCTCCAAAAGTCTATGGATTCTACCCCTTAAAGGGCCAAAACCCCTTGACAGCAACTATATATTGTGCTATTTTACCCTTGCACTACAATATATAGTATTATGTCAATTTTGCAGTTTGCGTAAGTTCACGATAGAGGAGCAATGAACTGTCCCTATTGCAGCCACCCGGATTCTAAGGTAACGGACTCCCGAGAGTCGAGCGAGAGCATCAGACGTCGTCGGGAGTGTCTTCTCTGCGGTCGGCGCTTTACCACCTATGAGCGCGTTCAGGCTGGCCTTTTGGTCATCAAGAAAGACGGACGCCGCGAGGAGTTCCAGCGCGAGAAATTGGTTACAGGCGTTCGTAAGGCCTGCACTAAACGCCCCGTCTCGGAGGAGACCATCGAGAAGATGGCGGACGAAATCGAGGCCGAGCTGCAAGAGATGGGCAAGCTGGAGGTCGCCAGTTCTACCATCGGCGAGATGGTGATGGAACGGCTGAAGGAGATAGACCGGGTCGCCTACATACGCTTTGCCAGCGTCTACCGCCAGTTCGCCGACATCGAGACGTTCAAGGAGGAAGTAGAAGCCCTTACTCAGAAAGGTGAATTAAGTCGCTACCCCGATAACCAGCTTCCATTAATCCCCAAGGAGGGAGCCAATGCAATTGGCATGAAGAAGCTAAGTTCAAAAGATGACAGAACAAAGGCTTTGAGAAGTAATGATAGGATCGGAAGGGCCAATCATAGGGGAGGGAAAAATGAAGAGGACGCCGAATCAACGCGACACCGAAGAAATTAAAGAGATATGGCAAGGGATCGACCTGTGGAGAATTGAACGGCGACTTACTCCAGAGGAGCTTGCTCACCGAGCCGAGTTTCCGCTTGAGCGCCTTAGGAGAGGCCTCAAAGGTGAGCCTGAGCCCATAAGGGACAAGCTCTATGATTTTGCCCTTGCTCTCAACTTGTCGAGTGGCAGAGAGGGGAGGTTCTATGAAGAGACAACTGACACTTTATCATACGAGGAGCTTAAGGCGATTATTACCAGCCCGCTGCATCCCCGTCAGGCCACTCTTTGGGATGACTGGAAGCGACGATGAGTGATCAGCGTCTCCTCAATTATGATAAGATTGAGAGGTGTCATCGCTCATGTCCCTGAACTTGGAACAAACCACTGACTTCGTGATCAAACGCGCTACGGACTTGGTTGACCGCTTGGTCAAAAGCAGAGGGCGAGAGGAACCACCTTTTCTAGCTGAAGAGCTTGCTCAATTACAGGGGATAAAGAAGATTGTAAAAGCTGACCTTGGGAAGGCAAGCGCCCTACTTCTGAGAAGTCACGAGGAATATATTATAAAGGTAAATCAAAATCACCACCCGGTTAGGCAAAATTTCTCTTGCGCTCATGAAATAGGGCACACTTTCGTGGATGAATTACAGCAAATGGTACCAAGGGGAAACACTGACTTGCGCATGCCTAGGTCAGATATCCAGGGACAAGCTGTGGAACGCTTATGCAATATCGCGGCAGCAGAACTTCTCATGCCGGAGCCTACATTTAAGAAATATCTGTCCCGCTTCGGTCTCTCCGTTAGCTCTGTCGAATGGTTAGCTCACACCTTCTGGGTCTCATTACCAGCCGTTGCCATCCGCATTGCTGAAGTCAGCGAAGAACCTTGTATTGCCATTCTGTGGCAACAAAGCAGGGGCACCAAGCCAGGGCATCGCCTCGCTTGGTGTACAGGGCCGGGAAGAGAATCCAAAGAAAAGATTCGCTACAGGCCTGTGACCACATATGCTAGAGAGCCATCCTCGGTGCTCAAAGCATATCACGATTACGGTATTATCAAATCATTCAAGGAGTTTAGGTTAGGAAATGTCACCAAGCGCTATTACATGGAATCCAAGGGCTTTGGCCGTAACCACAACAGGTATGTTGTCTCTTTAGTCTTTCCCGACAGATAGCAAGAAGTCTCAAACACGGAGTATAACTATGGCAAATAGAGATCGAAAGACTGGCACATCGCGTCAAAGCCTCGACCGCAATCGAGTGGCTAGAGCCGTATTTGAAACGGCGGAGTCCGTAGGCATAACGGACAGGCAATTGCTGGAGGAGCTCGTTCAGGGGGCCATCTGGCGTCTGGAGCGGAGCCAGCCCCTGCCGGGCATGGAAGAGCTTGTTCCCCAGGCAAGCGGTGGAACAAGCCGCCCCTTAACTCCCGACGAAATCAAGGCCGTAGTAAAAGAGGTCTTGTCAGAAAGTGGCTATGGGCAGACGGCTCCATCCGTCTCGCCGGAGCAACCACAACGACCACAGCCCATTACCAAAGCTAAGCCTAAACTGCCTCCGCCGGAGGTCAAGAAAGGGCCTGCCTCACAGTTAACGGAAAACGCGTTGGCGGTCCTCAAAAGACGCTACCTGGCCAAGGACAGCCAGGGTAAGACCATCGAGACACCGGAGGGCATGTTCCGCCGAGTGGCCGCCAATATCGCCTCCGCCGACCTGCTATACAATCCGCAGGCAGATGTCAAGGCCAGGGAGGAGGAATTCCACCAGGCTATGGCCAGTCTGGAGTTCCTCCCCAACTCTCCCACCCTGATGAACGCTGGCCGCGAGCTCCAGCAGCTCTCCGCCTGCTTCGTGCTCCCCATCGAGGACTCTATGGAATCAATCTTCGATGCGGTGAAATACACCGCCCTCATCCACAAGAGCGGCGGCGGCACCGGCTTCTCCTTCAGCCGGCTGCGGCCCGAAAACGACCGCGTCGGCTCCACCGGCGGCGTCGCCAGCGGGCCCGTCTCCTTCATGCGCGCCTTCGATACCGCCACCGACGTCATTAAGCAGGGAGGCATGCGCCGCGGAGCCAATATGGCCATCCTCAACGTCGAGCACCCGGATATCCTGAAGTTCATCTCCGCCAAAGAGGCTGATACCTCTCTCACCAACTTCAATATCTCGGTGGCCGTGACCGAGGTGTTCATGGAGGCAGTGGAGAGGGGGGCCGACTACGACCTCATCAACCCCCGCAGCAAGGCGGCCGCAGGCAAGCTCAACGCCAGAGAGGTCTTCGACAAGATAGTCGATCACGCCTGGAGAAATGGCGACCCCGGCATCGTGTTCATCGATCGGATAAACCGCGACAATCCCACACCCCATCTTGGCGCGGTGGAGAGCACCAATCCCTGTGGCGAGCAGCCCCTTCTACCCTACGAGTCCTGCAACCTGGGGTCGATTAATCTGTCCAAGATGATCCACCAAAACCGGGGCCGGCCCGCCATCGACTACGATAAGCTGGCCAAAACCGTAGCCACCGCAGTCCAGTTCTTAGACAACGTCATCGATGTCAACAACTTCCCGCTGGCGCAAATCCGGGAGATGACCAGGGCCACCCGCAAGATCGGGCTCGGGGTGATGGGCTTCGCTGACATGCTCATTCAACTGGGCATACCCTACGATTCCGACGAAGCCCTCAAGATAGCCGAAGAGGTCATGACGTTCATCCACGAAAAGGCCACCGATGCCTCGGCGGAGCTGGCCGAGGAAAGGGGCGTATTCCCCGCCTTCAAAGGCAGCACCTACGACCAGCCCGATGGCCCCAGGGTAAGAAACGCCACCAGGACCACCATCGCTCCCACCGGCACGTTGAGCATCATTGCCGGCTGCTCTAGCGGCATCGAGCCCCTCTTCGCCGTGAGCTATACCCGCCAGACCAGGCTGCCCCAGAACGAAGGCGAGCCCGAAAAGTACGTGGCTCTTACGGAGGTAAACCCCTTCTTCGAGGAGATGGCCAAGCGGGAGGGCTTCTACAGCGAGGAGCTTATGCAAGAGGTGGCCCTGCGGGGCAGCGTGCAGGGGATAGCGGGCATACCCGAAGCGGTACAGCGGCTATTCGTTACCGCTCTCGATGCCAGCCCTGAGGCCCATGTCAAGATGCAGGCCGCCTTCCAGAGGCATACCGATAATGCCGTCTCCAAGACCATCAACTTCCGAAACGACGCCACCCGCGAGGATGTGGCGCGCGCCTTCATGCTGGCCTACAAGGAGGGCTGCAAGGGCATCACCATCTACCGCGACCGCAGCCGCGACGAGCAGGTGTTGAGCATCGTCAGGGCCCCGGAGAAAGAGGAGGCGGGGATCACCCCGCGCACGCGGCCGGTGATAACTACTGGCGTGACCCAGAGGGTGGCCACTGGCTGCGGCAACCTCTACGTGACGGTGAACTTCGACGAGCACGGCATCTGCGAGGTCTTTTCTACCCTAGGGAAGGCCGGCGGCTGTGCCTCCGCCCAAGCGGAGGCGGTGAGCCGGCTCATCTCCCAGGCCTTGAGATCGGGCGTGGACGCCGAGATCATCGTGGAAAGTTTGCGGGGGATTCGCTGCCCCTCCATAGCCTGGGAGAACGGCCAGAGCATCCTCTCCTGCCCCGACGCCATTGCCGGCGTCCTTCAGCAGCGCATAGAGGGGCGCAGCGAACATCAAAGCGAAAATCCAGGGACGCGGGTGGTGCGCCTGCGGGACAACCCGGGCGGCCAGTGTCCAGAGTGCTCCAGCCTGCTGGCGTATCAAGAGGGCTGCTTCATCTGCCACAACTGCGGCTATACGAGGTGCGAGTGATGAGGCGCTAGCGTATCTGAGGTTACGGGCTCTTTGCCAACTTCCGCTTCAGTGCACCCTTTTTTGAAGGTGGCACTTGGCTAATGTCTATCATTACAACAAGAATGCGCTTATTGTCTCTCTTATGCCAAAAGATGTCCTGCCCAGGGAGATCGGTTCTGAGGCCAGTTGACTGCCACTTCTCAACGAATACAACGTAGTAGCCGGTGTCTAGATTCTCGCTTTGTAAATAGTCTATAACTTCATCGAGACCGTCCTCGTAATATTGCCGCGAGCGCCAAATCTTGGTTTCAATAATCCATCCCTGGTCAACCACCAAAATGTCCATTTGACCACTGCCGGTGGGAACTTCTTTCAGTCCCCTACCCTGGAGAAAAGCCAACAGAAGAGAGCGTCCTACTCGCTCTAGGGGTTTTGGCCTGAATTCACTTCTCTGCTGACGTTCGATGTGCTGCTTGAATTGTAAGAGAATTTGCCCGATATCATTTTGCTCTACATCCAGCTTCAATCGGTTCAATTTGGGCAGGAGTGCAGATAAGTAGTGATCTCGATCAGTATTGTTCAACTGGAAAAACGTTGTTCGTTTGCTGCTTATGGCCTTAAGCCAAATATCTTCAGGAACCGGATGAAGCCGGGCACGCAAGTGGATGTAGCTACCCGCCAGCTCTCTGGTAAAATCGTCGTTTTCTTTGCTCAGCTCCAAAGCATTATTGTGATCCCAGATACAGTTGAGTGCCTGCTTTATGGCTGATGCACTCATTAACGGCTCCGTAAGAGTTTGGAAGAAATTTGAAGTAAGTGGTCGATCCGCTTCTTTTTCATATATATCTTCTGGTTGTTTTCTCTTACATCAATAAGTTCTATTAGGCCAAGAGACTCAAGCTTTGAGATTATCTGGGATACTGCTGGCTGTGAGACGCCAGTGGCGCGTGCGATTTCGAGCCCACACTTCTGACCATCGATCTCCAAGTAAACCTTTGCACGGTTAGAGGAACCATTGAAATAATCCATGATAGGGGCAAGTAGCTTGTCTTGGTCTTGGCAACCCAAAATCAATTCTAGCGTATGATCGATGGAATCCACCCGTCCTTGTAATCTTTTGATCTCCTTGAAGACTTGCTCACTCTCTGCCACGATCCGGCTCCTCCTCTTCTGCGGTCGGCGCTATCAAGCCTATGGCTTCCAAGTCGAATGCCCTCTCCCAGCGTCCAGCGCGTGTCCCACTTGGCACCATTATCCCCCTCGTTACCCAATCCTGCTTTTTTCGTTGTACATTAGACCGGCTCGTGCCAGCTTGACGCGCCACTTCACTTACAGTGCGATCATGAAACGAAGCTTGATAAATTCGGCGATCGACTTCCGTAACTAGCGCCTGTTCCAACGTCCTCCGTATTTCAGGTAGCGCCTGAAAACGGGCATACCGCACATTCTCCTCCATAAGCGCAACAAGTCGCTTCAAAAGTCGGTTTGTTTCATTTTCTGCTTGCATGTCTTTCCCTCCCATATCATATGAGTTTTTTCGGGTATCGGCCGCGTCCCACACTACTAACTTCAAGTATCCTGTCGGGATCCTGCTCGAGGTCCCTGACGAGAAGGCGGACGGTCTCCCCCGATACACCTACCCTCTTGGCTATGTCGGCCAAACTACTTCTGCCGTCGATCTCGCTCCAGATCCGGCGTTGAATATCCGTCTTCAGATATTTCTCTTCCATATTCCGTCGCTTTTCGGCCAGTCTCTCCGCTGCAAGTATCTCCAACATAGAAACCGCCCTATCGAGGCGTCGCAAGATCTCGCTTTTGAAAGTTTCATCATCCATTGCAATATCTCCTTTTTACACAAATCTAACACAATATATATTTTTTGTCAAGCAAGTATTATCATAAAGATAATCCTAAATTCGGACTAAATTTTGGTTGCCATAGTGGAATCAAAAGGCGAGAGATGTATTGTGTTAACACATCTCTCGCCTCCCCCTGGTTATAGACAGATCGCTTTCCTGTTACAACCGTGCCGCTCCCCGTTTCTCTGAAAAGGGCACCACCGGAAAACCTATCCTCTCGCATCCTCATAGACGATGCGAACTCCGCCTCAATGCGAAACTCGAAATTGAAGTGGTTCTTATTACCCGCCAGGAGGTCGAAAAGCCGTACTCGCTGCCCTCTTGAACACGTCTACTGCTTCAGAAGCAGTTATGATAGGCGTGGCTCGAATAGCCGCCAACGGTGCGCGAGCGAAGAAAGTCAACATTATGGCATTCAGGCTAGCTTCGTCTGGAACGTCGACTATCAAGAAGACTGTCATTTCGGCAAAACTGATATAATACTGCTCAAGACTGCCTCCGACAGCCTCAAAAACGCGGCGCACCTCCTCAGTGCGATCTTCCGGATTCTGCAATATGGCGGCCGCTGCTTGGGGTGAAACAGTTTCCTGAATCATATACCTTGGCATAGCAGACCCCCCTTTATTTCACAATTGGAACCTTGTGCTGCCTAAAAGAGCCCAAGTCCACACACTCCCACGCGGGCTTTCACCTTTAATAGACATGGGACGCTTTCAGGTGCCTATCCCGGTGCACCCACATCGAATTTAGTTGCCTACTTCTTCTTCGGCTCTTTCTTCCCCTTCTCCTGCTGCTTGGCCTTCTTTACGTTCTTTCTTCCCTTGGTTCCCACCTGTTCCCTCCTCTTGTTTTTTGAACCATTTATCCGTTAGTAATTCGAGATAAATTATATCGCCTCTGCAGACAAAAAGAAAGGCTCGACTTAAAAGTCGAGCCTAAGTAATTTCTTGGTAGCGGGGCTTGGATTCGAACCAAGGACCTTCGGGTTATGAGCCCGACGAGCTTCCACTGCTCCACCCCGCGTCATGCTTCCTGGCAGTGGCATATTTTCCACAAGGGGTTGCCCCCTCAGTATCGTCTGCGCTGGGGCGTTTCACTTCCGTGTTCGGGATGGGTACGGGTGGTTCCACCCCGCTCTAACCACCAGAAAGCTTCCTTTTGTACTAGCAAATAGACCGTTTTCTTTGTTTGTGCTGTTACCTCGTTCTTAACTTTGTACGCCCACAAATCTTCTTTTTACACTAGCCATCAACCTGGTTTTTTGGTTTGTGTTAGAACCCCGTTCTTAACTTTATACGCCCACAAACCTTCTTTTTTACACTAGCCATCAATCTGGTTTTTTGGTTTGTGTTAGTACCCCGTTCTTAAGTCAGCATACCCACAAAGGTTTTTTGCACTAGCAATCAAACCGAACTTAGTTTGTGTTAGTACCCCGTTTCTTAACTTTGTACACCAATTGTCCCAGATCCTTCGCCCGAGGGCTCAGGATGACAAAGACGAAGGTTGTTAAAGACTCCGTTAGCGGTTGCCCTCGGGCAGCTCCCCGCTGTGGGCCTGCTTATACTCCCCCACGAGCTCCTGCTCTCGCTCCTTGAAGCTCGCCGCCTCCTCCACCCAGAAGTACCTCACCTTCGCCTTCAGCGGCCCCGTATCCCGCAGGTGCTCCAGAAGCTTCTCCTGCAAGATGGCGCTACTCCCAATCTTGACTACTTGATAATTCCGAT
>Ga0299912_10001773_pt1 | contig 17447 bp, 19 predicted proteins | sample RVTome_2_FD_207667 | JGI IMG/M metagenome (GOLD analysis project Ga0299912, IMG submission 207667) | Soil microbial communities from uranium-contaminated site in the Upper Colorado River Basin, Wyoming, United States - RVT95D214 (version 2) ... | reverse complement strand
TGGGAGACATTAAGAAAATCGTTCTGGCCTACTCCGGCGGCCTGGACACCTCGGTGATCCTCAAGTGGCTCAAGGAGACCTATAAGTGCCAGGTGGTGGCTTTTGCCGCGGACCTGGGCCAGGGAGACGAACTGGACGAAGTGGCGGACAAGGCCCGGCGCACCGGCGCGGACCAGGTCTTCATCGAGGACCTGAAAGAGGTCTTCGTCCGGGATTTCGTCTTTCCCGCGTTCCGGGGCAACGCCCTCTACGAAGGCAGCTACCTCCTGGGCACCTCCATTGCCCGGCCCTTGATCGCCCAGGCCCAGGTGGAGGTGGCCCGGAAAGTGGGGGCCGACGCGGTGAGCCACGGGGCCACCGGCAAGGGCAACGACCAGGTGCGCTTTGAACTCACCTACCAGGCCCTGGCCCCGGACCTGGCCATCATCGCTCCCTGGCGGGAGTGGCGGATGCAGTCCCGCTCGGATTTGGTGGCCTACGCCCAGGCCCACGGCATCCCCGTGCCGGTTACCAAAGAAAAGCCCTATTCCATGGACCGCAACCTCCTCCACCTCAGCTACGAAGGGGGCATCCTGGAGGACCCCTGGGCCGAGCCCCCCCCGGAGATGTTCATGCTCACCCGGGCCCCGGAGGCCGCGGCCGTCCATCCCCACTACGTGGAGATCGACTTTGCGGCCGGGGACCCGGTGGCGGTGAATGGCGAGGGCTTAAGCCCGGCTAAACTCCTGGCCCGTCTCAACGACCTGGGGGGCGAACACGGCATCGGCCGGGTGGACCTGGTGGAAAACCGCTACGTGGGCCTGAAATCCCGGGGGGTGTATGAAACCCCGGGGGGCACCATCCTTAGGGCCGGGCACCAGGCGGTGGAATCCATCACCCTGGACCGGGAGGTGATGCACTTAAGGGACAGCCTCATCCCCCGCTACGCGGAACTGATTTACTACGGCTACTGGTTCGCGCCGGAGCGCTACGCCCTCCAGAGCTTGATCGACGAGGCCCAGAAACCGGTGACCGGCACCGCCCGGCTGAAACTCTATAAGGGCAACGTGACGGTGGTGGGCCGCAAGGCCCCCAAGTCCCTCTACCGGCCGGACCTGGCCACCTTCGAGGCCGGGGGGGACTACGTCCAGGCGGACGCCACCGGCTTTATCCGCCTGAACGCCCTGCGCCTGAAAATCCGGGCAAAGCTGGAGGGGAGGTAGGAGGAGAATAGAGAATCTGGGGGAGGGGGCTAAGTGGTTCTGGCGGGCGGGACGCCCGCCCTACGGTCCCCTGCCCCCCCCCTTAACCATTTAACTTATCTATAATATTTGTTTTTTTAACTGAAAACTGAAAACTGTTTTAAAGGCTTGGCAGGCGGGCAGGGCTGGGGCGGAAGCCGGGTCGTAAAGGCAAAAGTATCGAGGTTTCCGCCCCCGGTTCCCTTGACCGCTGGATTAGGATAGAAATGGAACAGCAGATACCCAAGGCCGTCAGTTACCTTCTGGCCGCGGTCTGCGGCGGGCTGGGGGTGCTGATGCTCCTCTGGCGGGCCCGTCCCAATCTGTGGATCGGGGTGCGCCTGCCTTGGACCTTTGCCGACCGGGAAATCTGGGATAAATCCTGGCTCCTGGGGGCCATCTTCTTGACGGGTATGGGCCTGGGGGCCCTGGTCTCCTGGAAATTTGTCTTCATTGCCCTGGCGCACCTCATTATCCTGGGCGTACTCTATCCCGTCTATCTTTACCGGCGGAAATACGGGACCTTGCGTTTCTGGAAGGATGTGGGCTGGCTGGATTACCACCCGGTGGCCCGCTGCCGGGGCTGCGGCCATTGGCAAAAGCTGCCGGAGGCCGCGGCCCTGGCCGGGGCCCGGTGCGAGTCGTGCCAGCGGCCTTTTCAGGAAAGTTGATTCCACTCTACCGCGAATGTGAGTGAGACCATGAGAAAACCATTGATCATTGCCGCAGTCCTACTGTTTCGGGGAACCCGCGGAGAAATATTATCCCCTGAAGGAAGGAATGAGCTGGGTTTACGGCGTTATCTCCAATAAAGCCGGAACGCCGAAAATTACCATCACCAACCTGGCCCCCCGGGAGATCCAAGGCAAGACCGTCACCCCCCGCAAATGGGAGATGGGCGGCGGAGTGAAATATCATTTCATCGCCAAAGACGATTACGGCATTTATCGGTATGCCGAGCAAAGGACCGCCACCGAAGAGCCCAAGGTCATTTCCCCCAAGATTTATTACCTCAAAAATCCTGTGGATAGAGGCACCACCTGGGATATGGAGATCAAGACGGGGGAAGAAGACTTGAAGGTCAACGCCACCATCGAAAGTACCATGGAGACGGTGCAGGTGCCCGGGGGGACTTTTAAGGATTGTGTGAAGGTGAAACATGAAGGCGGAGGTACGCTGCCAAAGGACGGCAACGCCAACCTTTCCATCACCGCCTATGAATGGTATGCTCCGGGAGTGGGGCCGGTGAAAAGCATGTTTACCTTCAAAAGAAGGGTTAAAGGCAAACCGGAATCCACGGAAACCACCACCTATCAATTGGAATCTTTTAAGCCCTGAGCATTTCCAAACAAGCGCCGAGGTGAGATGCGGATGACAAAGAAACCCTGGGGCGGACGTTTTCAGGGGGGCACGGAGCAGGAGGTGGAGGCCTTCACCTCCTCCCTAAATTTTGATCAGCGGCTCTACCTCCAGGACATCGCCGGGTCCCAGGCCCATGCCCGGATGCTGGCCCGCCAGGGGATCATCACCGCCCAGGAAGCCGGGGAGATGGTCCGGGGTTTGGAAGAAATCCGCGGGGAGATGGAGGCCGGGGAGTTCTCCTGGGCCCCGGGTCTGGAAGACATCCACATGGCCGTTGAGGCCCGTCTGATTGAGAAAATCGGGGAGGTGGGCCGCAAGCTCCACACCGCCAGGAGCCGCAACGACCAGGTGGCCCTGGACGTGCGCCTCTATCTGGCCGCAGAAGTGGAAGGTCTGCTGGCGGACCTCACCGAGCTGCGCCGGGCCGGGGCGCGCCTGGCCCGACGCCACCTGGGCGTCCTGATGCCGGGCTATACCCATTTGCAGCGGGCCCAGCCCGTGCTCTTCACCCACCACCTGCTGGCCTATGACGAGATGTGGCGCCGGGATCAGGCGCGTCTCACCGAGTCCCTGGCCCGCATCCGGGTCTCGCCCTTGGGGGCCGCGGCCCTGGCGGGGACCACCTTCCCCATTGACCCCCAATTCACTGCGGCCCAGGTGGGCTTCCCGGAGGTCTTCCGCAACAGCCTGGACGCGGTGAGCGACCGGGATTTTGTCCTGGAGTTTCTCGCCCATTCCAGTATCATAATGGTCCATTTGAGCCGCCTGGCGGAAGAGTTGGTGCTCTGGTCCGCGTCCGAGTTCGGGTTCGTGGAACTGCCGGACGCTTACGCCACCGGCTCCTCCATCATGCCCCAGAAAAAGAACCCGGACGTGCCGGAGCTCATCCGGGGGAAATGCGGCCGGGTCTGCGGGCATTTAATGGGTTTGCTTATGACCTTGAAGGGCCTGCCCCTGGCCTATAACCGGGATTTGCAGGAGGACAAGGAGCCCCTGTTCGACACGGTGGATACGGTGAAGGCCTCGATGCGGCTCATGACCGGCTTGCTCAGCCATCTTCAGCTTCGCCCCGAACGCATGGCCGCGGCTCTCTACGGCGGCTTTCTCACGGCCACCGACCTGGCGGATTACCTGGCCGCCAAAGGGGTGCCTTTCCGCACCGCGCACGAGCAGGTGGGGCAGACGGTGCGCCAGGCGGAGGCTCAGGGGAAGGAACTGTGGGAGTTGTCCCTGGAGGAAATCCGCACCTTCGCTCCCCAGGCGGAGGGGGACCTCTTTGATTGGCTTAAAATAGAAAATTCCGTGGCCCGGCGCACCTCCCCCGGAGGCACCGCGCCGGCCCGGGTGGCGGAGGCCCTGTCCCGGGTGGAGGAGGAATTGGGGTTATGAAGCTCAAGAATTTTTGGGGGAGGGGGCCAGGGGGTGCCGGTGGGCGGGACGCCCGCCCTACGGACCCCTGCCTCCTTTCATCAACCATAACCCTGCTCCTCCTGGCCTTCCTGCTCCTGGTGGGGGGGTGCGGCAAGAAGCTGGCCCCCTTTTCCCCGGATGCCGTCTTGCCCGGGAAAGTCCGGGAGTTTCGCCTCTCCCAGGAGGGTGACGCCCTGGTGCTGAGTTGGCTCATCCCCCGGCAGAATCTCCTGGGCCAGCCCCTGACCCAGATCCAGGGTTGCCGGGTGCTGCGCGCCGAAGTTAAGGGAGTGGAACCCGCCATTCCCGCCCTGGATGATTTTGTCTTGCTGGCGGATATCGACCTGGCCTACCCCAAAGTGGGGGAGGTGCGGGGGGAGGCGGTGCTCTATCAGGACCGGAACCTGGCGCCGGAAAAACGCTATTATTACCGGGTGGCGGCTTATGACCAGGAGCGGTATCCGGGGGCCTGGTCCCAGACGCTGGGCCACTCCTGGGGACGGCTGCCCCGGACGCCCCGGGACCTCAAGGCCGTAGCCGGAGACCGCATCGTGCGCCTCTCCTGGCCGCCGGTCACCCAACTGGCGGACGGCAGCCCGGTCCGGGACCTGGCGGGCTACCGCCTGTACCGGCGCGCCGGGGAGGAAGCCTGGATCAAATTGAACCCGGAGCCCCTACCCGGGCCCTCCTTCCAGGATGTGGCGGTCCTCAACGACGTGGCCTATAGTTATAAGGTGCGGGCCTTGCGCCGGGTGGGGCCGGATTTTCTGGAAAGCGAAGAATCCCCCGTGCGCACCGCGCAGCCGGAGAAGCGGACGCCGCCGCCCCCTGTCCTCAACCTGGTGGCCGTGGCCGGGGACAAGGGCGTGGAACTGAGGTGGGACCCCAGTCCCGCCACCGATCTGGCCGGTTACCGGGTTTACCGGCGCCAGGAAGGGGAGGCGCAATTCACCCTCCTGACCCCGGGGCTCTTGACCCGGCGGCCCGCTTTTCTGGACACCCGGACCCAGAAGGGCCGGATCTATCATTACTACGTCACCGCGGTGGACAACTCCCGCCGGGCCAACGAGAGCATGCCGTCGGAGGAGGCGGGGATTATTTATTGAACTGACAGATTAACCAAGGATAGGTTGAATGCATCATTTCCACTATCAGAACGGTGAACTATACTGCGAAGGAGTGCCGGTAAAGGTTATCGCCGCCCGGGTGGGCACCCCCTTTTATCTCTATAGCACCGCTACCTTGAGCCATCATTACCGGGTCTTTGACGCCGCGTTCAACGGCTATCCCCATCTTATCTGCTTTGCGGTCAAGGCCAACGGCAACCTGGCCATCTTAAGGCTCCTGGCCCGTCTCGGCTCCGGCGCGGACATCGTCTCCGGGGGGGAGCTCCACCGGGCCCTCAAAGCCGGGGTGGACCCGGGCAAGATTGTTTACTCCGGGGTGGGCAAGCGCCCGGAGGAGATCAGAAAAGCCCTCCAGGCCGGCATCCTGCTCTTTAACATGGAGTCCTCCCAGGAACTGGAAAAGATCAACCGCATCGCCGGGCGTATGGGCAAAAAGGCCCCGGTGGCTTTGCGGATCAACCCGGATATCGACCCCCGGACCCATCCCTATATCTCCACGGGGCTGAAAAAGAACAAGTTCGGCATCGATATCGAGCGGGCTTATCAGGATTACCTCCGGGCCCAGGAGTTGCCCCACCTGGAGGTGATCGGCGCGGCCTGCCACATCGGCTCCCAGATTACCGAGGTGGAGCCCTTTGTGGACGCGTTGGAGCGTCTGAAAGAGTTGATCAAACGCCTGGAAGGAGCCGGCATCCCCATCCGTTACCTGGACCTGGGGGGAGGCCTGGGCATCAGATACGACCGGGAAGAGCCCCCCCACCCGAATGAGTACGGCGGGAAGATCCTGGACAGACTCCGGAGCCTGAAATGCACCCTGATCCTGGAGCCGGGCCGGGTGCTGGTGGGAAACGCCGGTATCCTGGTCACCAAGGTGCTCTATACCAAGGAGAGCGGCGCCAAACACTTCATCATCGTGGACGCGGGCATGAACGACCTGGCCCGCCCCAGCTTCTACGGCTCCTACCACGGGGTCTGGCCGGTGGTCAAGAGGTCCCGCCCCCGGGTCAAGGCCTCTCTGGTGGGGCCTATCTGCGAATCCGGGGATTTTCTGGCCAAAGACCGGGAGATGCCCGCGTTTGCCCCCGGGGAGTTGGCCGCGGTGATGAGCGCCGGAGCCTACGGCTTTTCCATGAGCTCCAACTACAACGCCAGGCCCCGGGTGGCGGAAATTTTGGTGCAAGATCAAGAGTTTTATGTTATCAGAAAGCGGGAAACCTACCGCCAGCTCATCTGGGGGGAACGTATCCCGGAATTTTTGAAATAGCTTAATGAGGCGCTATTTTTCTGGTTCCCAAGCTGAGCTTGGGAACCCCTTTGTCTGCAAAGCTGCGCTTTGCCAACCTATCCATCAGGACATAATTTCTGGTAACAGATGGAGGTTGGCCAAGCAAAGCTTGGGCTAAAATTGCGTTCCCAAGCGCAGCTTGGGAACGAGAAAAAATCCCCCTAAATCCCCCTTTAGAAAAGGGGGACTTTATGGAGTATTGTCTTATCCCCCCCCTTTTCTAAAGGGGGGTAGGGGGGATATTAATGAAGAAATCATGGGCTTGGAGACAAACCGCATACCTTTTTATAAAATGCACGGCGGCGGCAACGACTTCGTCCTGGTGGACCACCGCCGGCCGTTGATCCCGGAAGCCGAGCAACCCCGCTTCGCCCGGCGGGTCTGCGCCCGCCAGGTGGGGGTGGGGGCCGACGGCCTGATTCTTCTGGAGCCGGGAATAAAGGCCGATTTTAGCTGGCGCTTTTACAACGCCGACGGCTCCGAACCGGAGATGTGCGGCAACGGCGGCCGTTGCGCCGCCCGGCTGGCGGTCATGCTGGGGATCGCCTCCCCCCGGCTCTCCTTTGAAACCCTGGCAGGGATCATCAAGGCCGAGGTTAAAGACCGCAACGTCCGCCTAGAGTTGACGGGCATCGAGGATTTCCGCCTGTACCAGGAAATCCCCATCAACGGCAAGACCCTCACCGGCCATTTCCTGAGGGTGGGGGTGCCTCACGTGGTGGTCCCCGTTCAGGACCTGGAACAGGTGCCGGTGACTTTTTGGGGCAAAATCGTGCGCTTTCACCCCATGTTCCAGCCCGGGGGGACCAACGTTAATTTCATCAACTTCCAGGGGCCCCAAACCCTGGAGGTGCGCACCTATGAACGGGGGGTGGAGGATGAGACCCTGGCCTGCGGCACCGGCGCGGTGGCCGCGGCCCTCATCGCCGCCCGCATGGGCTACGCGGTTTCTCCGGTTTCTGTTAATACGCGGGGAGGGGATGTCCTCACCGTGTATTTTAAGCTCCAGGGAGAGACTTTTCAGGAGGTCTCCCTGGAAGGCGAGGCCCTGGTGGTGTGCCAGGGCGAATTGTGGGTGGATGAACTCAAGTAAGGAGGAGTAACACCATGTTAAAAGGAGCCATCACCGCCATCGTTACTCCCTTCAAGAACGGCCAACTCGATGAAGAGGCCTACCGGGCCCTCATCGAGCGCCAGATCACTGAAGGCATTCATGGCATCGTACCCTGCGGCACCACCGGCGAATCCCCCACCCTGTCCCACGCCGAACACAAACGGGTGGTGGAGATCTGCATCGACCAAGTGAAAAAACGCGTGCCGGTGGTTGCGGGCTCGGGTTCCAACAACACCGCGGAAGCCCTGGAACTCACCAAACACGCGGAGGCCGCGGGCGCGGATTATGCCCTGATGATCACTCCTTACTATAACAAACCGACCCAGGAAGGATTGTATCAGCATTATAAGACCGTGGCCGGGGCCACCAAAATCCCCATCATCGTTTATAACGTTCCCAGCCGCACCAGCGTCAACCTCCTGCCGGAGACCGTGGCCCGGCTGGGCCAGATACCTAACATCGTAGGCATCAAGGAGGCCACCGGGGACCTGAAACAGTGCGCCAAGGTGGTGGAACTCTGCGGCGATAAATTCATCGTGCTTTCCGGCGACGATTTCACCGTGCTGCCGTTATTGTCCGTGGGCGGCGTGGGGGTGATCTCCGTGGTCTCCAACGTGGCCCCCGCGGACATGGCGGGCATGTGCAACGCCTTCTTCAAGGGCGACCTGGAAGGGGCCCGGAAGCTCCACTACAAGATGTGGCCCCTGATGGAGGCCATGTTCTATGAAACCAACCCCACTCCGGCCAAGACCGCGCTGAAAATGATGGGCAAAATCACCGGGGAGGTGCGGCAACCCCTGTGCCCCATGAGCGCCGCCAACGAAGAAAAACTGCGCGGGGTGATGCAGAAGTACGGGTTGATTAAATAGGGATCAGGGGTCAGGGGTCAGGATCAGAGGGGTTTTGACTGACCCCTGGTCCCTGGTTCCCTGCCCCCTGCTTTTAACGGAGGCTTTATGGTACGGGCAATCGTTTCCGGAGCCGCGGGGCGCATGGGCGGGCGTATCATCCACATGCTGGAAGGGGCGGAAGGCATCGTCCTGGCCGGGGCCTTCGAAAAGGAAGGCCATGCCGCGGTGGGTAAAGACGTGGGGGAGGTGGTGGGCCTGCCGGCCAAGGGCCTCAAGGTCTCCGGTTCTTTGGCGGAGGTCTTGCCCCAGGGGGACGTGCTCATCGAGTTCACCCATCCCGAGCCCTCCCTGGCCCATTTAAAGGCCGCGGCCGCCGCGGGCAAGGCCATGGTCCTGGGGACCACCGGCTTTTCTCCGGCGCAACTATCCGAGGTCCGGGCCCTGGGGGCTCGCACCCGCCTGGTCTTCGCCCCCAACATGAGCGTGGGCGTGAACCTGATGTTCCGGGTGGTGGCGGATATCGCCCGGGTCCTGAGCCAGGGCTACGACGTGGAGATCGTGGAGGCGCACCATCGCCTGAAGAAGGACGCGCCCAGCGGCACGGCCCTGAAGCTGGCCCAGGTCATTGCCCAGGCCCTGGACCGGGACCTGGAGAAGGTGGGGGTTTATGCCCGGAAAGGCATCATCGGCGAGCGCACCCCCCAGGAGATCGGCATTCAGACGGTCAGGGCCGGGGACATCGTGGGGGAGCACACCGTGCTCTTCGGGGCCGTGGGGGAGCGCCTGGAGATCATCCACCGGGCCCACAGCCGGGACAACTTCGCCCGGGGCGCGGTCCGGGCCGCGTTGTGGATTGTGGGCCAGCAGCCCGGTCTGTATGATATGCAGGATGTCTTAGGGCTGAAGTAGCTTTCAGCAGTCAGCTTTCAGCCAAAAGATTGCCATTCTGTGGCGGCAAAGCTTTGGTCTGCTTAGTAACGAACGGCCATGGGCTAAGCCCACAACAAAACATGAAAATTTAGGAATGGCGGGCACGGAGGCCCGCCCCACCATACAAGGGATTTTTTGGTGGGGCGGCCGTCTCTGGCCGCCTCCCAGTGTTTCTGCTAAAAGGCTTTTTCATATAAAGTTAAAATGACCAAATTTCGAGGGGGATATTCTTTGCTGACAGCCGAAAGCTGACAGCCGAAAGTTAAATAATGCATATAGTCCGCTTTGATAGGCAGGGCCGGTGGGGTTACGGCATCCTGGAAGGGGAGAAGATCTCCGTCCTGTGGGGCGCTCCCTATGACGGGTTGTCCACCACCGGGGAGGTCATGTCCCTGCCGGAAGTGACTCTCCTGGCCCCCTGCGAGCCCAGCAAGATCATTGCTCTGGGGCTCAACTATCGGGACCACGCCGCGGAATTCGGCAATCCCGTGCCCGATGAGCCTTTGATCTTTATGAAGCCCGGCACCGCGGTCATCGGCCCGGATGAGGCCATTGTCTATCCCGCCATGAGCCGGCGGGTGGACTACGAGGCGGAACTGGCCGCGGTCATCGGCAAAACGGCCCGGCACGTCCCCGAGGACAAAGCCCTGGACTATGTCTTGGGCTATACCTGTTTCAACGATGTCACCGCCCGGGACTTGCAAAAAAAGGACGGCCAGTTCACCCGGGCCAAGAGTTTCGACACCTTTGCGGCCCTGGGTCCCTGGATGGAAACGGAGATTGCGGACCCGGACAACCTGACGGTGGAGGCCTTCCTGAACGGGGAGCGCCGCCAGCATTCCAACACCAGTAACATGGTCTTCGGCGTGGCCCAACTGGTGTCCTTCATCTCCCGGATCATGACCCTGCTCCCCGGGGACGTCATCGCCACCGGCACCCCATCGGGCATCGGCCCCATGCGGGTAGGCGACGTGGTGGAGATTCGGGTGGAACAGATAGGTAATTTACGCAATCAAGTGGTGGCGGAAAGGGCGGGTGCATGACCTGGTTTTTTGAGGCCGCGGAGCGCTTAAAGCAGATTCCCCCTTACCTGTTCAAGGAGATTGACGACAAGAAGGCCCAGGTCCGGGCCCGGGGCGTAGACATCATCGACCTGGGGGTGGGGGACCCGGACCTGCCCACGCCCCCCTTCATCGTGGAGAAGATGATGGAGGTGGTCCAGGACCCCGGCACCCACCGCTACCCCGCCTACTCCGGCATGAAGGGTTTCCGGGAGGCCGTGGCCCGCTGGTACGGCCAGCGTTTCGGGGTGGAACTGGACCCGGAAGCGGAAGTCCTCACCCTCATCGGCTCCAAGGAAGGCATCGCCCACCTGCCCCTGGGGATCAACAATCCCGAAGATATCAACCTCATGACCAGCCCGGGGTATCCTGTCTACCAGATGGGCACCCTCTTCGCCGGGGCCCACAGCCATTTTCTCCCCCTGCTCCGGGAAAACGCCTTTTTGCCGGATTTTCACGACATCGATCCCCTGACGGCCCGGGATGCCAAGGCCTTCTTCTTCAATTACCCCAACAACCCCACCGCGGCGGTGGCGGATAAGGCATTTTTCGCCCGGGTGGTGGATTTTTGCCGGGAATACCAAGTTGTTGCGGTCCACGACGCGGCCTATACGGAGCTGGCCTACGACGGCTTTCGGCCCCCCAGTTTCCTGGAAGTGCCCGGGGCCAAGGAGGTGGGCATCGAGTTCCATTCCCTGTCCAAGACCTACAACATGACCGGCTGGCGCTTAGGCATGGCGGTGGGGAACCGGGAGGTCCTGGCCGCGCTGGGGAAAATCAAGAGCAATATCGATTCCGGGGCCTTCGACGCCATTCAAATCGCGGGCATCACCGCCCTGGATTCGGACCAGAGTTGCGTGCGGAAAAACTGCTCCATCCTCCAGGAACGCCGGGATATCCTGGTGGGGGGGCTGCAAAAATTGGGCTACGACGTGGAGTTCCCCAAGGCCACCTTTTACGTCTGGCTGGCGGTGCCCCCGGGGATGACCTCTATGAGCTTCACCACCCACCTCCTGGAAAAAGCCGGCATCGTCACCATACCCGGTATGGGCCTGGGCGCGCCCGGGGAAGGCTACGTGCGCCTGGCCCTCACCGTGCCCAAGGAACGGCTGGAAGAGGCTCTGACGCGGTTGAAGAAGATTGGCTGAGAATTTGAGGGGAGGGCCGGGGTAATAAGATCACGCAAAGACGCAAAGGCGCAAAGACGCAAGAAATAATATCCGTAGGGCGGCCGTCCCGGCCGCCGTCGGGCAGGCCGCATTTTCGCTGAGAGCTTATTGCTTAAAGCTATATAGACCCTCGGATACCAAACCACCATGCCCTTGGGACCCGCGGCGATCACGGAGTTGAAGCCGGTCATTGTCTATGTCGGTTTGGGGGCCAATTTAGGGGACCCCCGCCGCCAGTTGGAGGAGGCTTTGGCCCGGTTGGCGGCGGTGGAGGAGGTGGAGGTCTTAAAGGTCTCCCGGTTTTATCTGAACCCGCCCCTGGGGCCGCCGGAGCAGCCCTGGTACGTCAATGCCGTGGCCCAGTTTCGCACCAGGTTGGAGCCGGAGGAATTATGGCGGGCCCTCCGGCAGGTGGAAAGGAACCTGGGCCGGGTTAGGGGGGAGCGTTGGGGCCCCCGGATTATTGACCTGGATCTGTTGTTGTATAATGGAGTGATTATGTCCGGGCCGGATTTAACCCTGCCGCACCCGGAGATGCACCGCCGGGCCTTTGTGTTGGCGCCCCTGGCGGAGATCGCCCCCCAGGCCTGGCACCCGGTGCTGGAGAAGACGGTGGGGGAACTTTTGGCGGATTTGCCGGAAGACGACCGCAACGCGGTGCATAAGACTGAAAGTTAAAAGAGAAGGGCTTTGAACTGGCGTTTAATTTTAGGATTGTTGGTGGGCTACCTGGCTTACCGCCTGGCGAAGAAGGTCTACCGGTCCTGGACCTTGGGAGGGGCGGCTCCCAGGACGCCGCGCGCCGATGAGCCGGAGTTGCTGGTGCAGGACCCCATCTGCGGCACCTTTATCCCCAAAAAAGACGCCCTGAAGGCCCACAAAGACGGCCAGGACTATTTTTTCTGCTCCGAAGGCTGCCTGAAGCGGTTCCGGCGTGGTGGAGCGGCCTGAACTATGTTATATAAGGGGTCACTATGAAATTTTTCATTGATACTGCCAATCTGGACGAGATTCGGGAGGCGCATGAGTTGGGCCTGGTGGACGGGGTGACCACCAACCCCAGCCTCTGCGCCAAAATTGGGATCAAGACCGACCGGCAATTTGAAGACCTGATCCGCCAGATCTGCGAATTGGTGCAAGGGCCGGTGAGCGCCGAGGTGACGGCCACCGACGAGGCGGGCATGTTGGCCCAGGCCCGGCACTTGGCCAAAATCCACGAATGGGTGGCGGTGAAAATCCCCATGACCCCGGACGGCCTGAAGGCCACCAGGATACTGGCGGAGGAAGGGATCAAGGTCAATGTCACCCTGATCTTCCAGCCCCTCCAGTCTCTGCTGGCGGCCAAGGCGGGCGCCGCCTATGTCAGCCCCTTCATCGGCCGCCTGGATGACATCTCCCAGCGGGGCATGGAGATCGTGGAGCAGACTCTCACCATCTTCGAAAACTATGGGTTTGACACGGAAATCATCGTGGCCAGCATCCGCCATCCCCTGCACGTCCTGGACGCGGCCCTGGCGGGCGCGGACATCGCCACCGTGCCTTCCGGGGTGATCATGCAGCTTATCAAGCATCCCTTGACGGATGCGGGGTTAAAGAAGTTTTTGGAGGATTGGGAGAGCGCTCAACGCGGCTGACATGGACCGGGACCTGACCAAATTCTGGCATCTGCCCAACCTCTTGACCGGGGCGCGTATTTTGGCCGTTCCGGTGGTGATGGTTCTTCTGTGCTTTTCGGGGCCGCTGGCCAGTTTTTTGGGGGCCTTGTGTTTCATGGCCGCGGGGGCCACCGATTTTCTGGACGGGTTTTTTGCCCGGCGTCAGCGGCTGGTGAGCCGTTTCGGCAAATTCATGGACCCCCTGGCGGATAAATTGCTGGTGTCCGCGGCCCTGATTATGCTCATCCCCTTGGGCCGGGTGCCCGCGTGGATGGCCTTCATCATCATCGGCCGGGAGCTGGCGGTTACCGGCCTTCGGGCCCTGGCGGCCGCGGAGGGCGACATCCTGGCCCCGGACCGCTGGGGCAAGACCAAGACCTTGCTGCAGATGGCCGCACTCACCGCCCTGATTTTGCACTATCCCTATCAGGCCGTGGATTTTCAACGCCTGGGCATGGGCCTGCTGTGGCTGGCCCTGATTGTCACCCTGACCTCCGGGGTGGGTTATTTCCTGACCTTTTTCCGGCAATATCCGGAAATTCAGCAATCTTGACCAATAACAAATCTTCAGATAAATTTAGAAAGCATTTTTAGCGAAGGAGAATAATTTGGCCAGACATATTTCCGCCCTGAAGCGGGCCAGACAGAATAAGAAACGGCGCATGCGGAACCAGAGCCGCAAGACCCGGGTCAAGAGCGTGGTGCGGGAAGTGCGCCAGGCCATGGCCCAAAAAGACGCGGTCGGCGCCGAAACCGCGCTGACCAAGGCCGTGCCCATCATCGCCCAGGTCGCGGGCAAAGGCACCCTGCATTGGCGCGCCGCGGCCCGGAAAATCTCCCGCCTCACCCGCCAGGTTAACGCCCTGAAAGCTGTTTAGTGAGGATTTTTGGGGGAGGATTCGGGCAGAGCGGGCCTCCGGGCCCGCCTTAGCACCTCCTTATCCTTAATACCTTTTCCCCACCCCGATGCGCATCTTATTGGTTGAAGATGACCGGAAGATCGCCTCTTTTATCATCAAGGGGTTGAAACAGGCGGGTTATGCGGTGGACCATGCCGCCGACGGCCAGGAAGGCCTGCACCTGGCTTTATCCGAGCCCTATGACGCCGCCATCGTCGACCTGATGCTCCCCAAGTTGGACGGCCTGAGCCTGATCGAAGAGGTGAGGCGCAATAAGATAAATGTCCCCATGATCATCCTGAGCGCCAAGCGCGCGGTGGATGACCGGGTCAAAGGGCTGCAAACCGGGAGCGACGACTACCTCGTCAAACCATTTTCCTTTTCCGAACTATTAGCCAGAATCCAGGCGCTGATCCGCCGGGCCAGCGGTGCGTCCCACGCCACCCGCCTGGATTTGGGCGACCTTTCCCTTGATCTATTGACCCGGAAGGTTTTTAGAGGAGGGATGGAAATCAACCTGCAACCCCGGGAGTTCGCCTTGTTGGAATATCTCCTGCGTTATGCCGGGAGGGTCATCTCCAAGACCATGATCCTGGAGCACGTGTGGGACCTGGATTTTGACCCCCAAACCAACGTGGTGGATGTATTGGTCTGTCGCTTGCGGCACAGAGTGGACCGGGATTTTGAGGAGAAACTGATCCATACCATCCGGGGAGTGGGTTATGTCCTTAAACTTCCTTAACCGCGCCCGCCAGAAGATCAGTGTGCGGCTGACTCTCTGGTTTTCAGTGATCTTTTTCCTCAGTTCTTCGATCATCCTATTCTCTGCCTACTTTTTTCTTTCCTCTACTCTCCGCCAAAAAGACCAGGAAATCATCCAGGCGAAACTGAAAGATTGTCAGGCCCAATATCGGGCCGGGAAAATGATCGCCCTGCGAAACGATCTCAAGTTTGAAAAATATGCCGGTAAGCCCAATATCTTCTTCGTGCGGGTGGCCGGTCCCAAAAACCAGACGCTGTTCCTGAACATTCCGGATCAATGGGCCGATTTTGACCTGAACCGGCTGGAGGGCCAGGGCGGAGAGAAAGACGGACTCCGGTTCAAAGCTCGGGACGGGGAAAATGTCCTGGAGATCGCCACGGTCAAACTACCGGATGGCTTCATTCTCCAGGTGGGGAAGAACACGGGAGGCCGGGAAGAACTCCTGGAGAATTTTCGCCGGGTGGCTCTTGGGGTCACCATCCCCGTTATCTTGCTGGGCTTGGTGGGAGGTTATTTTCTGGCCGGGCGGGCGCTCCGGCCTGTCCGTCATCTCCTCCAGACAGTGCGCACCATTACGGCTACGGGCAAGATGGAGGCCCGGGCCCCGGTGGGGCCGACGGGAGACGAGTTGGACGAGTTGGCCCGGCTCTTCAACCAGATGCTGGACCGAATCGCGGCTTTGCTTCACGGCATGCGAGAGACCCTGGATAACGTGGCCCATGATTTACGCACGCCCCTGACCCGGATGCGGGGCATCGCCGAGGTGGCTTTGCAGGCCCAGGACCATCCCGGCGCCTGTCAAGAGGCCCTGGCCGATTGCCTGGAGGAAGCCGAGAGGATCGGCACCTTGCTAACCGCGCTCATGGATATCTCCGAGGCGGAGGCCGGCACCCTGAGCCTTAAACTGGAGTCGGTGAATATCTCCCGTCTGCTGGGAGATCTCCTGGAGCTTTACCGCTTGGTGGCGGAAGAAAAGCAGATTGACCTTGCCGCCAGCTTTCCCTCGGAACTGTATGTCACCGGGGACGCCACCCGCCTTAGGCAAGCCCTGGCCAACCTGCTGGATAACGCCGTCAAATATACCTCTCCTGGGGGCAAGATAGAAGTGGCCGCGTATGTGCAGGAGCACCGGAAGATAGTGGCCTTCAGGGACACCGGGGTGGGGATTCCTCCGGAGGAACTTCCGAAAATCTGGGAGAGGCTGTATCGTGGCGATAAGAGTCGGTCCCAGCGCGGCCTGGGCCTGGGTCTAAGCCTGGTCAAGGCCATTATTCAGGCTCATGGCGGGAGGGTGGAGGTGGACAGCGAAATGGGAACCGGCTCGCTCTTCACCATCTATCTGCCCGCCTAGTCTCTCTTTTCCAGACATCTTCTATTTCTCCTGACCACAAGCTTGCCAATTTGTAATGTTCCAGAAAGGTTGAGGCAATCTTCTCTCTTTATAATAAGTCTAAAGAAATCATCCGGATCAACAAGGAGGAAAGGACATGAAAACTGCTATCCGATCCATGACCGGCATTTTAGCCATCGCCTTGCTATGCGCCGGGCCGGCCCTGGCTAAAAAAGATAAAGGGGGCGGAGCCCCGCAAATCCCGCCCGTTATCACCGCCGATCAAGCCAAGTCTACAGTGAGTGCGGCCATACCCAAGGTGTCGGTGGGCCAGCCCTTTACCAAGCAGGGCAAACAGGGGGACATTAAACTTGAAGTGCCGCTGCTGTTGGAGGGGAAGATTGTCGCCAAGGTGCGGATGAACCCTGTCACCGGGGAAATTCTCCTCAAAGGACAAAAGGATTTTTCCCGGAAGCTGTCGGTAACCCCGGAACAGGCAACCAAAACAGTGCAGGGCATGATGGGGGGAGTGCAGGTGGGCGCCGTCTGGTTGGGCAAGCAGGGCGAATGGAAGGTCCCCTTGCTCTATAAGGGGGCGGTGGTCTCCGAAATGTCGGTCCATGGCCAAAACGGCTCCATCCTTCCGGATTGGAAGGCCTCCAAGGACGCCACCATGTTCGGCAAGTAAATCGGCAGGTCTAGAACGGGCGACGTTTGAACCGCCGTTGTCTCTATAAATGAGGTGACGATCATGGAAGGACTCTTAGGAGGGAAATGGCGGTGGCTCCTGGCGTTGCCCTTGTGGATGGCATTGATTAGTATGGGAGCCGGGTCAGCCGGGATGTCGCCGCCCGCCGCCCTGGGGCAAACCGGCCCCCAGGCTCCCGCCTATTCCTGCACCATCAAGGTCCCCGACCCGGAGCCGGCAGATCTTACCTCCCTGGCCGAGATTTCAGCTGATAAAGCCATAGCCGCCGCCCAGGCCGCTTATCCCGGCTCTCAAGCCAGAGAAGTGGAACTGAAAAACGAAAACGGTTGCCTGGTCTATGCCGTGTCTTTAAGCAACGGTTTGGAAGTGAAGGTGGATGCGGGGAACGGACAACTGCTTTCCACTGAGTCCGAAAAAAATGAGGAACTGGAAGAGAACGAGAAAGAGGTTTAGTGCGTATAAAAAACTAATATGCGGGTTGGGAGGGGGGTGTGGGGGGGGGGGCCGGGACACAGCACCCAGGGCCGCCCCCCCCCACGATGGACCCCCCCCCCAACCCCCG
>Ga0299912_10001772_pt1 | contig 17452 bp, 13 predicted proteins | sample RVTome_2_FD_207667 | JGI IMG/M metagenome (GOLD analysis project Ga0299912, IMG submission 207667) | Soil microbial communities from uranium-contaminated site in the Upper Colorado River Basin, Wyoming, United States - RVT95D214 (version 2) ... | reverse complement strand
CGAACGTGCTCAAGGCTGCCCACGCCCACAAGGGTGCGGCCTTTGTCGAGATCTTCCAGAACTGCATCGTCTACAACAAGGACCGCTTCGAGGACTTTGCAGCCCCCAAGGGCGCTGAAGGTAGCCAGCTCTGGCTGAAAAATGGCGAGCCGATGCTGTTCGACAAGGGAGCCAAAGGCATTGCGCTCGATGTCGAGAAGCTGACGCTCAAGGTCGTCGATGTCGTCGATGGCGACTGGCAGGCAGCAGGCGTGATCGTGCACGACGTGACCAACCGCTCTGTCGCGCATATGCTGGTCGAAATGCATTTCGGTCCGTTCCCCATGGCGCTTGGCGTGATCTATGACGATCCGCGCCCGACCTATGAGGAATCGCTCCTCGGCCAGGATGCCAAGGCCCGCGAAGGCAAGGCTGCCGATCTCGGCAAGTTGCTTGCCAAAGGCCAGACCTGGACGGTCGAATAAAGTTTGGGATTCTGCTGGCCGGCCAGGTGCCGGCCAGCACCTGCTCTCAGCGCGATAGTCGGAGAACTGGCCGTATTCCCGCCGCCTCAGGCGCACGGCATCGGGCAACAATGGCCCGTATCCTTCGGGGCTTTCCAAGCTTTCCCTAAAAGGTCATATTCGGTTGCATGAACGCGCAAGCCGGACGGAGAGGTGCGGACCTTGTTGTGGGCGGCCGGACGCTTGGCATCGGCCCGCAATGGCTGGCGCGCGCGTGGTCCGGCGGATGGCACAGGATCATGGAGCGGATCGATGCCGGGCTGGCGCGGGGTTCGATCGAACTTGTCCTGCCGGATGGTTCGATTTGCCTGCTTGGCGGCAGATCGCCGGGTTTCGAGGCCAAGGTCCGGTTGCATGATGCCCGTGCCCTGTTGCGGCTGGCGACAGGCGGTTCGGTCGGCTGGTATCAGGCCTGGGAGGCGGGCGAGTGGGACAGCCCGGATCCCGTCCCGCTCTTTGCCCTGTTCATGGATAATGCCGCCGCACTGGGCGATATGGGCCGCGCGCATGGCCCCTGGCGCTGGCTGGCGCGGCTGCTCCACTGGTTGAACCGCAATTCCAGACCCGGTTCACTGCGCAATATCCATGCGCATTACGATCTCGGCAATGATTTCTATGCGGCATGGCTCGATCCGACGATGTGCTATTCCAGCGCGCGTTTCACGGAAGGCATAACGGATCTGGAAGCGGCGCAGCGCCACAAGATGGACATGATGGCACAGCGGCTGGAAGGCGCGCGGACCTTGCTCGAAATCGGTTGCGGCTGGGGCTCACTCGCACGCCATTTCGCCGATCGGGGCGTTGCCGTCACGGCGATCAGCCTTTCCGACGAACAACTGGGATGGGCGCGCAGCCGGCATGACGGCGCCGGTATCCGGTTCCTCAAGCAGGATTACCGCGATATCGCGGAGCCGTTCGATGCGATTGCCAGCGTCGAAATGGTCGAAGCGGTGGGGCAGGCCTATTGGCCCGATTTCTTCGATTGCATCGCCCGATGCCTCAGGCGCGGTGGACGGGCGGCGATCCAGTTCATCGCCATGCGTGATGATCTGTTCGATGGCTATGCCCGCAGCGCGGACTTCATCCAGACCTATATTTTTCCCGGCGGGATGCTGGTGCGGGAAAGCGCTTTTCGTCGGCTGGCCGCCAAGCGTGGGTTGATCTGGAAGGACGAGGCACGCTTTGGCCTCGATTATGCGGAAACCTTGAGGCTGTGGCGCGGGAATTTCGACCGGGCCGTGGATGAAGGCCGCTTGCCGGCGGGATTCGATCGCCGCTTCGTGCGCTTATGGCGCTTTTACCTGATGTTTTGCGAAAGCGGCTTCCGGGGGCGCGGCATCGACGTGCTGCAGGTGACTCTGGAAAAGCACGCCTGAGGTTCAGGTGGCCTAGGGTCGTTCCGGTTTGGATCGAATCGCCATTCGTCACCCTGAACTCGTTTCAGGGTCCATTTCTCCTCACTCACCGCCAGACCCGGAGGCGCGATGGATGCTGAAACAAGTTCAGCATGACGATGAAAGGAGCTTCATGGTTCAATCAAAACCGGAAAGCCTCTAGCGATAGATGCTGGTCGGCTGCCAGCGGGTCAGGATATTATCCAGGATGATCGGGCTGAGCAGCGTGTTGAAAGCGCAGCCGACCAGGCTGTTTTCCCACCAGATCACCTTGGCCTGCATCGATTCGAGGCCGGGTAGCGACAACCAGCAGATAGTGCCGGGGTGCAGTCGGTTCACGACCATGGCGGAAAAGCCGGAAAGCGAAAGATCGTGAACGACAGTCTGGAAACCCTTGGAACCGGATGCGCGCAGGCTGGCAGGAATCGAGATCTTCATGCGCGGCGCACAACGGTCTTCCTGGGCGGCGATCGTATAGCGATCGCCAGAGCCATCGATTGCTGACATATCAACCTCCCGTGCCGGCCAAATGGTCGACAGCGCCATGATAATCGCCGAATGCGCTTACGGGGGGGTTAGGGTTTCTGGTTAACGGTTTCTCGGTGAGGGCTTTCGAACTGTTCGCCCAGCAAGGCAATCAGCCGGTCCGCGACCACTTCGGCAGGCTTGACCGAAGCGGGATCTTCACCGGGATAGGCGCGGGCGCGCATGGCCGTGCGGGTCGCTCCGGGGTTGACGATGGCGACTCTGACTTTTGAGACGTTGCGCGTTTCCTGCGCATGGCAATCCAGCAGCACTTCGAAAGCGGCCTTACTTGCGGCATAGGCGCCCCAATAGGCGCGCGGCCGGCTTGCCACGGTGCTGGTCAGCCCGATAATGCGCGGGTTTTCGCTTTTCTTCAGCAGCTTGTCGAAATTGGCAAGCAGGGTCTGCGTGGCAAGGACATTGGTTGTCAGTGTCTTGTTGAATACGCGCTGGTCGATGTCGGCGACGGCGGTGAGCTCCGGCAGGATCGCGGCATTTATGATCAGGATGTCGAGCTTGCCCCAGCGCTGGCTGATCGCGGTGGCCAGTCGCGCTATGCCGTCGGGCTCGATCAGGTCGACGGGGGCGATAGTGGCGCTGCCGCCGGCGTCGTGAATGCGCTGTTCGACCTGTTCCAGGGCGCTGGTGTCGCGGCCGGTAAGCACGACATGCGCGCCGGCGCGTGCCAGGGCTTCCGCCGTGGCGGCGCCGATGCCCCGACTTGAACCGGTGACCAGCGCGATCTGGCCTGAAAGATCGGTCACGCGACCTTGTCGGCCGGAAGCTGCGGCTGTTCGGGTACCTGGCGTTCCGCAAGATCGGTCAGCCGCGTGGGATAGTCGCCTGAAAAGCAGGCATCGCAATATTGCGGACAGCTCTGGTTGCGCCCTTTTTCGCCCACGGCGCGATAAAGGCCGTCGATCGAAACGAAGGCGAGGCTGTCTGCATGGATGAACTTGGCCATGGCCGCCACATCCATGCGCGCGGCGAGCAGCTTGTCACGTTCCGGCGTATCGACCCCGTAGAAGCAGCTGTAGCTGGTCGGCGGGCTGGCGATGCGCATGTGGACTTCGGCCGCGCCCGCATCGCGCATCATCTGCACGATCTTGAGGCTGGTGGTGCCGCGCACGATCGAATCGTCGATCAGCACGATACGCTTGCCTTCAACGATAGCGCGATTGGCGTTGTGCTTGCGCTTCACATCGGCATGGCGCGCGCCGTCGGAAGGCTGGATGAAAGTGCGCCCGACATAGTGCGAACGGATGATGCCGAGTTCGAAGGGAATGCCGGATTGCTGGGCATAGCCGATGGCCGCCGGTACGCCACTGTCGGGCACCGGCACGACGACATCCGCTTCGGCCGGCGATTCCTTGGCGAGTTCCATGCCGATCCGCCGGCGCACTTCGTAAACCGACTTGCCGGCCATGACCGAATCGGGACGGCTGAAATAAACGTGTTCGAAAATGCAGGGGCGCGGGTTGGGCCTGCCGAAAGGACGGTGGCTGGTAATCTTGCCATCTGGCGTCACTTCCACCAGTTCGCCCGGCTCGATCTCGCGGACCAGTTCGGCGCCGACCACGTCCAGCGCCACGGTTTCGCTGGCGAAGACGATGGCATCGCCGATCTTGCCCATCACCAGCGGACGGATGCCCAGCGCGTCGCGGCAGGCCACCATGCGCTTGGGCGTCATGCAGATCAGCGAATAGGCGCCTTCGACCATCCGCAGCGCATCGACGAAGCGATCGAGCAGGGTCGGATAGCGGCTGGTCGCCACCAGATGGATGATGACTTCGGTGTCCGAGGTGGACTGGAAGATCGCGCCCTTTCGCACCAGCTCGCGCTTGAGGTGCATGGCGTTCGAGATGTTGCCGTTATGCGCGATGGCGAAGCCACCGGCGGCCAGATCGGCAAACAGCGGCTGGACGTTGCGCAGGCCGGAACCGCCCGTCGTCGAATAGCGCACATGGCCTGCCGCCATTGCACCCGGCAGTCCGCTCAGGACCTGGTTGTCGGAAAAGACCTGGGCGACATGGCCAAGGCCCTTGTGGGAATAGAATTCGTGTCCGTCGAAGCTGGTGATGCCCACCGCCTCTTGTCCACGGTGCTGCAGGGCATGCAGGCCCAGAGCCGTCATGCCAGCGGCGTCCTTGGCACCGATAACGCCGAAAATACCACACTCCTCCCGCAGTTTGTCGCCCCCGATATCCCAGGGAGCACGGTCGAGGAAATGGTGAGTAAGGTTCATGGATTCGCGCCCGGCTATGCGAGCGCGCTTTGGCCCTACTTGGTCGCGAAAGCAAGGGGAACGGCATGTTCAATGACATGTCGCCCCCAACTTCCGGTTTTCAGACTGTAAAAGACTTTTTTGCCGAGGTCCTTCATTTCCGGAACATCCGCATCGGGGCATCCCCGGGAGTGCTTGCCAGCCTGCGTCTCTCCCCCTAAATCCGCGGTCATCCTATCGCGTCTTACAGGCCAGTCGCTTGATCCTCTCCCCTTTCGAATGGACCATTGCCAAGCGCTACATGCTTCCCGGACGCGGTGAGGCATTCATCGCGCTGGTGGCCGGCATCAGCCTGGTCGCCGTGATGCTGGGCGTGGCGGCGCTGGTTGTCGTCATGAGCGTGATGAACGGTTTCCGCGCGGAGCTGTTCGACAAGATCGTGGGGCTGAACGGCCACGCCATCATCCAGGCCTATGGCGGTCGGCTCGACAACTGGCAGCAGGTCCTGAAAGAAGTGGGGCAGACACCGGGCGTTACCCGCGCTTCGCCGCTGATCGAACAGCCATTGCTCGCCAGTTTCAACGGCCGGGTGGAAGCGATCCTGGTGCGCGGCAACACCGCGGAGGACATCAGGCGCATCCAGCCGCAGGTGAAGATCGGCAACCTCGGGCAATTGCAGCCCGGCGCAAACAATATCGCGATCGGCGCGCGGCTGGCGGAAAACCTGGGTGCGCAGATGGGCGACACGATCACCATCATCAACCCGCAGGGGCGCTCCACGCCATTCGGCACGGTGCCGCGCGAGATCGCCTATCGTGTTGCCGCCATCTTCGAGATCGGGATTTACGATTACGATCAGGCCTTCGTCATCATGCCGATGCAGGATGCGCAGACGCTGCTGCTGATCGGCGATACGGTAGGCATGATCGAAGTGACGACCAATGATCCGGACCATGTGTCCGAAATGCTGAAGCCTCTGGCCGAACGGTTGGCCGGGCAGGCCGTGGTGACGGACTGGAAGACGATCAACGCTTCGTTGTTCGAAGCGCTGGCGGTGGAGCGGGTGGCGATGTTCGTGGTGCTTTCGATCATCGTGCTGGTGGCCGTGTTCAACATCCTCTCGTCGCTGATCATGCTGGTGCGCGCCAAGATGCGCGATATCGCGATCCTGCGGACCATGGGGGCGACGCGACGTTCGCTGCTCAAGATCTTTGTTACCATCGGCTTCGTGATCGGCGCGCTGGGCACGGTCGCGGGGCTGCTGGCGGGCTTCGTCTTTCTCTATTTCCGCCAGCCGATCGTGAATTGCATCCAGTTCCTGACCGGCCAGAACCTGTGGGATCCTTCGATCCGCTTCCTCACCGAGCTGCCCAGCCGGACCGATCCGGTGGAAGTGACGGTGATCTGCGTGATGGCGCTGGTCTTCAGCTTCCTGGCGACGCTTTATCCGGCCTTCAAGGCGGCGAGCACTGACCCGGTGCAGGTGCTGCGCTATGAATAGACCCATCGTTTCCGTTACCGGGCTGACCCGCAGTTTCGAGCAGGGCGGTGTGCGCATCGATGTGCTGCGCGGCATCGATCTGGAAATCCGGCCCGGAGAGATCGTGGCGCTGCTGGGGCCATCGGGTTCGGGCAAATCGACCATGCTGCAGGCGATCGGCCTGCTGGAGGGGGGCTTTGGCGGCCGGATCGAGATTGCCGGAATGGATGCGACCGCCCTTGACGGCGACAGGCGCGCGGCGTTGCGGCGCGATCACATCGGTTTCGTCTATCAGTTCCACCACCTGCTGCCGGATTTCTCCGCCATGGAGAATGTTGCCCTGCCGCAGATGGTTGCCGGCAAGCCGCAGGCGGAAGCGCAGGCCCGCGCTGTCGAGCTGCTTCAGCCGCTGGGGCTGGGAGAGCGTCTCCACCACCGGCCAAGCCAGCTTTCCGGCGGCGAGCAGCAGCGCGTCGCAGTGGCCCGCGCCCTGGCGAACAAACCGGATCTGGTGCTGGCGGACGAACCCACCGGCAATCTGGACGAGGTCACCGCCGGCAAGGTCTTTGACCAGTTCCTGCGGCTTGTACGCGGGGAAGGCAGTGCCGCGCTGGTCGCGACGCATAACGAGCGCCTGGCCCATGCCATGGACCGGGTTGTCCGCCTTCACGAAGGCAGGTTGGAATAAGGCTTTGCAATAGGCCGCGGAATGCCCATTTCGGTCCATCAAGCCTGAGCGAATGGGAAAGTAAGTCCGATGCTGTTTCGCACCGTCGCCGATTTCACGGCTCGACTGCCCAATGGCGAGGAAACGAGCCTTGCCGGCAAGGCCGGCAAGGTGCTGCTGATCGTCAACACGGCCAGCAAATGCGGTTTCACCGCGCAATATGCCGGGCTTGAGGCGTTGTGGCGCAAATATCGCGATCGCGGCTTTGAAGTGATCGCTTTCCCATGCAACCAGTTCGGCGGGCAGGAGCCCGGCACCGCGGAGGAAATCGCCAGCTTCTGCGATACCAATTTCGGCATCAGCTTCCCGCTGATGGCCAAAATAGAGGTCAACGGACCAAACGCCCCGCCGCTTTATCAGTGGCTGAAGGCTGAGGCTCCGGGCATCTTCGGTTCGCGGAGGATCAAGTGGAACTTCACCAAATTCCTGATTGGCCGGGATGGCAGGGTGGTGCGCCGCTATGCCTCCATGGACAAGCCGGAAAAGCTGGAAGCGGATATCGAGGCCCTGCTTCAGCTTCCGTTTCAGCCAGATTGATACCAAGGTGCATCGATGCTGACGCCTGATACCAAAGTGCCGGGATGCTGACGCATCACACTTTGGAAATGCCCAAGCGCCGCGCGGGCTTGACCAAGGTTCGATGAGTCAGGGGTTCGATGAGTCAGGCTCATCAAACCTTGGTATTACCCGGTGAGCATGCCCAAGCGCGGTCCTTTGCCCTGTGTCACTCGACGTTGGACGGGGAGTGCATTGGGGCCAGATCACTATTGCTGATGATGCCCATGCCGCTCAGCAGCTGAACATTGGCGGTGCTCAGGAAGGCGATCACCAGGTTGAGCAGGATAGCGCAAACGAAAACCGCAACCGTGAACGCGGTGGCCTTGTTCCTGGGCACGTTCAGCATGGGGGCGGTGCCGACATAGAACAGGTAGAAGCTGTAAAGCCCAAGCAGGCCGAACACGCCTAGCGATGGTACGATCGAAAAGATTCCAGCGATCCAGGCGGGGGTTGAAGAATAGGCAACCAGCTTGAGGCATTGATAGTAACTCGTATCGCCGCCGAATTTGGGCGACAGGAAATCGGTGATCAGCACCAGCGCCAGCAAGACGAAGATCGAAAAGAAAAAGGTGACGACCGCCACGAGTGCGGCAAGCCATAAGCTGTGGGGGGAGTATCCGAATAACTGTCCGCCGATGAACCCGGACAGCGGCCCGATCAATGCCAGCGGGACAACGTAGCCTGCCATGATGTCGCGGGTAGGAGTTTCCTCCCTGGCGATCCTGTTCCATTCCTCCGACGGCTGAAGGATGATCGCCTTTGTCCTTTCGACCAGCGAGGGTCTGTCGGAACCTGTGCCGGTATTCATAGCATGCTCTCCTCTGCTTCACGGATAAGGAACAGATCACACAAAGAATTCAAGTCCCTTAATCTTTATCAATTTCCCCAGATTGCCTTTGTCCCCAGCTTGATTGACAAATAGGCCAGAGGCTAGCAGTTCACCATGGCTTACGCTCCCTTCGTACCGCTTCGGGTCTTTTCGAGTTACACCATGCTGGATGGTGCGATCGATCCGAAGGCGATCGCCAGGCTGGCGAAGGAGCGCGGCTTTCCCGCCATCGCCGTGACCGACCGCAACGGGCTGTATGGCGCCATGGCCTTTGCCGCCGCCTGCAAGATCGACGGCATTCAGCCGATCATCGGCACCATGCTGGGCGTGCGGCGCGACAGTAGCGAGACGATCGACTGGCTGGCGCTTTATGCGCAGAACGAGGAGGGGTGGCTCAACCTGTGCCGGTTGGTCAGCCGCGCGCATCTGGACCGGCCGATGGAGCTGGATCCGCATGTCACGCTTGCCGATATCGAAGGATACAGCGGCGGGCTGATCGCGCTGACGGCGGCGGGCGAGGGCGCATTGGCGCGGTTGCTGGCCGAAGGGCGTAACGACGCGGCGGAAGCCTGTTGCGAAAGGCTTGAGGCGCTGTTTTCCGGGCGCCTCTATATCGAGATCGCCCGGCGCGGCGATCCGGTGGAGGAGGCTTCGGAAGGAGCGCTGATCGAGCTGGCCCATGCGCGCGACCTGCCGCTGGTGGCGACCAATCCGGCCAATTTCGTCGAAGCGCATTTCCACGCCGCGCATGATGCGATGCTGTGCATCGCCAACGCCACGCATATCGATGCCGCCGACCGTCCCCGATCTTCGCCGCAGGCCTGGGTGAAGCCCGAGCCGATGATGGCGGAGCTGTTCCCGGACTTGCCGGAAGCGCTGGCAAACACGCTGGTCGTCGCCCAGCGCTGCGCCTTTGCTCCTCCCAAGCGAAAGCCGCTGCTGCCCAGCCTGGCCGGCGACAAGGAAGGCGAGGCGCGGATGATGGCGGAGCACGCGCGCGCCGGCCTCGCCCGGCGCCTGCTCGCCTACTATCCCGATGCCGCTCAGGCTGGGCTTGTCGAAGCCCTGAGCGAAGAAGGCGAGGCCAGGCGCGCAGCCTTCGACAGGCTCAGGCCGAGCGGGGTGGGAGAAGAATTCCTTGAATATGCCGATCGCCTCGATTTCGAAGTCTCGATCATCACCCGCATGGGGTTCTGCGGCTACTTCCTGATCGTTGCCGACTTCATCACATGGGCCAAGGAAAACGGCATTCCGGTGGGGCCGGGGCGCGGTTCGGGCGCGGGTTCTCTGGTCGCCTGGTCGCTTACCATCACCGATCTCGATCCGATCCGGCTGGGGCTGCTGTTCGAACGCTTCCTCAATCCGGAACGCGTTTCGATGCCGGACTTCGATATCGACTTCTGCGAAACCAGGCGTGGCGAGGTGATCCGCTATGTCCAGCGGAAATACGGCGCCGATCACGTCGCCCAGATCATCACTTTCGGTAAACTGAAAGCGCGCGCGGTGCTGCGCGATACCGGCCGCATCCTGCAGATGAGCTATGGCCAGGTGGACCGGCTGTGCAAGTTGGTGCCCAACCACCCGACCGATCCCTGGACGCTGATGCGCACGCTGAACGGTGCGGCCGATTTCAAGCGTGAGTACGATTCCGATCCGGAAGTGAAGCGGCTGGTCGATCTGGCGATGCAGCTGGAAGGCCTGCCGCGCAACAGCTCCACCCACGCCGCCGGCGTCGTCATCGGCGACAGGCCGCTGGAACAGCTGATCCCGCTTTATCGCGATCCGCGTTCGGACATGCCGGTCACCCAGTTCGACATGAAATATGTCGAGGATACCGGCCTCATCAAATTCGATTTCCTTGGCCTGAAGACGCTTTCGGTGCTGTGCAAGGCGGTGGAGTTGCTCGGGAAGCGGGGGATTTCGGTCGATCTGGATACACTGCCCTGGGACGATCCGCAGGTCTACGAACTGCTTCAGCGCGGCGACACGGTCGGCGTGTTCCAGCTGGAATCGGAAGGCATGCGGCGCACGCTGGCGGCGGTGAAGCCCACCGGTTTCGGCGACATCATCGCGCTCGTCTCGCTCTATCGTCCGGGTCCGATGGACAACATCCCGCTGTTCGGCCGGCGCAAGAACGGGATGGAAAGCATCGAATATCCGCATCCCAGGCTGGAAGGCATCCTTGCCGAAACCTATGGCATCTTCGTCTACCAGGAGCAGGTGATGCAGGCCGCGCAGGTGCTCGCCGGCTATTCGCTGGGCGACGCCGACCTGCTGCGCCGCGCCATGGGCAAGAAGATCCAGGCGGAAATGGATGCCCAGCGCCTGCGCTTCGTCGAAGGCTGCAAGACCGTTTCGGATATCAATGCGAAGAAGGCCAACGAGCTGTTCGACTTGATCGACAAGTTCGCGGGCTATGGCTTCAACAAGAGCCACGCCGCCGCCTATGCCCTGCTTGCCTATCAGACCGGCTGGCTCAAGGCGCATTACCCGGAGGAGTTCTACGCGGCCTCCATGTGCTTCGATATGCATCAGTCCGAAAAACTTGCCGTTTTCGTCGACGATGCGCGGCGCAAGGGGATCGTGCTGCTGGGACCGGATGTGAACAAGGCCGAGGCCGAGTTCTCCGTCGAGCAGACCGACGAGGGCTATGCCGTGCGCTATGCCCTGGCAGGCATTCGCAATGTCGGCGAAAAGGCGATGGATGCCATCGTTGCCGAGCGTGAAGCCAACGGCCCCTTCGCAAGTCTGGAAGACTTGTTCCGCCGCTTGCCGCAAGGCTCCATGAACCGCCGCCAGCTGGAAGGGCTGGCGGGCTCCGGCGCTTTTGACAGCCTGGAGCCGAACCGCGCCAGGGTGCTGGAAAACGCCGACATGCTGCTGGCCGTGACCGATGCCTCCCTGCGCGAGAAGGAAAGCGGGCAGGCGGGGCTGTTCGGCGGCGAGGATCATGCCGAGCCCGCGCTGCGGCTGGCCGAAATCGCGCCGTGGAGCCGGCAGGAGCAGATGGCGAAGGAGCGCGAGAATTTCGGCTTCTATTTCGCGGCCCATCCGGTGGAGCAATATCGCGCCATAGCCTCCGCCAATGGCGCGCGCAGCTATCAGAGCCTGATGGAAGGCGGCGTGCCCAATAATAATGGGTCGCAAGGGGGTGGCGGGCGCTCGCAAGCGGTGATGGCGGCGATGGTGGAAAGCGTGAACAAGGGCAAGACGCGCAAGGGCAATGACTTTGTCCGCGCCGATTTTTCCGATTCCACCGGCCAGTTCAGTGCCGCCTGTTTCGAGGAATCGCTGGTCGAAAATTTCCAGCGCTGGGCGGCGGACAGCACTTGCGTGCTGCTGACCGTGGAACTCGATGCGCCAAGCGCCGATGAGCCGCCTCGCGTTACCGTGCGCGGCGCAAGGCCGCTGGCCGAAGTGACCAGTTCCGCCCGCATGCTGCTCGAACTGGAAATCGACCGTATAGAAGCGGTGCAGGAACTGGCGCTGATGCTGCCGCGCGGAGAGGACGGACGCGGCGAAGTGATCGCCTGTCTGCGGCTGGAGGGCGGACAGAGGCCTCGCCTGCGTCTTGGCCGTGATTTTGCTCTCGATGGCGAGCTTGTCGAAAGGTTGGCGACGATCGAGGGAATCGACAAGGTTTCCCTCAAGCCGCAACGGCAGGGAGGGTATTTGCGCCTGGTGGCGTGAGCACCGCGAACCGGGCCGGCGGCGGCGGCGGCGGCGACCGACGGACGGTCCGCGCCGCATGAGGACTGGCAACCGCAATGGCGCAAGTGAAAGCCGCGCGATCGTGGATGCGGCGGATTGCCGCGAAACGCTGCGCGGATTGTTCGGGATTGCATTGAGTGCGGAGGAAACCGCTGGTTTGCCGATTTTCGCCGATAGGTGAAGTTATGGGTCTCGTGCATCCATAGATGCGATGTCAGTGACGACGACATTCCCGTCATGCCAGCGAAGGCTGGCATCTCAGGCGAGCTGGCACAATCCGGCCTGAGACCCCAGCCTTCGCTGGGGTGACGAGATGAAGGCGAAGTCCGCTGCCCACCCCATGCCGGACGTTGGCCGTTGATTGAGTCTATGGCCTACACTTCCCGCAGGCGCGGCATCAGTTCCACGAAACTGCAGGGCCGGTTACGGCTGTCGAGCTGTTCGGCCAGGATATTGTCCCAGCCGTCCTTCACCGCGCCGTTGGAGCCGGGGAGCGCGAAGATATAAACGCCGCGCGCCAGGATCGCGCAGGCGCGCGACTGGACCGTGGACGTGCCGATGGTCTGGAAGCTGATCCAGCGGAACAACTCGCCAAAGCCTGGAATATCCTTGTCCTTGATGCGGTCGAGCGCTTCCGGCGTCACGTCGCGCCCAGTCAGCCCGGTGCCGCCGGTGGTGATGATGCAATCGGCTTCGCGGGCGTCGATCCAGTTGTTGAGCCGCGCGGTGATGCGCTGCACGTCGTCCTTCTCGATGGCGCGGCTGACAAGGTTGTGGCCGGCGCCCTTGATGCGTTCAGCCAGGATATCGCCCGATGTGTCGTCTTCCAGACCGCGCGTGTCCGATACGGTCAGCAGGGCGATCCGGATCGGCTTGAATGTCCGGGAAAGGTCAACGGCCACGTACAAGAACTCCATTTTCCGCCATGCGGACGCTGCCCGAACCGGCAAGGCCGGGGAAAGTTGGCCACATGCCCTGGGTCAACGCCATGCGGCTTTCCGAAAGCCCGCCCGCCTGCCGTTCATACATCCAGTAGTTGCGCAGCACGATGTTCACATAGCCGCGTGTTTCCCAATAGGGAATGGATTCCATCCACAGCAGCGGATCGCCCTGGTCCTTCACTTCGCTGTTCCAGCGTTGAACGGGGGCGAGGCCCGCGTTGTAGGCTGCCATCACCTTGGGCAGCAGGCCTTGCGTGCCGGAGGAATCGCGCAGCATCTGCAAGTGTCGCTGGCCGAAGGCGAGGTTCACTTCCGGTTTGTCGAGATCGTTTGCGGAACCCGATACGCCGATGGTGGAGGCATGGTCCCGCGCGGCAGCGGGCATGATCTGCATCAGGCCGCGCGCGCCCGCCGGGCTGACGGCGGAAGCACGAAACACCGATTCCTGCAGCGTATGGGCATAGACCAGTGCCGGATCGACCTTCCATCCGTCCATCGGCGTCCATTTCGGCGTGGGAAAGCGCGTTGCCGGTACCGGCTTGCCGCCTGCGGGCGCGTTATAGGCCATCCACAGCTGGGTGGAAGGCAGGCCAAGATCGCGCGCTAGGCGGCTCAGCGGTCCGTAAAGCGATGGGTCGCCGATGCGCGCCTGATGGCGCAGCACTTCGTCGGCAAGACTGTCCTGGCCCACTTCGGCCAGCGCCACGGCCACGCGGACATTGCCCAGATTGCGCAGCTTCTGCCAGTCGGCCTGGGTGAAATCGGCATCGGCGTGCTGTTCCGGCAGCTTGAGCCCAAGCTGTTCGGCGGCCAGCATGCCATAAAGCGTTTCGTCCATCCGGGCAGCGGCGCGCAGCGGGCCAGAGGCCTGATCGGGCCGGCGGCAACGGACAAGGGCGCGGCTTTGCCAATAGAGCGCGGCGGCGCGAAGCTCGGGATTGGAAGCCTGACCCGCGGTCATCCCGAAAGCCTGGGCGGCGCCTTCGCAATCGTTCAGGCGCCACGCGGCCAGCCCGGCGGTCCACCACGCTTCGCCGACCCATGTGCCGGTGCCCCGGGCCGCCAGCTGGGCAAGCTGATAGGCGGAAGCATCGTCATTCCCGATATAGAAGCTCCAGGCGATGCGCTGGCGCCATTCGGCGCGGGCGTCGTCGCTCAGCAGGGCATCGACCCCATCGAGCAACTGCCTGGCGCCCACGGGATCGTCATTCTTGATACGGTCCAGAATGCCGCTGGAAATGCCGGCCGGCATCGTGCCGTCGTCCACGCCGCGCGGACGGATGCGCCTGGGCATGGAAGGCAGCTGGGCCAGACGCTGTTCGCTGGGCATGGCGGGCAGGCTTTCGGCCCCGCGTTTCATCGCCAGCCGGCCGATCTGCTCCGCCATCGGCAGATCGGTGCCCATCACCAGCCAGCTGGTAAGCTGGTTCAGTTCGGTGCGCGGCGAATTCGCATCGAGATAATATTCGGCGAGCGCGGCCTGGTAGAGCGGCCCGTCCTGCTTCCTGGCGAAAAGCGTCTGGACTTGCGCCCAGTCCTTCCTTTCGATCGCGGCGAAGACATCGCGGTAATATTGCCGTTCGTCCTGGCTGAGCAACGAGGGGACCGCGCTGCGGCCGGCCCGGTTGCGGAAATAGTCGATGGCGGCGCTGTTGGCATGAACGACCGGAGCGGCGAGCGTGGCCGCCCCCGCAGCGACACAGGCCCATGCGAAAAGCTTTGCCTTGTGAAGCTTCTTCAAGGTTTTCCGATCCCCAAACACTCGCGGCACGACTGGCTGGCGCGGATGATTTCCAGCCAGACGATTACAGTCCAATCCAGTCCAGCCCAATTCAGTCCAGCCCAGTCCATTCCAACCATGTTTGCCACAGGCCGGCCTTCCAGCGCGGCCGTTCGGGCAGGGCAGCCAGATCCCTTGCGGCCAGGAATGAAATGCTGCTGCCTTCATGATTAAAATTTTGTAAAACGGCAGGACGTTGCGGTGGGGTGTTACCAAAAAGCGGCGGGATGTTGCCGCCGAAGGTGATCAGCCGCTTCGGCTGCACCAGCCGCACATGATGGGCGAGCACTTCGCCCATGCCCAGGCGAGTCAGTTCGGCCCAGTCGGCCATGGGCGTATGGCGGGGAAGCGCGCTGGCGACATAGACCTTTTCGGGAGCATGCCCCATCGCCGCCAGTATGGCGTCGAGCATGTGGCCCAGCGGGCCGGAAAGCAGCACGTCACGGTCTTCGCGTTCGGGTTCGGGCACGATCACCATCAGATCGGCGCCTTGCGGCCCGCGCGGCGCCACGCGGTCTTCCTGCCGGCCCTGATCGAGCCAGGGTTCGCCCAGCCACCACGCGGCAAAGCCGGAAAGGTCCGTTGGCCAGGATGCACGGTCAGGCGCGGGGCACGGCGTTATCTCCGGCTGCGCAAGGATCGCGGGCCTGGACGCTGCGGCGGCGGGCTTTGGTGCCGGCCCCGCCGGCTTTTCGGCAGGCGCGGTCCATTGTGTCGGTTCGTCGTGAAAAAGGCTGTCGACGCCCGCGTCGCGCCACCAGTCCATAGTGGCTAGAAACGCTGCATCCAGAGGCAGATTTGTGGAATCTTCCATTCAGCGGGTCTTGACCTGCCGGACCGCAGCAATCAAGGCGCAAATACGCGCATCCAGCGCCAGGATACAAGAACAGGGACTGGAAACCCATGAGCGAACGCGAATCGATGCCATATGATGTCGTCATCGTCGGCGGTGGTCCTGCCGGCCTTGCGGCGGCGATCCGGCTCAAGCAGGTGAATGCCGATCTTTCGGTCTGCATTCTGGAAAAGGGCTCGGAAATCGGCGCCCATATCCTTTCGGGCGCTGTTGTCGATCCCAGGGCTCTGGACGAACTGCTGCCCGATTGGCGCGAAGATGGCTGCCCCATGGCGGAAACGCCGGTGACGGACAACTGGCACTGGCTGCTCACCAGGAATGGCAAGTTTTCCATGCCGCATTTCGTCATGCCGCCGTTCATGTCGAACCACGGCAACTACACCGTCTCGCTCGGCAACCTGTGCCGCTGGCTGGCCGGCAAGGCGGAGGAGTTGGGCATCGAGATCTTCCCCGGCTTCCCCGCGGCAGAGATCCTCTATGACGAAAAGGGCGCGGTGCGCGGTGTCGCCACGGGCGACATGGGTGTTGCACGCGATGGCAGCCACAAGGGCGATTACCAGCCGGGCATGGAACTGATCGCGAAATACACGCTGTTCTGTGAAGGTGCGCGTGGCCACCTGACCAAGCTGCTCAAGGCGAAATACGATCTGGAAGCCGATTGTCAGCCGCAGGTCTATGGCATCGGCATCAAGGAGCTGTGGGACATCGATCCGGACAAGCATGTGCCGGGCCGCGTGCTGCACACGCAGGGCTGGCCGCTTTCGGAAAGCGACAGCTGGGGCGGCGGCTTCCTTTACCATCAGGCAAACAACCAGGTGGCGCTCGGCTTTGTCACCGCGCTGGATTACAAGAACCCCTGGGTTTCCCCCTTCGAGGAATTCCAGCGCTGGAAGCAGCATCCGGCGATCCGCGCCATTCTGGAAGGCGGCCGCCGCGTTGCCTATGGCGCGCGCGCGATCAACGAAGGCGGCTGGCAGTCCGTACCGCGCCTGAGCTTTCCCGGCGGCATGCTGGCGGGCTGCTCGGCGGGCTTCGTCAACGTGCCGCGCATCAAGGGCAGCCATACCGCGATGAAAAGCGGCATGCTCGCCGCCGAAGCCGCGGCCGCCGCGATCGCTTCGGGTCGCGAGAACGAAGACCTGGTCGAATACGATGCCGCCGTGCGCGAAAGCTGGATCGCCAAGGAATTGCAGCTGGTGAAGAACGCTCAGCCCATCGTCGCCAAGTTCGGCGGCGAGATCGGCACGATTCTGGCCGGTGTGGACATGTGGATGCGGACGATCAAGATCGGCTTGCCGATCACCATGGAACATCACACCGATGCTTCTGCCACGGGCCGCGCGGACCTGTTCCAGCCTATCGAATATCCCAAGCCGGACGGTGTCATCAGCTTTGACAGGCTGACTTCGGTCTCCTTCTCTTTCACCAATCACGAGGAAGACCAGCCCTGCCATCTCCAGCTCAAGGATCCGGAAGTGCCGACCCGCATCAACCTGCCGGTCTATGGCGGGCCGGAGCAGCGCTATTGCCCGGCGGGCGTCTATGAATTCGTCGACGCCGAGGAAGGTGAGCCACGCCTGCAGATCAACGCGCAGAACTGCGTCCACTGCAAGACCTGCGACATCAAGGACCCGACCCAGAACATCAACTGGGTCGCGCCTGAAGGCGGTGGCGGGCCGAACTATCCGAACATGTGATGGGTGAGGCTGGCAGATCCATGGTTTTCTCCCCTTCAGGGGAGAGATACGGAGGCTTGCGAGCTTGCTCGCCAGCCGCAGTTGAGAGGGGATGCGGCGTTCGCCCCTCTCCCAACCCTCTCCCCTGAAGGGGAGAGGGCTTTGATCGCCACCGAAACCGCCTATGCCAAGATCAACCTCGCGCTGCATGTCCGCAAGCGGCGCGAGGACGGCTATCACGAGCTGGAAAC
>Ga0299912_10001771_pt1 | contig 17455 bp, 5 predicted proteins | sample RVTome_2_FD_207667 | JGI IMG/M metagenome (GOLD analysis project Ga0299912, IMG submission 207667) | Soil microbial communities from uranium-contaminated site in the Upper Colorado River Basin, Wyoming, United States - RVT95D214 (version 2) ... | reverse complement strand
GGCCGGACATAGCGTAGCGGTGTCCGGCGACATTGCCCGATACCGCTGCGCTATATCGGGCCTACATTTGTATCTCGGCCTGATCGTCACCTTCCCGCTGCTGGGCTATGCCACCTGGCACGCCTACCGCGACATCGTCGGGCAGTAGGCCGGACATAGCGTAGCGGTGTCCGGCGACATTGCCCGATACCGCTGCGCTATATCGGGCCTACATTGCTGTCTTAGCCCCCTACGTATCCCGCACGGCATGGAAGCCAAGTGACTTTGCTTGTCACTTGTATCTTGCAACTTGTATCTGAATTTATCCCCCCAGTTGCCCGATACCGCTGCGCTATATCGGGCCTACATTGCTGTCTTAGCCCCCTACGTACCCCGCACGGCATGGAGGCCAAGTGACTTTGCTTGTCACTTGTATCTTGCAACTTGTATCTGAATTTATCCCCCCAACATTCCCTTCAGGTTCGCCAGCTGCGCCTTGCCGCGCTCCTGGCGCACTTCCGGCGCCAGCTCCACGCCGGTGCCTTCCCATTCCAGATCGTCCTGCGGCAGCTCTTCCAGAAAACGGCTCGGTTCGCAGCGCACCAGTTCGCCGCCGCGGCGGCGGCGGGTGGCGACGGTGAGGGTGAGGGTCTTCTGCGCGCGGGTGATGCCGACGTAGGCCAGGCGGCGCTCTTCCTCGATGGTTTCCAGTTCGATGCTGTTGCGGTGCGGCAGCAGCTCCTCTTCCATGCCGACCAGGAACACATGGGGGAACTCCAGCCCCTTGGCGGCGTGCAGGGTCATCAGGCGCACGTTGTCGCTGTCGCTCTCCTCGTCGTTGCGATCGAGCATGTCGATGAGGCAGATCTTGTTCACCAGCAGGGTGATGTCCGGTTCGCCGCCTTCCTCCTGTTCGGCCAGGCGCTTGACCCAGTCGAGCAGCTCGTAGACGTTGCCCATGCGCCGCTCGGCGGCCTTGATGTCGTTGGAGGTGTCCTTCAGATAGGTGTCGTAATCGATCTCGCGCACCAGATCGCGCACTGCCTCCACCGGGTCGCCGCGCCGCGCGCGATCGCCGATGTCCACCAGCCAGTGGGCGAACTGCTCCACGCGCTCGTAGGCGCGGTCGTTGAGTTGCTGCTTGAGGCCCAGCTCGAAGCAGGCGGTGAACAGGCTGATGCCGCGGCCGCCGGCGTAGGCGCCGAGCTTTTCCAGCGTGGCCGGGCCGATCTCGCGCCGCGGCGTGTTTACCGCGCGCAGGAAGGCGGTGTCGTCGTCCGGGTTCACCAGCAGCTTGAGATAGGCCAGCACGTCCTTCACCTCGGTGTGGGCGAAGAACGAGGTGCCGCCGGACAGGGTGTAGGGGATGCGCTGTTCGCGCAGCGCCTTCTCGAACAGGCGCGACTGGTGGTTGCCGCGATAGAGGATGGCGTAGTCGCGGTGCTCGGTGCGGTGTTTGAACTTGTGGGCGATGATCTGCCCCACCACCTTGGCCGCCTCGTCCTCCTCGTCGGCGCAGGACACGACGCGGATCGGATCGCCGTAGCCCAGCTGGCTCCATAGCTGTTTTTCGAACACGTGCGGGTTGTTGGCGATGATCTGGTTCGCCGCCTTGAGGATGCGGCCGGTGGAGCGGTAGTTCTGCTCCAGCTTGATCACCTTCAGGTTGGGAAAGTCGGTGTTGAGCAGGGCCAGGTTTTCCGGCTGCGCGCCGCGCCAGGCGTAGATGGACTGATCGTCATCGCCCACCACGGTGAGCGCGGCGCGCGCGCCCACCAGCAGCTTCACCAGCTGGTACTGGGTGGCGTTGGTGTCCTGGTATTCGTCCACCAGCAGATAGCGGATGCGGTTCTGCCAGTGCTCCAGCACTTCCGGATGCTGCATGAACAGCAACACCGGCAGCATGATCAGATCGTCGAAGTCGAGGGCGTTGTAGGCCTTGAGGTGGCGGTTGTATTCGCCGTAGATGCGCGCGGCGCGCATCTCGCCGTCGCTGCTGGCCAGGGTCACGGCCTGGTCCGGCGTGGTGAAGGCATTCTTCCAGCGCGAGATCTGCTGGTGCAGCTCCTTGAGCAGATCCTCGTTGACGTTTTCCTTGCGCAGCAACTCCTTGATCAGGTTGGCGCTGTCCTGGGCATCGAAGATGGAGAACGAGGGCTTGTAGCCGAGGTGCTTGCCCTCGCGGCGGATGATGTCCAGGCCCAGGGTGTGGAAGGTGGAGACGCGCAGGCCGCGGCTCTCCTTGCCCTGCAACAGCTTGCCGGCGCGCTCCTTCATCTCGCGGGCGGCCTTGTTGGTGAAGGTGACGGCGGCGATGTGCTGCGGCGAAATGCCGCAGTCCTGGATCAGATAGGCGATCTTCTGGGTGATGACGCGCGTCTTGCCGCTGCCGGCACCGGCGAGCACCAGCAGGGGACCGTCGATATAGCGTACGGCTTCATGTTGGCGCGGATTGAGATCGGACACAGGCGGTTTCGGCAGGGGGTAGTCAAACGGGGGCGTATTGTACCAGCGCCGGCCGCCCCTCACAGCGCACTTTACCCGGGCCGTGACCTGGTTCATCCTGATGGCCCTCACTCCGACGGGGAATTGGCCCATGCTGGACGACCTCGACAAGGCGGAACGCCACTGGCGCAGCCGCAGCCTGTTCAAGTCCCGGCGCGGCGGCGGGCGCTGGCTGCGCTGGTTGCTGCTGATCATGGTGGCCGCCGGCCTGCTGGTGTGGCAGGAGGAAACCCTGGCCTGGCTGGCGGGAATGCTGGGCTGAAGGCCCCCCCCCGAAAAGCGAAACCAATTTGCCGCAGAGGCGCAGAGGCGCGGAGCTCAAAAATGATTTTCCTCCGCGGCTCTGCGTCTCCGCGGCGGGATTTTGAAGTTTTTCCCGTTCTTTGCCTGTGTGCGGTGAGCAATGCCTAACCGCGATCCAGCCGCCGGTAGGCCAGGGCCTCGCTCAGGTGCGGCAGTTCCACCGCGTTGCTGTCTGCCAGGTCCGCCACCGTGCGGGCCACGCGGATGATGCGGAAATAGGCCCGGGCCGACAGCCCCAGCTTGTCCACCGCACGATCCAGAACATCCAGTTCCCTATCCCCCATTGGGCAGCGCTTGCCGCACTCCAGATTGCTGAGGGCGCTGTTGGGCTTGCCCTGGCGCGCCAGTTGCCGCCGGCGCGCCGTTTCCACCCGCGCCCGCACTGTGGCGCTGCTTTCCGCCGTCCCGCCGGTGCCGCGCAGGGCCTCCTGCGGCAGGCTGGGCACCTCGATCTGCAGATCGATGCGATCCAGCAGCGGCCCCGAGATGCGGGCGCGGTAGCGCAGGATCTGGTCCCGCGTGCAGTGGCAGCGCCCGCTGGGGTGGCCGAGATAGCCGCAGGGGCAGGGATTCATCGCCGCCACCAGTTGGAAGCGGGCGGGAAACTCCGCCTGGCGTGCGGCGCGGGAAATGGTGATGCGGCCCGACTCCAGCGGCTCGCGCAGCACCTCCAGCACCCGGCGATCGAACTCCGGCAGCTCGTCCAGGAACAGCACGCCATGATGGGCGAGGGAAATCTCCCCCGGCCGCGGATGGCTGCCGCCGCCCACCAGGGCCACACCGGAGGCGGTATGGTGCGGTGCGCGAAAGGCGCGCTGTCCCCAGCGCGCCACGTCGAAGCCCTGATCGCTGATGGAGGCGATGGCCGCCGCCTCCAGTGCCTCGTTTTCGCTGAGCGGCGGCAGGATGCCGGGCAGGCGGCTGGCCAGCATGGTCTTGCCGGTGCCCGGCGGCCCCAGCATCAGCAGGCTGTGCGCCCCGGCGGCGGCCACCTCCAGGGCGCGCCGCGCCTGATGCTGGCCGCGCACGTCGGCCAGATCGGGCAGGCCGGCGTAGCCGTCTTCCGGCCGTTCCGCGCTGTACGGCGTGATCAGGCTCTGACCGTGCAGATGGGCGCACACCTCCAGCAGGTGCCCGGCGGACAGCACCGTGATGTCGCGCACCAGGGCCGCCTCATCGGCGTTGGCGGCGGGCACCACCAGGATACGGCCCAGATCGCGCGCCTTCAGTGCCGCAGGAAGGACGCCGCGTACCGGACGCAGTTCGCCCGACAGCGCCAGCTCGCCGAGAAACTCATAACGTTGCAGTGCGTCTTTCGGTACTTGTCCAGACGCCGCCAGCAGCCCTACCGCGATGGGCAGATCGAAGCGGCCCCCTTCCTTCGGCAGATCGGCGGGGGCGAGATTGATGGTGATGCGGCGGGCGGGAAATTCGAACCGCGAGGTGAGCAGGGCGCCGCGCACGCGGTCCTTGCTCTCCTTCACCGCCGCCTCCGGCAGGCCGACGATGGACAGGGCCGGCAAGCCGTTGGCGAGGTGGATTTCCACCGCCACCGGCGGGGCATCGATCCCCACGGCGGCGCGGCTGTGCACGATGGCAAGTGACATGGCTTCCTTTCCGTAGCGCTGGCGGGCCTCCTTGGCTCCGGGGGATTGTAACCCATGGCGTGCCGTGTGCAGCAGGTTTATGCGGTTGCGTGATGCGCCTGCAAGTGCTGCAATGCACCCCGCATATCAAGAATTGTTCAGGACCGAACGCCTGCCGCACAGGGAGCACGCTTGATGATCCATCCACTACATATCCGAATGAACATCCGCGGCCGAACGGGCAAAGCCAAGGCCTGACCAGGAAGCCTCGTGCCTCAACGTCTTCCAGGATGCAACGAGGAAGCCGAGCGGCCGCGGCAATTTCTTTTCACTTCGATTTTGTAGGGAGCGGTCATGATTCACATCATTCCTGTGCAGATTCACAAGGATGGCCAGTCCGGCAAAGAGGACTATCTGCTGGCCAAGTGTGCGAAATTCGAGAAAGCGCTGAAAGCCGGTGCCCCTGAGCGGGATGCCGGCCAGGACGACGAAAAGAAAAAGCGGTATTTGCAGCATTTGCTCCAATTCATTGACGCAGCAGGCGCGGAGATCTCCCTGGCCCCGTTGGCGGATGCAGAAGCGCAGGCTTCCGTCCGCACGCTGAAGGAAAAGGTGGACAGCGTGTTCCCTTTGATCGAGGGGGAGACCTTGCTCCAGGAGTCGTCCGGGCGTATGGGAAACGCGCTCTATTGGAAACAGGTCACTAACCTCGCCACACTCTGCTTTACCGACGACGCCCTGTTGACCGTTTGGGAAGAAACGGCCGCCACGGCCCCACCTCCGGTTCTCGCCGACAATGCACAGGAGGAAGCGGAAGCCCTGCAGAAAATAGCCAAGAACGTGCTCGACATCGGCAAGGGGCTTTCCAAGGTCGTACCATCCCCCTACGGCTCCGTGCTTTCCGGCGTACTCGAGGGAATCGGCCTGTACGTGTCGATGGGCAGCACCAAGGAAAGCGCCAAGGAAACCGAGAAAACCATCCAGCGTATTGCCGAACTCGTGGGCAGAATCACTTGGGAGAACAACGTCAAGCAAACCGTCAAGGAACAGACCGGCGTCATAAACGGCGTCCTCGACGGACTCAATGATCATTACATCCCGCTGAAAAAAGACGCCAGGGCCGATATCACCCGCAAGGAACTGGTCGACAACTATCTGACCCCCTTCCTGTTGAAGATGGACACGGTCATCGCCACTCTTTCCCTGGACGAGTTCGACATCGCCAGCCTCCCCGAATACTGCCTGACGGCAAATATCTATTTCTGCGTCTTGCAGGAATTGGCGGTTCTCGACTACGAGCATCAGGACAATCCCTTCCAGTCCCCCTACTGCAAGGAACTCAAGGAGATCAAGGCGCCCCGCTTCATCCAATACGTCAACGACACCTACGACAAGATACTCAACAAGGCCAGGGAATCGGTGTCCTCGACCACGGAATACGCGAACGCCATGCGAGCCTTCCGGCTGGTCCATTGGTGCCCCAGCTGCAATGATCCGGCCCAAGCGTTGCCCGGCGAATTCCGCATAGGTCTCGTCAACTTCGATTTGGTGAAGGCGTGGTATTACGACAACAGTACCTTCAGCAACACGCCCTATGGCTACGAATTCTGTCTCTGCCACCCTAACTGGGCTTATGACGAATGTGGCAAGGCAAGAGATTCCTGGATCGGCCAAAAACAGAGAGAGTTGATCAGCCAGCTCGAAAGCGAGCTGGGCGTCTTCAAACGGCTCGCCAACGAAGAATGGACAAAACTGAAAACACATCCGCTGTACGGAAGTGACGGAGCACAGAGCGAGGTGCCCGTGTTTCCGTTTGGTCCGTAGGGATGCTTCGTAGATCCGATGGTAGGCATCTTGTTCGGTAGCTGGGCCCACCGCTATGGGCAGATCGAAATATCGTGCACGAGCGTTGGCTGCTCGGCAGGGCGGTACAAGTTCGGTCGTGTAGCGGGCATCTGTAAGAACGTCTCCTATAACTAACGGATTACATAAGATATTTGCTGTCAATCAAAAAAATTCTTGACAGCACAACGACCGATCGGCAATAAAACAAACCACAAAAATAATACGTATAAACACCCACTGGCCAAGGACGGTGGGGAAGGGAGACCCCGTGATGAACGCTCACCAAGCTCGCGTTGGACGCGCTGCGCGTCGCTTTTTTGCGCCCATTGGATTTCTTCTGCTGCTGAATGCAGCGCTCCTGTCACCTGTTCATGGTGCGAATCCCGCCGTTGGGTGGATTGAGTCGCAGGCGCAGAGTGATGGAATCCTGGCCGCGTCCGTCGAGCCTGCCAGCGAGTTCCAATCCACGGCAGAAGCGTTGCTCGCTCTGGACTGGCAGGAATCATCCACTGTCGCTTCCCCGGCCACGAATTATCTAATCGCTCAAAACACCTCCACCGTTGAATCATTGGTCCGGCAGATCCTTGTCGCGAATAAAGCGGGCCAGCCCACCGGGCCGTTTATAACGAGCCTGCTGGCGCATCAGAATCTTGATGGCGGCTTTGGAGAGGCGTCGGGTTATCAGAGCACTTCATTGGATACCGCTGCTGCGCTGGAGGCGCTGGCCGCTACTGGCGGCAGGGGGACGAGCGCGGCGTCACGCGCCATTCAATATCTGCTTTCAGTTCAATTCGCTGACGGCGGCTATCGCCTGGAGGGTGATGAAAACGGCTCGGTGTACGTGACCGCCGGCGTGCTCCGCGTGTTGAGTCGCTATCGTGTGGAATACAACGTCAACACAGCCGTTTCCAAAGCCATTTCATTTCTGGAAGCGCAGCTGCAACCCGGTGGTGGTTGGGGGAGTGACTGGGAAACGGCAGTTGCGTTGCGGGCACTGGCGCCCGTCGGTGCCGATGCCACTCGTCTTGCCGCCGCGGCCGATGTGCTGCGAGCGAACCAGCTTGCCGATGGTTCCTGGGAAGGCAGCGTTTATGTGACGGCCCTTGCGATGCAGGCAATACGCGAGTTGGAAGCGGCGCCTCCGCCGCCTCCCCCGGTTAGCGAGGGCATGGTCAGTGGTCGTGTGCTGGACGCAGAGAGTGGCTTGCCGATCATGGGTGCGATGGTGGGCGCCGATGGCGGTGGCCGCATTTCTGTAGGCGCGGATGGTGCTTTTGCGCTGGCCGGTTTATCTGCTGGCAGCCATATCATCGAGATTTCTGCCGACGGCTACAGTGCGGCAACCGCTACAGTGAATGTTACTTCCGGTGGCGCTGCGACCCTCGGCCATGTCTTGCTGAGCCCGTTGCCAAACACCGGATTTATCCGCGGCGTCATAACCAATGCCGAAAATGGCCTGCCACTGGCGGGAGTGGGCATAGCGGCATCCGGCGCGTCTTCTGCGTCAACACAGACCGATCAGGCGGGCAACTTCACGTTGGTCATGGCTCCTGGCCCGGTATCGGTTACAGCCGTTGCCAGCGGATTCGAGCCTGTCACGGGCGCGGGTACGGTGATTGCCGGAGCCTCGCTTTGGTTTTCTCCCACCCTGCTTGCGGCAGGGACACAGCCGCAGGTTCAGACCGTCAAGGTCGAAGGTTCAGTCATTGACGATGTTACCGGTCAGAGGCTCGATGCTGTAGCCGTTTCGATCACTGTCGGTTCGGGGCATTGGAGCGCGCTTTCGGACGCGGCCGGCGGGTTTATGGTGGAAGGGATCGATGCTGGCGAGGAGACAATTACCCTTGTCAAAGCTGGCTACCAGACGTTGACCTATACGGCCCTGGCCGGCGCGGGAAATATCGTCAATCTCGGCACGGCCCGGATGACGCCCAACGTGGTTGCGACCAGTGCCACGGTTGCAGGGCGTGTGATGGATGCTGATTCCAGCCTGCCTGTCGCAGGTGCCGACGTGCGTATCCCGGAGGCCGGTCTTGGTGCGGTCTCGGCCCAAGATGGTACCTACACGATCCAGGGCGTCCAGCTTACCCAATTCACGATCACTGCAAATGCGCCCGGCTATGTTTCGACCAGTGGAGCGGTGGAGCTGGCGCAATTCGGGATGGCAAACGTTGATCTGCAACTCAGCCGTGCGGCGTCACCTGATTTCGATGTGGTTCGCGTCGAAACCGACGCGTCCAACTATCCAGCGTTATCCAAGGTGAACATCGTCGCGACGCTGGGTAACACGGGCGTCGAGGCGCGAACCGTTGTTCTGCAGGTCAATGTCATCAACGAGGCGGGCACGAGTGTTGAGCAATATCCTGCCGTGCGTATTCCGATGGGCGGAAATCCGCAGGACGCATGGGTGACCATTGATGCCGGCTCGGAGCGGCCGGTGCCGCTGGAGTGGAATACTGATCGCTATGGTGCGGGGCAGTACCGCCTGGTCATCGAAGCGTTAGAGGTCGATACCGGTCGCATGTTGGGGCAGCGCGCTGGCGTGGTTGCCGTCGATTCCACCCGTCGAATGGGTGGTAGTGTTGCCTTTGAACCGCCGATTGCGCAACTCGCGGCAAAGCAGCCTATTCAGGTGACTTCCCTGCTGTCCAACCAAGGCAATGAGCCGATAAGCGCCTCGACAGTGAGTGCGCGCGTAACTTTGCAGAGAGAGGGCTATCGTTCGCGAACGGATTTGGTGGAAGTAAAAACCGTAGCTAATTTACCTCCGCTGATGAGCGGCAGGGGAATGGCTGCCGGGGCGGACGGCAGCTTTTACGTGGGTGATAGTGCACATAATAAAATTCTGCGCGTCCTGCCTACCGGTGCAATCGAAACCTTTGCAGACAATCTGCCGCCGGTTGACGTTGATGTTATGCAAGGCAAGGTCTATGCGCTGCGCACAAACGGAACCATTGAAGTATTCGATGAGGCCGGTGTCCGTTCGTCAATTGTTACTGGGTTGGCGGGCGCATTGTCGCTCAAGGTGCTGGATGACGGCCGAATCCTGATTGGTATGAGCGCCGGCAGTATTTATGAACGCACAACAGATGGGCAACTCCACAAATTGTCTGGCGCAGGGCTGGTATCTCCTCTCGGACTGATTGAAGCGCCAAATGGCGACTTAATCATCGCTGATGCCGGCCAGAATGCCTTGGTGCGCTATACCGAAGGAAAATTAACGCCATTTCTGACGGGGCTCAATCAGCCTTACGGATTGGCTATGGATTCCGGCGGCAGCCTCTACGTAGCGACATTTGGTGCCAATACACTTTACAAGGTCGGTGCCGACGGACAGTCGACGGTAGTTTCCTCCAATTTGGGCGGACCGTACGACGTAAAGTTGCGACAGGATGGCGCCGTACTGGTTTCTAACAACAACACCAACTCCATCGTTGCCGTGGCGCAGGATGGTAGCGTGACGGAGATCGCTGGTCGCACCATTTATAACCCGACTGCTGCCGTTTATGATGCCGCTGGTAGCCTGCGCGTGGCCAATTCCGGTTATGCAAACATTGTATCCCTTACGGACAGTGGTCAGGTCACCGAGTTCAAGGGTGGCGTCAGCACAGTCAACGATATGGTTGTTACCACCGACGGCGGGTTGGCCGTTCTTCAGTCAAACGGTGTTCTGAGCATTATGTCCCCCCAGGGTGACAGCCGCGTGCTTGCGACGGGGTTGAGTGGCGGCAATGCGATTTCATCGTCCGGTGATGGCGGTTGGTTCGTTGCCCAGAATTCAAGTTCGAAAATATCGAAAATATCTGCTGATGGACTGATTGAAACTCATATCGCAGGAGTGATTGGCGCACCGCGTGTTGTTCGAGCCATGAGTGACGGCGGGTTCTATGTGGCGTCATCCGACGGGGCGTTGTCCCATATTGCCGCAGATGGCCGCGCTACAGTAATTGCCCGCGGGCTCAGTACGCCCTATGGTTTGGCAATAGACGACGCACGGAATCTATACGTTTCAGAAATGAGCCAAAAGCGTATAGCGAAGATTTCACCTGTCGGCGAGATTACGCGTACCTCCGTTTCGTTCTCGCCCGGGGCGCTTACCATTTTGCCGGACGGTAGCCTGCTCGCAGCACAGTGGGCTTCCACTGTAATCCACCGCATGGACGCCGCTGGTGCTTGGAGTCCGTTCGTGCAAGCGGATTATGCAATTCAATACGATATGCTGGCGGACGCGGACGGAACCCTATGGGTACCTCACTACGGTTACGGGCGCCTTACGCGATTCGCTCCGGATCTCGTGAAGACGACATATTCGCTGCCAGGTTCCACTCCATATTCAGTAAATAGCGATGGTTCTGGTGGTGTTTATGTGGCTACCTATGGCCGCATTTCCCACGTCAGTGACGCCGGTGTTGTTAGCACGGCGCTTACACATCCTGTCTTGAATGGTCAATATCAGGTAGGGGCATTTCGTAACAACGATGGTGTTCTCACTACAATCGATAGTCTGGGGAGAGTGTCACGTTTCGACTCGGTGGGGAATTTGATTGGGCGCTATGCCAGCTTGGTCAGCCCGACAGGTTTGGCGGGTACCAAAGATGGGTTGATGGTGGCGGGAAACAACATGGTTCTTCTGTACCGCGATCCGTCAAGGCTGGGTGAGATCGTGGCCACCGGCGCGTACGTACGTCTTGCCTCGGCGCCAGACGGCACTGTTTTGATGGCCACGACAGCCAACGTGTCGCGACTAAGCGTGGACTATAAAACGGTTGAATCGGTAGCGTCTGGTTACAGCAATATTCGGGGATTGGCGGTTTCCGCCACAGGTACGATTGCTGTGACCGATTTCACCTCCAATAGATTGGCGTTCCACGCAGCCAATGGGTCTTTGATCGATGGATACTATGGTCTAGTGGGGCCGAAAGGATTGTTGCTGGATGCGAGCGGCGATTTGCTGGTGATTAATAGCAGTCCTGCGGGCGTGATGAAGGTGCGGAATGACGGAAAGCTTTCGATGTTCTACGCGACATCGGGGGCCGAGCGGATGCTGCTGGAGTCGGACGGTACCATTCTGGTAGGAGGCAGTGGCTACATACGCAAACTAAGCGCTACCGGCACCTTGCTGGCATCCCATACGACGACGGCATTACTGGATTTTGTGCGTGCGCAGGATGGGTATATTTATACAACGGCAAGCAATGGCCGCATGTTTTCAATAGATGAGGCATGGGCCGAGCGGCAGGTAGCCGGTGGCCTTAGCTCGCCGGCGGATATTGCAGTGGACAGTAATAAGGTAGTGCATGTGGTCGATTCCAATCGTGGCGTCGTTAACCAGCTCCATGAGGATGGCTCATTAAAGTTGGTGGCATCAGGCCTGAGCCAGGCCAAGGCCATTGTTTTTGATACCTCTGACGCACTTCACGTCGCTTATGGTTCAGGGCAACTGGCGGTATTTGATACGAGCGGTCGGCGCACCGAGTTGCCGGCTATTAGCGGTATCGGGCCCTACACCGCGCTGGCGGTCTCGCCCGCCGGCAAAATCCACGCTATGGCACCGAGCCGCAATGTGTTGGTGCAGTTTACGACCGCGCCAGCTGCCGTTGCCCAGCCTGGCGAAGTCGTATATTCCGCCTCTTCCTCGATTCCGCCTCTTGGGATGGACGGTGCGGCCGTGCCAGTGGATTTCGGCGCATGGATCCCGGCAATTGCGGGCGACTATCTGGTCGAGGTGAGTAGTGGAGATGGATCCACCCAAGGTGTTCTATCCAACACCTTGCACGTCGGTCCAAATGCCGAAGCGGCACTCGCGCTGGATAGATCCAAAGTGTTGCCTGGAGATCGGGAGGCGGCAGGGCAATTGACGGTAATCGGCGCCGACTCCACTAGCATCACCCAGATCGACCCAACGGGTGCCACCTTGGCGGCATCCTCAAACGCGTATGGCCGTGCCATTGCTGCCGACTCCAAGGGCAATATCTATGCGGCGGATACCAATCGTATCGTGAAGATTTCTCCTGATGGCCAGCTCAGCAATTTCATTGCCGGCATTAATGTCGGTAATGGTATGGCGGTGGATTCGAAGGATTTTATTTACATCGTCAGTTCGAACAATGTCGCCAAGCTCTCGCCGGATGGAAATGAAGTGGCGCGGTATGTTGTGGCAGGGAGCGCCAGAGCGGTTGCTGTGGGTTATGACGACACGGTTTACGCGATTACGTCAAACAACGCGCTATTGCGCATCAATCAGAACGGCAGTAGCGAAGTGATAACAACAGTGGGTCTATCTAGTCCCATGGGGCTCACCATAGATGCTTATGGAAATTTCTATGTGTTGAACACAAGTCATACTATCGTTCGCATTACTCCGGATGGCTCTTCTTCGACTCGCTACTTCGACAAGGCACTGTTTGAATACGAAGGTGTCAACGTCGTGGCGGATTGCTCAAACAATTTGTTGTTTGCCCCGATATCTCTACCGCCGTTCAAGCAAAACGGCGAGGAAGACATCATAGTCCAACTGGTGGGTGATACCGGTGAGGTACGACAGGTGTTGCACGGGCCGTCCATCGACAAGACATTGACGGACATAGATGTGCTGTTCTACGACCGCTTTGGCAAGCGCCTGCTGATGTGGGGCGACGTGTACGGCGGAAAGATATTCTCCTTCCCGCTCAAGTGCGGCGGCATCGACGCTGAGGCGCATCTCGTCGCCCGTCCTGACGTCGATCTCTCCAGTACCGATCCTGCACCGGACCAGGTGCTCGAACGTGCCGACGGTGCCAGGGAATATGTCTGGGCGCTGGAAGAAGTGGATAACCGCGGGCGCACCATCGCCCTGAATATGCTGTTCCACGGCATGACCGAAGGCGAGGAACGGCCGATGGTGCAGGAGGCATTCCTGGCCTATGGCAACAGCTTCGCGCCGGGCGAGCAGGTAAAAGTGCCAATCAGTATCCCGAAGCTGCTGGCTTCCAGCCAGATGACCATAACGCCGACGTTGTCGGGAGATGCCTTCGGGTCGGATACGACAGTACCCATTACGGTGCAGGTGGAAAATGGTGGTGAACTGCCGTTCGATGGTGCGGTGGATCTTGTCATCGTCGATGGCTCGGGCCGCACCGTCGCTGAACTCGCCCAGATTGCGGTGAGCCAGCTGGCCGGCTTCACCAGCGACATGTACCCGGCGGCATGGAACACCGCCTCAACCTTTGCCGGCGCCTATGCGGTGAAGACGACACTGACGAATGCCGCCGGAATGCCGGTCGCTTCGGGAAGTGCTGTCTTCAGCATCGAGGCCGGATCGCTGCCGGGTTCCGCCAATGTCGGCGTGTCTTTGGTCAGTGACCGTGCGACGTACAATGCATGGGACAGCGTTGTACTGTCGTTCGCTGTAAGCAATGGAGCCAAGAACTCCAACGCTGGCCCGGGGACGGTGGAGCTGTTGGTAACCGACCCCCTTGGCATGCCCATCCATACCGCCATCTATCCGATGCTGGAATTGCTGCCGGGTGGTCGCTCGACCTATACGGACAGGGTGGCGTTGGTGGATGCCGCGACGGGTGGATATTCGGTTGCCGTAACAGTGCGCAGTGCCGCCACTGGCCTTGAACTCGCCAACGCAACTGCCGGCTTCAGCGTCGAAGCTAGTGCCGCCCAGGCATTGGTCGGCTCGGTGCAGGTGCAGAGTGCCCAGATAAATCCGGGCGAGTCCAACCATTGCACCGAGACCGTCACCAATCGTGGTGCGGAAACACTGACCGGTGTGACGGTACTGCACCGATTGGCGAATCTCGATACCGGCCTGGTTGTGGCGGAAAGCACGCATTTGGTGGACATCACGGGCGGTACGTCGGTGACATCCATAGAAAACGTGGATACGGCGACGTTGCCGGTGGGCGGCTATGCATGCCTGCTCAGTGTGGAAGTGGCGGGTGAGACCAGCGATCTGGCACAGGACTCCTTCCAGGTGCGCAAGCCTCCGGTCAATATCGATGCCGATATCCATATCGGTGAGCAGGGCAGGGTGCTGGTATTGATGGATCGGAAGAAGCATCGCAAGGGACACGAAGATTCCGATGATCATCACCACCATGACGACCGTTCGGTATGCAGAGCGCAGACGGTGGTGAATCTGGAACAGGCCTATGGGCGTCGCCTGACGGCCGGCGCCAGGGTAGACACAGAACTGCTGGATCGGCATGGTGCGTTGCTGGACAGCGAGAGCGTCCATGTTTCTGCCGACGTGCTGCCGCACAACCATCGGGCCGGCAGCGGAGATATGGATCTCGTCGTCGAACTCCTTGATGACACCCGTATCGGGTTGGCGGTGGGTTACAGCGGTAATGGGCACGACTGTTCCGCTCATGCCGCAAGGCTGCGCCTATCCGTTTGGCAGGATGGAGCCCTGCTGCCGCTGATGGACAGCGATGAAGCCAGTGACGGCGGCCTGTTGACTCGGGCGATGATGCTGTCCGCGGCCAACGATGATGACGCGGGCGACAGCGGTGACGGGCGCCACGCACCGGATGCGGACGCCCAACGGACGCACCTGGAGTCCCTGCTCCAGGCCGCCGGCTGGAACTACACCGTGGTTACCGATGGGGAGGACTTTGCCCGCGAAATGCGTAGCGGGGGCTATGTCGCCTATGCGCTGTTCAGTGGACAGGAAAAGCTTTCCGAGCAGGTGCAGAAGGAGCTGCGCGAGGCGGTCTACCGCGGTGAGGGCCTGCTGGTGGCAGGGGCGCACGACGAGCGCAACGGCCGTCTCGATGCGGCCCTGGGTATTCAATACAAGGGCAAGCATTCCAGTGCGGCTGGTATCCGGTTCGAGGTTTCGCCCCTTGAGCTGGAAGGGCAGCATGCCTTTGGCGCCGAAGAGCAGCCGGCGCGTATCCGTTTGGACGGCGCGCTGGTGGCGGCACGTTACTTGAGTACGCCGCGTCATGATCATGATGATCGCGACCATGAGCATGGTCATGACAGTGACCACGACCGCGAAAACGATCGCAGCCAAAGCCATGACCACGGGGACGAATGTCGATGCGATGACAGACAGCACGGCGATCATGACAGGAAGCCGGATACTGCGACGGGTCACCACGATGAACACGGTGATGACGAGCACTGCGACAGCGAGCCGCATGGAGACGACGACATCGCGGTTGCCTACCACACCTATGGACAGGGGCGATCGGTATACGCCGGATTCGATCTGTTGGCACAGGCAGCGGGTACTGGCGCAGCGCCCGGCTACGACCAGTTGCTGCTGAAGGCCTTGGCGCATATCCAGCCCAAGCCGCTGCCGCTCCAGGCAGGCAGCATCGTGCCGGTCAGCGTCGTTCTCTCCAACCAGGGTATGGCCGTTCCCACGCGGCTGCTGGTTGCGTTACCGGCGGGCAGTACGGTGTTCGATGCGCCGGGTGCCTCCACGGAACCGGATGGCCGTCTGTCATGGACCTTCATCCTGTTCGAGCAGGCCAACGTCGAGTTCAAGTTCTGGGTGCGCCTGCCCGGGGCGGAGGGAGCGATTTCCATCGACGCCCTGATCCAGGCGGCGGCCGGAGGCAACTTTATCGACTACGGCACGCTGAGCCTGCCGCTGATGGTCACCGGTGATGCCTTGGCGCAGGTACGCGCCGAACTGGATGCGCTCAGCGGAAAGGATTTCCGCAAGGCACGCCAGGAGATCGCCAAGGCCGAGGAGTACCTGGACAAGGGCAAGGCCGAAAAGGCGCTGCACCATCTGGTGCAGGCAGCCGACGTGCTGGCCGGTATTGCGGGCAGCCAGGCCGCGGCCATCCGCCTGCAGGTGGCGGTAGCCGTCCGCGAGGTGGCTCTGGGCGCCGGCGGTTAGCCGCGCCCGGGACTTCCGCAGCACACTCAGTACCAACGGAATAAAGAACAAGAAAGGGTAGGGACATTCAATGCAACAGCCGATCACTTCCGCCATGCGCAGAGCCTCCCTGTTCATGCGCGGCATAACCGCCGTCGTCCTCGTGACCTTTACGTCGCTGATCGTGTCGCCGGCGGTCGCCGCCGTGCGGACCGACGTGGAAAAACGGGCCGCGGAAGAGGCGCGCGCACCGAGCGTCGAGCAGCAGCTCAACGAACGGGTGCAGCAGGTGGAGGCGCGGCTGGCAGAGATCAAGGCAGGCCTGGCGGCCGGCAAAAAAGTCGTGGCGGAGAAAGATGAACTGAAAAAGCTGCGTCGGCAAATCGAGCAGCTGGACAAGGCGGTAACTCGCAACTTCGAGGCCGTGGAGACGCAATTACGCGCCAGGCAGGTTCCCGAGGCCATACTCCAGCGCCACCGCGAAGCAGTGCAAACCTACCGCGCCGAATTCGAGGCCCTCACCGCCGGTCTGCGCCGCGTGGAATCAGCCAAGGACGACAACGAGCGCCGCCGTGAAGCGGACAAGGCAGCCAAGCGCCTGGAAGGCAAGAAGTACAAACGCGCCCATCAGCCCTTCGATCCGGAGCAGATGCCGCATCACTCGCCGCGCCCCGATCCCGACAACAAGCCGAGGACGAAAAAGCAGGATTACACCCGGGCCGGCCTGTTCGACCATCCATTGCAGAAATACGCGGCCCTGGGCGACTTCAAGTACGACAGCCTGGCCGGCGCCTCCGACCCCGCCTATCTGGCGGAAACCGTGGAAGTCACGCTGACCGAGGCCGTCAAGGCCAAGGCTCTGGAGCTGAACCATGACCCGGTCAAGATTTACCACTGGGTGCGCAACACCATCGAATGGATCCCCAGTTGGGGAGCGATGCAGGATGCCGACGTGACCCTGGGCAGCCGGCGCGGCAATGCCTTCGATATCGCCGGCCTGACCATCGCCCTGTTGCGCGCCTCCGGTATTCCAGCGCGCTATGTCCACGGCGCGGTCGAAGTGCCAGAAGACAAATTCCGCAACTGGGCCGGCGGCTTCACCGACATCACCGCTGCAGCCACTTTCGCTTCTTCCGGCGGCATCCCCCTGGTCTCCATCATCGAAAGCGGCCATATCGCCAAAATCCGCATGGAACATATCTGGGTGGAAGCGGCCATAGACTACTACCCGTCGCGCGGTGCGGTGATGCGCGACGCCGACGCATGGGTTGAGTTGGACCCCAGCTACAAGCAATACACCTTCATGGAAGGTCTCGACGTGGCGCAAATCGCCGGCATAGACGGTGCGGCCCTGGCCGACAGCTTTACCCAGAGCGGCACGGTCAACCAACAGGAAGGCTGGGTCCAG
>Ga0299912_10001770_pt1 | contig 17457 bp, 13 predicted proteins | sample RVTome_2_FD_207667 | JGI IMG/M metagenome (GOLD analysis project Ga0299912, IMG submission 207667) | Soil microbial communities from uranium-contaminated site in the Upper Colorado River Basin, Wyoming, United States - RVT95D214 (version 2) ... | reverse complement strand
TAGTTCACACCCGGCACAAAGACCAGGAATAGTATGAAGATAAAGTCCTTAATATTGATTTTTCTGCTGAGTATCTCTGCATCTGTAAAAATGATGTCCCAGAAGTACCATGCAGGCGATTCCCTGGCACTACTCGCAATAGATTCGGATTGCGACACCCTCAACTGGTTGAACTGGGATACTCAACCCGACCCCGGAAGATGGGGAGGAGTGACCTGGAGCAGGGATTCTTTAAAAAGAGTTCTTGCCCTTCAAATCCACCATTGTCATTTGACCGGAACCATGGATCTATCACCTTTGACTTATTTAGGTTCAGTAGATTGTTACCGGAATCAGTTATCTGCTTTGGATGTTTCAAATACTAATATTGGATACATTGATTGTTCTAACAACCGGTTAAGCTCTCTTAATGTTAACGGTCTCGCATACCTGGATTATCTGATCTGCAGTAACAACAGGATTACAGAATTGACCATGAACGAGGGATTACCCTATTTAGAACAGGTAGATTGTTCCGGGAACCTGCTTACGGAAATAGATATATCTTCGCTGCCGGAACTGGACGGACTTGTATGTGACTCCAATCAATTGACTTACCTGGATTTATCGTCGGCCAACCTGACATTACTGCAATGTTCAGCCAACAGGTTTACCGAACTGGATGTTACCTCTCAGGTAAACCTGGTCAGGCTCGAATGCCGTGGCAATATGCTGACGGAGCTGGACTTTTTATACCATCCCAGGTTAAGGCACCTGGTTTGCTCGTGGAACCGGTTCTCAGACCTGGATGTATCGGCATTGACGAACCTTCATGATCTTGATTGTTCCGGGAACCTGTTGACTGACCTTGATGTTTCAGGGCTTCAGGCATTGGAATATCTTGATTGCCGGTATAATATGATGCCTTTCTCTTCATTGGCCAGAAGTTTGCATGTGGCAAATCTCACATGCAATCCGCAGGACACATTATTTGAACCCCGCATAATACCAGGGGATACGACACTCGACTATTCAACGGAGGCTTTAATAGACACTTCCGAAACAAAATTCTACTTTTATAAAAACGGGGAGGAAGATGAAACTAATTATACCGGTATTTATGAAACCGGCGGGCCGGGGGTTTATTATTGCGCTATGAGAAACCCGCCGCTTTTCCCCGGCCTGCGGCTGGTAACAGCGCCCATAACGATAATACCGCTAGGTATTGAAGAAGAAAACCCAGACAAGATAGGAATTTACCCGAATCCTGTCGCCGATATTTTGAATCTGGATATACCGGTATCGCAATTTCAGGTTGAATTATTCGATATGTATGGGAAGAAAATGTATGAGAACTGCAATGTAACAGAAATTGATATGCCAGGTTATCCGTCCGGGGTTTACTATGTTAAGGTCTGTTCCGGAGATGATGTGTGGATTGGGAGAGTTGTGAAGAGGTGATTTTAGTAATCGGGTGATGAAGCGCTTTTATCCTGTATTGCCCGGCTCACCTCTAAAAAAGCCTCCTATTCAGGGCTGATCACAATTGTGAATGTATCGGGATTGCATTCCAAATGATATTTTTCCCCCTGAATAGTGAAGCAGTTGGAACCCTTTCTGCTCTATGTCTATCATTCTATAATATTTGATCCCTCCGGGATCATTTTTAATGAAATTTAATGTAACTACTCACCCGAAAAATACGATTTTCATGGGTTATTAACAAATTCGATTCGTAATTCACATTTGCATTAATTCTGAATTTAGAAAACCAAACATTTATTAACACCTGTGGATAAACAATAGGAATAATCTTCATTACTTCCTTTTGATTTATTTGACTTTCAGGATAGCTCAGCCTGATCTTTGTATTATAAACTTATAACAATGTCAAACCGACCACCCACATACGACGAATTATCTTACATGGTCCAGGTTTTAGTAGCGAGGGTAAAAGATCTCGAAGAAGAAATCCGTAAGCTAAAACTTAAAAAAACAGTAGTAACAGCAGTATACCCCCTGGCAAAGATGAAAACCGGCCCCAAAAGAACCAGAGTTTACGTTCCAAAAGCGGAAAATCTTCCGGCGGGCAGAAGGGGCATAAAGGTAAAACACTGGAAATGGTTGCCAATCCCGATGAAATTATTCGTCATGTACCCTGTCAATGTTCCCAATGCGGGGCCGGTCTGGAGGATATTGCAGAGACCTGTCATGGACGTCGGCAGGTGGTAGACATTCCTCCTATTCAGCCCAGGTATATCGAACACCAGATATACAGCAGGCAGTGTACATGTGGCCATATCAATCAGGGGGTATTTCCTGCCGGGATAGATAACCATATACAATATGGCCCTAATATAGAAAGCCTTGTAGCTTATCTGAATGTAGGCCAATACCTTCCCTATAGCCGTATGCAAATGCTGCTGAATAAATTGTTTAACATACCTGTTTCCCAGGGGAGCATACAGAACATGCTTGAACGATACTGCCGCAGGGTAACCCCGATGTATGAACAAATAAAAAATGAACTTGAGCAGGGCACACTGGTTGGCGGCTATGAAACGGGGGTAAAGGTAAATGGACAGAAGTGGTGGTTTTGGACATGGCAGAACACCCGCAATACTTTCATCACGGCATCGGATAACCGGGCGTACCGCACTATTGAAAAACATTTTCCAAAGGGATTTAAAAATGCTCACCTGATTAGTGATTGTTATGCGGCCCATTTAAAGACCCCAGCCCTTTCTCATCAACTTTGCATAAGTCATCTGATCAAGGACCTGAATTACCTGATTGAAACAGACCAGTCGTTCAGGGCAGTCCGGATGAAGTTACTCCTGATAGATGCTTTGCAGTTAAAACAAAAAATACCAGGTGAAGAATTTAACCAGCCAAATATAGAACGCACCTTCTATGATAAAGAACTCAAACGGTTACTTTCATCAGATAGTAAGGCTCATCTTCGACAGTTAATCCGGAAGTTCTACAAATCCATAACTGATTATCAGTAGTTTACGTTTAAAAAATGGCATTTTTCAAAAAAATGTAGTGCCAAATTCTTTATGTAAAAACCTTGACAGAAAAGATATTAAAACGGATATTTGCAATGTAAAAATGACGCATCATGTATGTCAGGATTAAGAAAACAGGGCACTATAATTATCTTCAAATTGTACAGACTTACCGCGAAGGTACAAAGGTAAAACAACGGGTCGTATCTACATTGGGCCGGTTAGAGTACCTGCAGGATAAAGGTGAGATTGATGCTATATTGGCATCTTTATCAAAATTTTCAAAAGAAGTATTGCTTCACCTAAGCCATCGTGGGCATCCTAGGAGTGAAGCGCAGACCATTGGTCCGGTGCTTATTTTTTCCAGGCTGTGGAAAGAAATCGGACTTCAAACTATACTGAATCAACTTCTTAGCGAGAGAAAATATGAATTTGATGTTGAATTAGCCATTTTTATCGTAGTGCTCCACAGATTATTTATAAGTGGTTCCGATCGTTCCTGTGAAGTGTGGATGAAAGACTACCGGATTGATGGATCGCAAGATTTGTTGCTTCATCACTTTTATAGGGCCATGGCCTTTTTGGGCAGCCCATTGGAAGATCAAGCGGGAAAAACACCTTTCGCTCCTCGTTGCATAAAAGACCTGATCGAAGAAAAGCTGTTTTTGTCCAGGCGTAATTTGTTTACGGAACTTGAGATGGTATTTTTCGATACCACTTCTATCTATTTTGAAGGTCAGGGTGGAGAGACCATTGGACAATATGGTAATAGTAAAGATCACCGTCCGGATCGAAAGCAGATGGTGGTTGGAGCTGTGCTGGATAACCAGGGGTTCCCGCTTTGCTGTGAGATATGGCCCGGAAACATAACTGATGTAAAAACGCTCCTTCCTGTGGCAAATCGGTTAAAAAAGCGATTTGGGGTTGAAAAGATGTGCGTTGTTGCCGACCGTGGTATGATTAGCAAGGACACCATAAAAGGTCTGGAGAAGAAAAACATTCATTATATTCTCGGAGTCAGGATGCGCCAGGTAACTCAGGTAAAACAGGCTGTTCTTACCCGGCAGGGACGATACCGGGAAGTTGTACCTGAAACCAAGTTTGTCAAAGCACCCTCCCCGTTGAAAGTAAAAGAAGTTATGTGGGATCAACGATATATCGTCTGCTTGAACTCCAAACAAGCCAGAAAAGACAAGGCAGAACGCGACACCATTATTGAAAGCCTGAAAGACAAGATTAAAGACAATCCAAAATCCATGATCGGGTATAAAGGTTATCGAAAGTATCTTCAAGTGACTAAATGAGCATGGAAAATAGATGAAGCTAAAGTGAAAGCTGAAGAACTCTTTGACGGGAAATGGGTACTGACGACAAACTTAGATCTGCCGGTAGAATAAATCGCCCTTAAATATAAAGAGCTATGGATGGTGGAGCATGTTTTCCGGGATGTAAAAAGCATCTCGAAACTCGTCCAATATATCATAAAGCAGATGAAACCATTCGTGGCCATGTGTTTTGCAGCTTTCTGGCATTGGTACTCAGGAAAGAGTTGGACAAGCGAATCGAAGCAAGTGGTGAGAATCTTGAATGGTTCCAGGTAAGACAGGATCTTAAAAGCCTTAAAGAGATAATCATTGAAGAATCAGGCAGGAAGATCGGTCTGCGTACGGAAGCTTCAGGAAGTTGTCACACTGTTTTTAATGCTGTTGGCATGGCTCTACCTCCCACCATACGAAAAATTGAAATGTAGTGTCAAAGATTTTTTTCATGCCCGTATTGATTTAATTAACAAGTAATTATAAAATGCAACTGTCGAAGATGAGTAAGGGTAAGCCCAAGGCAGTAAAGACCTTTTTCCAACGTGTGAGAAAGAACAGCAAGTATATCCTGGAGTTTTTATATCATGCCCATGTGCCACCGGATAATAACGGATCTGAACGCGCAATCAGAAATGCAAAAGTGAAACAAAAAGTCTCAACACAATTTAAATCATCATCCGGAATCTTAAATTATGCCATTATAAGGTCGGTATTTGATACCTGTGCTAAACGAGGTATTGGCATATTTGAAACATCAAGATTAGTAATGCCTGCAGGAGCGGGTGAGTAGTTACAATTTAATTCTATTAATTGTTTGTTACTGTGATGTAGAGGCTGTCTCAAAAGTTTGTTTTTTGCCACCAAGACACTAACCTGCCTGCGTCCCGTCGCCAGAGGCTATGGCCGTCGGAGACCGGCAGGAACACCAAGACGCACAAAATAATAACACACTAATATATAAGTCTTTGTGAATCTTAGAGCCCCTGCCTGCCGGCAGGTTGGGGTCTTTGTGGCATTTTCTTAAATTTAGGACTTTTGAGACAACCTCCTGCGAACTGTTCACTCATCAGTGCTCACCTTTCACTTTTTACTTCTTTTCTCAACCCACTTTTTTGCATTGATGAACGCCTCAATCCAGGGAGAAATTTCATCGGCTTTTCGTTCGGTGGGGTAGTATGCCCAGTTCCAGGGATAGATCGACCTCTCGATGTGGGGCATCATGGCAAGGTGGCGTCCGTCTGCCGAACATAATGCAGCCGTGGCATAATCCGATCCGTTCGGATTACCCGGATATGTTTTGTAGGCGAATTTCATTGCAATATGATAACGTTCTTCAGGCATCGGTAAATTAAACTTACCTTCTGCATGTGCAACCCATATACCAAGCCGAGATCCGGCGAGGGTATTCAGCATGATAGATTGATTGTGAAGGACATCGACACTCAGGAACGCGGATTCGAATTTGTGTGACTCGTTGAAACTCATAAAAGGCTTTTGTTCATGATCACTGACGATAAGACCCAATTCCATCATCAACTGACATCCATTGCATACACCAAGACTCAATGTATCTTGACGGGCATAGAAATTATCGAGAGCTTTCTTTGCCTTTTTATTGTAAAGAAAGGCTCCGGCCCAACCCTTTGCACTTCCGAGCACATCACTATTCGAAAATCCACCTACAAAAACGATCATATGGATATCAGAGAGTGTTTCTCTTCCCGAAATAAGATCAGTCATATGAACATCTTTTACGTCGAAGCCAGCCTGGTATAGACTGTATGCCATTTCACGATCGCCGTTTACTCCCTTTTCGCGAATGATAGCAGCTTTGGTTCCGGTAAATTTTTTTCGCTTCCATGAAAGATCGTACATCTGAAGTGTCCCGGTAAAATGACAAGGGAAAAAGAATTTTAATTCCTGTGTCCGGTAATTTTGATATCTCTGATGTGCCAGATTTTTAAGGGTTTGTCTACTGTCCAATAAATATGATGTATAGAACCATGTGTCACGAAGCGAATTAATATTAAAATCAAATGAATCCGAGCCATTCGTAATAACAAATTTTCTGTTATTATTCACACAGCCAAGCAATATAGGTTCCACATCCATTCTATTACAGGTATCCAGTAACGATCCTGAATTCTTCTTCTCAACCTGTATTACTACTGCACATCTTTCACTGAATAATTTCTGTATAAGATCGTCCTTCGAAAGAGGATTGAGGTTAACTTCCAAACCCGTATCATTTCTTCCGAAACACATTTCAAGTAAGGTGGTAATGAGTCCTCCTGCAGAAACATCATGACCGGATACGATCAACTCGTTCCGGATAAGTTCTTGGAGAAATTCAAATGCTGCCAAAAACCTTTTCGGGTTATTAATTGTCGGAACCTGATCTCCAAGACGGTTTTGGGTCTGGGCAAAACTGCTACCTCCGAGAACAAAAGGAGAATCAGTAAATGGAATATAGAACAGAACGCTTTCTTCAACAGGCTGCAGTACCGGTTCAACAACTCTTCGGAAATCACTGACTTCGGCTGCAGCTGATACAATAACTGTTCCCGGAGATAATACTGACGATCCATCGGGATATTTCTGAGTCATCGAGAGAGAGTCCTTTCCGGTCGGAATATTAATTTCCAGAGTAACGGCAAAATCACTGATCGCTTTGACTGCATCGTATAATCGTGCATCTTCGCCCGGGTTTTTGCAAGGCCACATCCAATTTGCGCTTAGCGAAACAGATCGTAGTCCGTTCTTTAACGGAACCCATACAATATTGGTCAGCGCTTCGGCAACTGACAGTATTGCTCCGGCTTGAGCATCTATAAGACCAGCTACAGGAGCATGACCTATGGAAGTAGCAATGCCCCGAAAACCGGTAAAATCGAGAGCAGCAACAGCCAGATTGTTCAGGGGAAGCTGCACCGTACCGGCGGTTTGTTGTTTGGCAACACGGCCGGTAACAGAACGGTCCACTTTGTTTGTAAGCCAGTCCTTGCAAGCGACGGATTCAAGCTGTAAAACCTGATGCAGGTAATCGTTTAAATTTTCAATTTCGTATTCAATCGGTTCGAAATTCTCCTGAATGTGTATATCATTTATAATAGTTTTCGGAGGATTGCCAAACATATCTTCCATCAGAAGATCGATAGGTTTGTTACCCTCTTTGTCTTCAAAAACAAATTGATGATTGCCCGTAGCCTCACCGATTACGTACATCGGAGCCCTTTCTCTTTCAGCAATCTGCTTCAGTTCATCAATATCTTTTTTCTTCAGAACAAGTCCCATCCGTTCCTGCGATTCGTTCCCCGCAATTTCCTTTGCCGAAAGGGTAGGATCGCCAATGGGTAATGCGGACATATCAATTCTGCCTCCGGTTTTTTCTACCAGCTCTGAGAGGCAATTCAGATGTCCGCCGGCACCATGATCATGGATCGAAACTATAGGATTATCATCGGCTTCGGCCAACGCACGAATAGCATTGTAAATTCGTTTCTGCATTTCAGGATTCGAACGTTGCACGGCGTTGAGTTCGATGGAATTGGCATATTCACCTGTTGCTACCGACGATACGGCGCCACCTCCCATACCGATACGGTAATTATCGCCTCCCAGAAGGACTATTTTATCACCTTTTCCTGGTATACCCTTAACGCTGTCCTTCTTCTTTCCAACTCCGATACCCCCGGCAAGCATTATAACTTTATCATAACCGTACTTTTTGTTGTTTTCAATATGTTCGAAGGTTAAGACACTGCCACAGATTAAAGGCTGACCAAATTTATTTCCAAAATCGCTCGCACCGTTCGATGCTTTGATCAGTATTTGTGAAGGTGTCTGGTATAGCCATTTTCGTTCAGGAATGGATTGTTCCCATAATCTGCCAGGTTCAAGACGAGAATAGGAAGTGATATATACTGCAGTTCCCGCCAATGGAAGAGCGGCTTTTCCTCCGCCAATCCGATCGCGGATTTCACCGCCCGTTCCGGTTGCCGCACCATTGAATGGTTCTACGGTAGTCGGAAAATTATGAGTTTCGGCCTTCAGCGAAAGTACAGATTCAATGTCTTTGACTTCGAAAAAATCAGCTGTATCCTGCGATTTTGGAGCAAATTGTTCAATTACCGGACCAGCCAGGAAGGCACAATTGTCTTTATAAGCAGAGACTACATCGTTAATGTTAGTTCGAGTGGTTTTCTTAATCAACTGAAAGAGCGATAATTCCTGTTCTTTACCGTCGATTATGAACAAACCATTGAATATTTTATGTCTGCAGTGTTCCGAATTCACCTGCGAGAATCCAAAAATTTCACTGTCGGTCAGTTTTCGTCCAAGTTTTTTTGCCAAGGTCTCGAGATAATTTACCTCCTCGGAACTAAGTGCTAGACCTTCTTTTTGATTGTATATCCCTATATCATCGATATAATAAATGGGTGCAGGTTTATTATTTATAGTAAAGAGATCCTGTGTTAGCTCATGGTAAATTCTGCCGAGCATCGGGTCATAATCAGGGTTTTCATCTTTCGATTCGATAAATTCTTCAATACGGCGAATACCTTCAATTCCCATATTCTGGGTAATCTCTACGGCATTTGTGCTCCAGGGAGTGATCATTTCCTTACGAGGGCCAATAAATATACCTTTCAAACTTTTTGCCTCAAGATATTCGGCGTTGGAGAAAAGCCATTTAAGCTTACGAATTACAACTGGATCAGGTTTTTTATTTATGTCAACAACAATGATATTACGAGAACGGCCTCTGAAGAAAAGAATCATACAGTGCAATTTGGAAGGTTATCAAACTGGATACAAAATTACACTAGAATTCACGATTATCCTGATATTTCTTTCTGAATTATAAACGAGTGTTTGTAAATATCCGGTTACTGGCAGACGTTCCTGTAAGATATGGTATTTATCTTTTTGCCCGATAGTATATAACTACGAAGTATTTGCTGAATATCGCGATTGTCGTCAAAAGGTTTAATACAATCAGCAAGAAGGTCAGTATTCCCGTTAACCTGAGTAATGTCAATATATCCATAGCCGATATATTTTCCACATTCTATCTGTACTACAGCCGATTCTTCTGTATTCCGTCCGGCTTCAAGGAGAAAAAAACTATCCTGAAGAATCGAATGTTCGCAGATTAGTTGTTTTGCACGTTCATTATAGATTTTAGCTAATTCTTTTCCAATGCAGGCGCCTTTGCATTGTGATATCTCATAGTTAAAACAAGCTCCCGGAGCAGGATAAAGGCCACATAGCTTCTGACATAGTTCATATTTATCTATCATATAATTCAGGTATCTTTTCCCGGATGCAAGAGTCGAAAACGACCGGAGCGGGATTTCCTGACGTGTGTCATTTTTATCAATTACAAAACGCATATAACCGTTCTTGTCAAAATAAGAGAACAACCCATAGATTGACGCGATACGCCGTTGTGCACGATTATATATAGGTCTGTGAAGTTTGATTTCGTGCGATTCTTTTAGCAGGGCAATCAATTCACTACCTGTAAGTTCGTAATCAATTTCTGCAACCGAATTCATCATCTCAATTGCTTTTTTCGAGTTATAGTTTCTGAAGTGACTTAACACCCTTGTGCGAATGTTCTTGCTTTTACCGATATAGATGAGTTCTCTTTTTTCATTGAAGAAGTAATACGTACCAGTTTCTTCAGGCAAATTATTCAGAACTGCAGGGTCCAGATTCGGATGCAGGTCATTCCTGTTTATGCCGGGTAAATCCTTTATGTGTTGATTTTGTTGTTTGCTGATATCTATCAAATATTCGAATAGTTTGACAGTTGCATAGGCATCTCCGCTGGCCCGATGCCGGTCGTGAATTTGAATATTCAGATGTCTGCAAATGTTCCCGAGACTATATGAAGCTATACCGGGAATGAAACGCCGGCTTAGTTGTACAGTACAAAGTTTATCGCGAACATAATCATATCCGAGCCGCTTGAATTCATTCCTGACAAATTGATAATCGAAAGAAACATTATGGGCAACGAAAATACTTCCAGACGTGAGTTCGACAATATGCTTGGCTACTTCGTAAAACTTTGGAGCATCGGCGACCATTGCATTTGAAATACCTGTCAAAGCAGTAATATAATAGGGAATATTTTTCTCCGGATTGATTAAGGTGACAAACTCATCGATCAGTTTTTCACCATCGTGAAGAAAAATCGCAATTTCTGTAATCTTTTCTGCAACAGGACTACCTCCAGTGGTTTCGACATCAATAATGGTATACATAATGCTGTAAAATTATTTATGTTGCAGAAAAGAAACATACAATGAATGACAAAATAGTTAACAGGAATAAATAAAAAAGCTCTGCATGAGAATGCAGAGCCAGAGACCGTTAGCGCGTGTGACTGATATAAGGTAGGAAGTGTAAATGTAAATAATATTCTTTAAAATCCAAACAGATTGGTAAATAATTCGTTTACGTTGACAAATTTTACAATTTCCGGTTGCAGACAAAAGATGATTTAAATCACTCAACTAATAGTTATTTTGAAAATTCCAGCATCCAGCAACTATTGTAAAATAAAGTATACTTTTTGTCTTTAGGCTATGTAATTTTTTTATTTATATTTGTCCCCAATGCTACCTGTTCAACAATCTACACTTATAGAATGTTGTACTTACGTTAAATCTTAAATTTCGTATCGATTGAGTGAAATGATGAGAAAGAATGAGAGCCTGGAGGAGATGGTTGCCAGACGGAACAAACGTCTTAAAAGTCTCTTCTCCAGGAATGGAGTCAATATCCGGTTGGTTGGTGATGATCAAAAACCAGCTGTGATCATGGATGAGTCGGTCGTGCTATCGTGTTATGTAAAGAATTTTGATCTGCATTTCACGAAAGAGCCTTTCAGCGATGAGATTGTTAAAACTGTAAAGTTAAAACACGAGCCCGACATCACACGGTTTGAACTCCAGGAAGTTATTGAGCTATGCAAACATCGTCCGGTATTCAGGATTCTTTTAAAAGGTACCGAGTTATATCTGGTTGGATATAATTACTTAAATTCGGAGGATTCGGTTGGCAGATATCCTGTATTTGCCAAACATAAACCTAAAGTATACTTCGATAAGAGTTATGCCGAGAAGGTTGCCGAGAATCTTGTGGAAGACGGCTACAGTATTGAGATTGTCTGAGGATTCTTACGGGTCCCGATCTCTGCTTGATTTTAGCTATTGATATTTCAAATAGTCCCGGTATTCGAGAAAAAAGTCCTCGAAAAGGGTCATTCGTTTATAAAAAAAGTCGTTTACTGTCTTCCAGTCATCCCTGTTATAAATTGTAACAGATTCAAGGGAGGAATATATTCCTGAGACTTGTTTAAGTTCATGAAGCATAAAAATTTTTTCCCACCGGATGGGAAAATCGGCTTTTTGTTCCAGAATATTTTGCAGGTTTTCCAGTTTTTGCCATAGTTCCAGGCGTTTTTCCAGGTTTCGTGTATGAATTACTATTCCCACAAATGCAAAGTGTTCATCGAAATGAAACTTCAATTGAATCTGCCTTATTCCGGTATCATTCATAAGCCAGCGGCCTTTCCTGCCTTTTTTGATCCGTAAATAGCCCGACCAGGTCTTAAACTGATCCCAGTAATCCTTACGAAGTTGCTTTGCTTCTTGTTTGGTATACATGATAACTGCGATAATTGCTTAGTAAGTCGACTATATAATTAAATGGAAAGACATACTATATCTGAAGTTTAAAACTACGAAAAGTTCAGATTCCAGATAGAATACAAAAAAAAGTTCAAAAACCAATAAAACCAATTTAGTTTTTTTATTTTTGTGCCTTCAATTTTAATAGTACATGGAGGCAAGGGAACGTATTATTGAGCGATCAATAGAACTCTTCACAAAATTAGGGATCCGCTTTGTGACGATGGATCAGATCGCGGGTGAACTGGGGATATCGAAAAGGACAATTTATGAAATTTTCAAAGATAAAGATGATTTGCTTGTACAGTGCTTACAGGAAATGGGCAAACTACATAACAATGAGCTGCGTGAAATTATTTCAAAATCGGAAAATGTAATTGAAGCTTTATACCATATCGCTCAACATGGAGAGAGAAAAAGGGCTTCAGCAAATGTTTTGTTTTTTGAAGATCTTGAGAAACTCTATCCTCAGATACTTCAAAATTTTAAAAACAGGAAAGGTAAGGAAGAAGAATCGGTAACAATTACAATTTTGAAAAAAGGAATAGTCGAAGGAATTTTCAGAGAGGAACTTAATATTAAAATTGTTGAAGTGTTTATTCATGAAATGATGAAGATTTGTTATAAAAAGGATCTTTTCCCAGGTAATTTTAATGATTTAACAATTATTGAAAATATCATTATTCCATATTTTAAGGGAATTTCAACACGAAAGGGACAGGAATTGATCGATAAGCACTTTCCGGTTGCAATACCTGAATAATGAAAACACAATCCACAAAATGAAATGCATGTGTAAAATAAAGATGATCGTACTCGGGCTTATATGTCTTGTCTGCATAAAAGCGTTTGGACAGGAGATACTTTCCCTGAGTCTTACAGAGGCGGTGAATTATGCTGTTGAGTATAACAAGACGATTAACAATGCCGATCTGGCAATTCATGAAGCCCAGAAAAAAATTAATGAAATGATATCTGGCGGTTTGCCACAGGTCGGTGCCACAGTCGATTATTCTAACTTCCTTGGTGCCGAAATGGAACTTAGCTTTGGAGAGGGCATGCCGCCGACTGTCATCCCGTTTACTCCGACCAGCAATTTTAACCTTTCTGTCGGACAGCTGATTTTCAGTGGAAGTTATATCATAGGATTACAATCCGTTAAACTTTATAAGGAAATTACCGTCACAAACTTACGTAAAACGGAGCAGGAGGTGAAAGAGCAGGTGACAAAATCGTATCTTCTTGCGCTAGCATCGCAGCGATCTATTGAAATCATCGAAAAAAACCTGGGGAATACAATCGACATATTTGAAAAAACGAAGGTCATGGCTTCAGTCGGTATGGCTGAGAAACTCGATGTTGATCAGTTTGAAGTACAACTCAACCTTCTCGAGAATGCTAAAAAAGCAGCCGAACGACAGGAAGAACTAGCTTTTAATTTACTCCGGTTTCAGATGGGGGTAAGTGTCGACACCCCGGTTGAACTGACTGATTCCTTAACAGGTCTGATAGATCATTTCGATGCAAACACGTTACTTATCAACCCGTTCCGCATCGAAAATAATCTTGATTACCAGCTAATACTAACAACGGAAAAATTGTCTCAAAAACAGGTTACGCTGAAAAAGATGAATTATTTGCCGACACTGACGGGATATTACCAGCATACCGAAAAAATTCTAAAACCTGAATTGGATTTCTCTCCAAAAAATGTTATTGGTTTGAACTTGGAGGTCCCAATATTTTCCAGCGGACTGCGGAATGCACAGCTCAGTCAGGCACGGATTCAACATGAGACTACTCTGAATAACAAATCTTTGGTGTCCGATCAGCTTTTTCTGCAGGAGAAACAATACCGGTTTAATCTTACCAATGCAATGGAACAATATGATAATAGGCTGAAAAATATTGATGTAGCCTACCGTGTATATCAGAATTATGTCTTAAAGTATCAGCAAGGAGTTGCTTCTAGTCTCGATCTTTCTATAGCAAATAGTAATTATTTACAGGCTGAGGCTGATTATATAGGAGCGCTAATAAATCTGTTCGATGCTCATATTGCGCTTCAAAGATTGATGAATTCATTATAAGATAAGTTAACTATAAAAGAATTAAAATATGAAACGAATTGAAATTCTGTCGGTACTGGTTTATTTACTCATGTTGTTGATCTGCTGTAAGCCACCAGCAAAGCAACAAGACCAAGCCGGAAATGATACAATTACTAACGCACTGAACGTAGAAAAGGTTAAAGTTTTAAAGTTGGAACCTCAGAAGATTGGCAAGATTGTTAACTACTCAACAACGCTGAAAGCTTTTGAGGAAGTCCATCTGGTTTCGGCTACCCCGGGTAAAATTGATGAAATCCTGGTTGAAGTAGGGAGCAGGGTCTCGAAAGGGGATATGCTGGTAAAAATGGATCAGACACAATTGCTGCAGAGTATGTTGCAATTAAAAAATCTTGAAGCAGATTATAATCGTCTCGATACTTTGCAGAAAGTTGGAGGTATTAGCCAGCAGCAGTTTGATCAGGTAAAAACCCAGTATGAGATTACCCGGGCAAATGTAGATTTCCTTCGTAAAAACACCCAGCTGGCAGCACCATTTGATGGTGTGGTTTCAGGCAAGTACTTCGAGGAGGGTGAAATGTATTCGGGAGTGCCGAATACTCTGGCCGGTAAAGCTGCCATTATTTCAATTGTACAGATCAATCCTTTGAAAGCAATAGTGAGTATACCGGAAACATACTTTCCAATGATCAGCACAGGCATGAAAGCAACTGTTACCTGCGATATTTATCCCGATCAGACTCATACCGGGACAATCTTCAGAAAATACCCAACCATCGATCCCGCCTCACATTCATTTGAGGTTGAGATCCAGGTCTCAAATCCTGGAGAAAAATTGCGCCCCGGGATGTTTGCCAGAGTATCCCTTAATTTAGGAGAAACGACGGCTCTTATTGTACCAGCAATAGCCGTAGTAAAACAGGAAGGTACGAATGATCGCTACATTTTTCTGGTAAAAGACGGCAATACTGCCCGTAAAATTAGGGTTGAAATTGGCGAACGATACGACGATAAAATTGAAATCATTTCCGGTGAAATTCAATCAGGCGATCAGCTCATCGTTTCAGGACAGGAAAAGTTACGGGACAACTCCTCTGTTGCAATTGTTCAATAATTGAGGTGTGCAGTAGATCTTAAAAGCAAATAAAAAAAACAGATATGAGTATTTACGGTAGCTCTGTTAAAAACCCAGTTACAACGATAATGGTGTTTGTAGCCATTATTGTTTTTGGCCTCTATTCTCTTATCAGATTACCTATCGATTTTTATCCCGAGATGGAATTTCCTGCCATTATGGTCTTCACCAGTTACTCAGGAGCAAATGCATCGGACGTGGAAAGAAACGTTTCAGAACCTCTCGAGAGCAGTTTGAATCTAGTGAGCAATTTAAAGCAGGTTTATTCGACATCGCGGGATAATGTTTCAATCGTCACACTTGAATTTGAATATGGAACGGATCTGGATGCCGCTGCCAATAATGTGAGGGATGCTTTGTCGTTAGTTACATCCTTCCTTCCTGATGGTGTCGATGATCCTATCGTATTTAAATTCAGCACGAATATGATGCCCATTCTGTTTTATGCTGTTACGGCCGAAGAGAGTTATGCAGGTATCGAAAACCAGTTGGAAGAAAAGATAGTCAATCCGCTAAACCGTATTGATGGAATCGGATCCATTATGCTTATTGGTACCCCCACCCGCGAAGTCAGCGTTAATATTGATCCGCAAAGGATGGAAGCGTATAATCTTTCGATTGAGCAGATCGGAGCCATCCTGCGAGCCGAAAATCTGAACATGCCATCGGGAAATGTTGAAATGGGTGAAATGAATTATCCCTTGCGTGTGCAAGGTGAATTTCAGGAGAGCGACCAGATAAAAGACATTGTACTGGGGAATTATCAGGGTAAAACCATTCGCGTGAAGGACGTGGCCACGGTCAACGATTCACTTCGTAAGATGAATATTGATGAAAAGATCAACGGCAGACCCGGTATCAGTATGATGATACAGAAACAATCAGGAGCCAATACCGTGAAGATCGCCAGAAAAGTTAATAAACAGCTTGTTGAACTTGAAAAGACCTTGCCTTCCGATATTAAAATCCTGAAAATATTCGATACCAGTGAATACATTACAGATTCTATCAACAACCTGTCACATACTTTGCTTTTCGCATTTATTTTCGTGGTATTGGTCGTATTGTTCTTCCTGGGACGATGGCGGGCAACTTTTATTATTATCCTGACCATTCCGATCTCCCTGATCTCTGCATTTATTTACCTGGGTATATCACATAATACCATTAATATCATCTCGCTGTCGGCATTGTCAATCGCAATTGGTATGGTGGTCGACGATGCCATTGTAGTGCTGGAAAATATCACAAAACATATCGAACGGGGCAGCACTCCGAGGGAGTCAGCCATTTATGCAACAAATGAAGTATGGCTTGCTGTAATTGCTTCCACCCTAACAATTGTTGCGGTATTTTTCCCCATGACCATGGTGTCGGGTATGACCGGTATTATGTTCCGGCAATTGGGTTGGATCGTTACCATCACAATATCTGCTTCGGCTCTCGCAGCCATTACCATCATCCCAATGCTCAGTTCGAAAATGCTCATACTGCAGTCGAAAAGAAAAAAACCGGGCCGGTTCAGTCATGACCGGATCGTTCTTCCCTGGCTCAACAAACTGGATAATTTTTATGTAAAGACATTGCATTGGTGCCTACATCACAGACGCACAGTGATTTTCAGCGCCGTCATAATTATTGTCATATCATTTGTTCTTGCTGGTCTGTTTGTCAAGTCTGAGTTCATCCCTCAGGCCGATCAGGGACAGATCTCTGTTGAAATTGAATTGCAGGCAGGAGTGAGGGTGGATGAAACCGTGAAGGTTGCACGCAAGATTGATGCCTTTATCGAAAAAGAGATCCCTGAAAAGGATCTGGTCTCCACTTCTTCCGGTTCTGACGATAATGCAGGATTTGCGGCTTTGTTCATGAAATCAGGATCAAACATCATAAACATCACTATTGCTCTGGTAAAAGCTTCCGAGAGGGAACGTTCCGTTTTTGAAATTGCCGATGAGTTCCGTACTTACTTAGCTACATTCCCTGAGATCGTAAAATTCAGTGTCACAACGGGCGATGCCGGAATGTCCATGTCAAGCAATACGGTAGATGTTGAAATTTATGGGTACGATTTTACTCAAACCACTGCACTGGCAAATGAAGTGGCTGAAAGACTGAAAAAAATCAAGGGAGCCAGGGATGTCACCATCAGCCGTGAAAAATCAAAACCCGAACTCAGGATCACACTCGATCAGGATAAGATGTCGATGAACGGACTGAATACGGCTACCGTGTCAA
>Ga0299912_10001769_pt1 | contig 17458 bp, 11 predicted proteins | sample RVTome_2_FD_207667 | JGI IMG/M metagenome (GOLD analysis project Ga0299912, IMG submission 207667) | Soil microbial communities from uranium-contaminated site in the Upper Colorado River Basin, Wyoming, United States - RVT95D214 (version 2) ... | reverse complement strand
TTGGCCACCTGCGTAGGAAACTTAGTTTACAAGTGTAATGAGGTATATCGTAGTAAAAATGGTGAGGACCTATTTAAGGCGACAAATGAAACTGGAAATATAGGGTCAGGTCTTGTTTCTTGACTGTTGCATTTTAAATTATAGTAGTTTACTGCACATTATAAGATTCACCGATTAATATTTTCAAAACAGTTACTCTCTATCTTTTGCTTTCTGAAACCACTAACCACCTATCCCCGTCCTTCGAGACTGGCATGAGGTCAAGCTTGACAGACTTTTTACCTTCCTTATCGATCAGAACCTCCACTTTTTCCCATCTGGCCTTACCATTCTTCTCAGACCTTTTCCATAGCAAATCGTAAATTGTCATCTTTCTTCTCCTCTCTGATTAGATTTTTCAAGCTGCCCGTAAATGTCAGCCTTTGAAATTCAAAGCAGTCAACTATACTGACTTTTCATAAGCCGTAAATATAAATTTGACAAAAGAGGGCGTTTGTAATATTATTCAGATCATGAATGATTTTCATTCAAGGCAAGAATTGTTGTATAGAAAGCGGTGGATAACCCCTCAGATTAAAGCTGCAATTAAGAGCTTCCCTGTCGTTGTGATTACAGGGGCAAGGCAGGTTGGAAAGAGTACTCTTTTACAGAAGGAATTCAAAGACTTCAAATATGTCAGTCTCGATGATTTCTCAACTCTGCAACAGGCACGAACCGACCCCGCTTCATTATGGATTGATTCAGACCGTATGATCATTGACGAAGCCCAGAAGGCACCTGAGCTGTTTGCGTCTATAAAATCAACTGTCGACACAAAAGGAAAAGGGAAGAGATTTATTCTGTCCGGGTCTTCCAATATTCTGCTCATGAAGAGGATAAGTGAGACTCTTGCCGGCAGGGCTGTTTATTTTGAAATGTATCCTATGACTTACAGTGAAATGGGAAATAAGACAGAATCTCCTCAACGATTTTTTGATCTCTGGAATCCTGTTTCTAAAATCGAAGAGTCACGATTGTCTATCCTCGACCCTGTGCCTTTCATGTTGAAAGGATTTATGCCATCGCTTCTCACTCTGACTGAAAGGCGTGATGTCCTCCTCTGGTGGGAAGGGTATGTTAAGACCTATCTCGAAAGAGATGTGAGGGAACTGACTCAGATTGAATCGCTCATAGACTTTAAGCGTGTCCTTGACTCGATCGCGGTGAGGACAGGGAATGTCCTGAACCAGACTGAGGTTTCAAGGGATACAGGGGTAAGCCAGCCGACTATCCACAGGTATCTGAAACTCCTTGAGGTTTCAAACATAATAATCAGAACTCCTTCATATTACCCGAGCAGAACAAAGAGGATTACAAAATCACCGAAATTGTTCTTTATTGACCCTGGATTATGTATTTATCTCTCAGGCTACTATGACGAGGAATCGATCAGAAACGCACGGGAATTGGGCAGTTTCTTTGAGACCATGGTTCATATGCATATCAAAATTGCTGCTGAACTTATGGTGCCGAAGGCAAGGGTGTTTTACTGGAGAACAACAAACGGGAAAGAGGTTGATTTTGTTATAGAACATGGAAAGAAACTGCTGGCTGTCGAGACGAAACTTACACGGAATCCTTCATTCAATGATGCGAAAAATCTCCTGACATTTATCAAGGAATATCCGCAGGCAATTCGTTGCTTACTCTTACATTCTGGGAATTCTATCAAGTGGCTGCATTCAAAAGTGCTTGCACTTCCCTGGTGGTGGTTATGGGAATGATCAAAACATCCCTCTATCCAGGGTCCTGTATTGTATAGCCTCCGAGACATGGTGGGATTGGATATCTTCAGATGCTTCAAGGTCGGCAATAGTTCGCGATAGCTTCAGTATCCTTGTATATGTCCTCACGCTGAGAGCAAGTTTATGTATAGCCACCTTGAAAAGGTTCTGTGCCTTGGCCTTGAGCTTACAATACTTCTCAATATGCCTTGTCTTCGTCTGGCCATTAGAGTAAGACTTTTTGTCATCCTTGAATAATATGGGGTTTGTCCCTTATTTTTCCTATCAAAGGTTACCTTGAATAAAAGATTTTCTGTTATTGGCCAAAGTTTCAGGGATTGGGATACCGAGCAATTCCTATGACAACCAACTTTTAATAAAAACCTTTTAAAATCAATTTGATTCATCCGCGATAGCTACTTCTGGGGACACCATACTTAATTCTTGACTTGGTACTTAGTAATCCATAGTATAATCGCATGGCAAGAATCGCACGGATTGTAGCCGCCAACCTTCCGCATCATATAACTCAGCGTGGTAATCGCAGGCAGACGACTTTTTTTCAAGACGAAGACTACCGGTTGTATCGAAGCCTTATGGCAGAATGGTGTAATAATCATACCGTCGAGGTCTGGGCATACTGCTTGATGCCGAACCATGTTCATCTTGTTGCTGTGCCGAGTTCGGAAGATGGTCTGCGACGCGCAATCGGTGAGGCGCATCGAAGGTATACAAGGCATGTAAATTTCCGCGAGGGCTGGCGTGGACATCTATGGCAGGGGCGATTTCACTCGTTTCCGATGGATGAAAGTTATTATCTCACTGTTGCACGATATGTGGAACTCAATCCTGTAAGGGCGAAACTTGTATCACAGCCTGAGGACTACCCGTGGAGCAGTGCATCTGCCCATTTGTCAGGCAGAGATGATATGCTCGTTAAAGTTGCACCTCTTCTTGAAATGGTAGACGATTGGGCGGGGGTCCTAAGGGCAGAGATCGAGGACAAGAGACTAAAAGAGATACGACGCCATGAATGTACAGGGCGACCTTTGGGCGACGTCAGTTTTGTGGAGAGATTGGAGAGTGTCTCGGGCAGATCGTTACGGCGTCGAAAACCTGGCCCAAAGACAAAGGGCAAGGAGAATTAAGTATGGTGTCCCAGGAACCCAAAACATTACCAGATTCGATAAGAGGGAAAGAAGGATGATCTTTCGCTGGCCTTGGTGATTCCCAGGTCTTCTTTGTATTTTAGTGTGGGTTGGCTCCACCTGCAAGCATTTTTGCTTCAAGGCACTTTGACCCTTCTTCCATTTTTTCAGCAGGAAATCAGTAATTTTGTTATAATATAATATAATTTTATTCGTGGTCTTTTCATGATTTAATCCTATCTGATTCTATTCAGTCGTTGAAATCAAAAGGGAGTACTACCACATATTAAGCTGTAAGGACCTTCGTGTTATACAGGTAACACTAATAAACTTATTTTAAGGAGTAACATGAAAGAAAAGGATATTTTTGAAGACATTATAGACATAGGCAAGAGGCGAGGGAAGCTCACTTATGATGAGATAAATGATGCCGTTCCCTCAGAATATTTCTCCCCGGATGAGTTAGAAGAACTCATGGACCGTTTACATGATATGGGAGTTGAAGTTATAGATGATCAGGAGCCTGACACTACTGAGGAAGAAGTCTTAGCTTCAGAGGAAGAAGAGGAGTATCAAGAAACAGAGGACCTTGTTCAGGCATATTTCCATTCGATGGGGAATATTTCAATACTTAAAAGGCATGAAGAAATAGAGCTTGCGAAGAGACTGGAAGAAGGGAAAGATATTATTAAAGGGATAGTGAGAGCACTGCCGTTATACAGGAAACTCGAAGCGAATTTAGATGGAAAAGACGAAGAGGACTTGAACAAATCAGAAGAAGTAAAATCAGATGAAGCCCTTGAAATGAGCTTGAAAGTACTTGACAATCTTATGATAAAAATAGAAATCGCAGATCGAAAGATTGCCGGATATGGGACTTTAAAAGACCTGAAAAAAATAATAAAAGAAAAAAGGGAACAAGGTATCAATTCCGTACAACTTTATGCCATTGCAAAAGAAGTTCAGAACGAGTATAGGCGGGTTGAATCAGAGGTGGGGATAAAGATTGACGAATTAAAAGCCATGTGGGATAGGATAACCAAGGCAAGAACCCTTGTCAGCGAAGCGAAGAATGAATTAGTAACCCGTAACCTGAGATTGGTAATCAATATAGCTAAACATTATGTAGGAAGGGGCTTAACTCTGCTGGATCTGATTCAGGAAGGGAATATCGGTCTCATGAAGGCTGTAGATAAATTTAAATATGAAATGGGCTTCAAGTTCAGCACCTATGCAACATGGTGGATAAGACAGGGAATAACGAGGGCATTAATTGATCAGACAAAGACTATCAGAGTTCCCGTACACGCAGTTGAATTTTATAACAAGGTTACCAAAGCATCCAGAGAATTGACACAACAGCTCGGAAGAGAACCGAACAAAGAAGAAATCGCCGAAAGACTTGCAGTGTCAACGGTAAAAATCGAAGAGGTGTTCAAGGCAATACAAGACCCGATAGCTCTTCAAACTCCTGTAGGAGACGAGGATGCAAAACTCGAGGATTTTATTAGTGACAAAGATAGTCCTTCTCCATACTCTAATACAGAAAGAAATAATGTCACAGAGCAGATAATAAGGGTCCTTGATACTCTAACTCCCAGGGAAGCAGAAATTATAAGAATGAGATTTGGTATAGAATGTGAAAAAGACTACACCCTTGAAGAAATAGGAAGACACCTTTCTATTACCCGCGAAAGGGTAAGACAAATAGAGTTAAAAGCACTGAGAAAACTTAGACATCCAAACAGACGCAGTGCATTGAAGGTCTTAATCGGTTAAATTTTTATTGCAAAGTTTGAAAAATCAGAATCGTCCAAATGGAAATCAATCCCTCATAAGGAAGAAAATACGGGTAAAAGCTTGTTCAAAAAGTGTCTTGATTTTAAAGATGAGTATGAAGAAGGTCCCATGTATTTTCAATTACAGTTTATTATTTGTATAAAAAACAAGACTTAGCTTTCTATTACTTTCACAGTACTGGCCTGTGGTCCCTTTTCACCCTGTTCTTCCACAAAACGCACCTCCATTCCGACCTTCAGGTGCTTAAAATCATAGTTTATTACGCTGTGCTCGTGAAAATAGATCTCTGCGCCGTCTGACGTGGTCAGAAAGCCGTAACCCTTGTCAGAAAACAGTGCACTTATGTGCGCATGAGGTGTTTCTTCGTGGTGTTTTACATCATCTCGCTGCTTTCTGGCAAAGTCCTCTAACTGGCGCCGAGCTGCATCAAAGGCATCTCTAATCGCTACATTGATGTCTTTATGCGGCTCGCGTTTTATTACCAGTTCTGCACCGGGTACCGTCATGTCAATACGTACATTGTACAACGCCCCCTCACGGCGATGACGGTGGGGAACTTCTACCATTATCCTGCATCTCATGATTTGGTCGTAATATTTATCTAAGTGCTCCGCCTTCTTGCGGATGTCCTCCCTGAAAGTTTCGGAAAGATCAAAATTGCGGGCAGCAATTTGCAGTACAAGTCTCATATTATTTCCTCCGTCAAACACTTCAATATTGATATCTCCATACTAACAATCAGTGAAGCTCAAGTCAATATGTGACTAAACAAATAAATGATCCATTCGACAGTAGGGATCAATCAAATATCTTTGTTACCTCATCCCTGTCAAAAACGGGCAGTTCTAAAACTTCATTACCCCTCTTTATCTTCAGGCCATGTTCTTTTGACAAGATTTTTCCTATCTTTGTAGCAGGTACGCCGTTATTGTTTAATGCTTCTACAACCTCTCCGGTGTCACGAGGATTGACTGCAATGAGTAATGAACCCGATGCTATAAGGCCGAGAGGATCCAATTCGTAGTGCCTGCACAGGGTCTGACACTCCGGAAACACGGGAATACGTTCTTCTTCAACAATGAGTCCCACATCTGCAGCGCATGCAATCTCAAGGAGACCGGTTGCCAGCCCTCCCTCGGTTGGATCGTGCATGGAGTGAATGTCACCATACCGTACAGCAAGTTCTGCTTCTTTGAGAATACTGATTCCGGGGCGTTCAATAAAGCCCTTGCACCTTTGAACAAAACCTGAACCAAAGACAGCTTCCAGATCTCTTCCCTTTCGACGGGCGATAACGGATATGCCCTCAACAGCTATAGCTTTTGTGAGAAGTATATCATCTCCTATTTTCGCACCACTCGTAGTGATAAGTCTGTCTTTTTTGATTTCTCCAATCATTGCGCCTACTATAATGACCCTGTCAATGCCCGGAGTAATCTCCGTATGCCCTCCGCATAAGGAAACGCCGATCTCCTTGCAGGCAAATGAAAGCTGCCGAAATATTTCCTCTACGAGTTCATTTGTTGTATGCTTCTCGGGCAAAAGAATCGATGTAAGGAGCCAGAGGGGTTTTCCGCCCATAGTAGCTATATCATTCGCATTGATTCTTACGGTATAAGTTCCTATATCTTCAGCTACGAATGTAATCGGATCTGTCTTTAGAAGGAGATACCTGTCACCCATATCAACAGCGGCCGCATCCTCTCCGATAGAGGGACCTACCTTAACCCTCTCATCTAAAGATATATAGGACTTAAGCATCTTGGCGAGTATGTCTGACGGCAACTTTCCAACTGGAAACAACATAAGATACACCACCTCCTTGCAGGCTGTTATGTCAATTTTATTATCACACTTTTGTGAAAGTTGCAATTAGCCTTATAACAAATCCTCCGTTTTAGAAATTACAGGCGTTAAATTATAAAAAATCCCGGACGAGGGTGTATGGTCGAATTGGCTTTCCCAAGCAGCTCCCAACAGAATAGCTGGAAAATAAAGCTGGAGAAATTAGAAAAACGTTGTTGGGGGTACTCCTGTTATCAAAAAGCATATGAAAAGATGAATTAGTACAGCGGCCCGAGGGAATTGAAATTATTGAGACCATAGAGAAGGCAGAAGAAACTTTCGTGAATGGTTCGCTTACGGATCCGAATAAAAGACTTGAAGATATTCTTTTTGTCATTCTTAATTAATATATAGAATACGCATAATTATACAAACCAATAATTCTTGCGGTAATTTTTTGAGACATCCCTGTTGAAACATTCATCTTTCGGGTTCAGTTTTAAGATGCGTTGTTCAGGAAGTACAGCGCAATGCATACTTCACCGTGGGAGCATTATTTTATACACTTGAAAAAAGCCTTGACTGATTCTCAATATAAGCCTTAAAAGACCTTAAAAACTAATGATTGTGAGGGATATTAATCAATAACAATTATTATCCGAATTAGATTACCTTCAAGCATTATTTTTATAATTTAATCAGTTCATGTAGGACAATTAATTACACAAAAATCAGACAAACACCGATATTTTTCCACTGTTCAAGTGTGAAAAAATAATTATATAGAAATATCAATGAATTATTGAAGACAATGAACTTGCAAGAAAATAACCAGTACATCAATAGGAGAGAGATAAAAGCCTTAATTTTAATTATCAAGTTTTATCGGACAAGAAGGAAGAGTAACAAGTAATGTTTAATTGTTTAGAGGGGGTAATAGATTGAAAAAGTCGGAGGAATCTTTTGAAATGAACTTAGTTGAAGAGCTGACTATCGAGCTTGCCCATTATCCCACGCATATGCCAGTCGAAGTAATGATAGATAAAGTTGTAAAAGCTGCAGAAAAAGCGGGGATACCCATTTACTTAGTACTTAAACATTTCAAATTCGCTGGTGAAGAAATTGAAAAATACTTTAATAACCTATGCGAAGAGCAGATGTCTAGAATTTTGGAAAGAAAAAAGTTTCAGTCCGATCAATACTAACTCGCCTATACGATCTCGATCATCTCTGTGAGATTAACAATTGCCATTCAGGCCACATGACCTGTTAGAGATAGAAAGATATACAATATTTCTTCTGATCTTTCACCCCAAAGAAGACGACTCCTGCGGCGACTCCAATGAGTACGATCCTAATAAGCCATCGCTTGTTCAGCTTGATCATAGTGGTTCTCCAGCAGATGGATTCTCATCCTCTTCCATCTATACTTTTTTACTTTTCACTATTTATTGTGCTTTCAGACTTCACTCACTCGCACCTCCGCCCAGCACCTTATAGAGTGTCACCAGATTGGTGAGCCGGGAGAGGCGAACGGAGATCAGACCCTGCTGTACGCCATAGAGCGAGCGCTGTGCATCAAGAACACTCAGGTAGCTGTCGATCCCGCTTTTGTATCGCAAATCTGAGAGGCGATAGCTCTCGACAGTTGCTTCCACAAGAGACTGTTGTGCCGCCATTTGATCCCCCAGGGTTCCCCGCTGGGCCAGGGCATCGGCAACCTCTCTGAAGGCAACCTGGATCGCCTTCTCGTACTGGGTCAATATGATTTCCCTATCCACTTTACTTGCATCCAGAGCAGACCACGTGCGAGAATCAAAAACCGGCATAATTATCTGCGGCTCAAAACTCCACGTACCCGAGCCGGATTTAAATAAGCCGGACAGTTCGTTACTCGCAGTTCCAATTGCGCCGGTAAGAGAAATACGGGGGAAGAATGCCGCCCGTGCCACACCGATATTGGCGTTGGCAGCCTTGAGCTGGTTCTCTGCCTGAAGGATGTCGGGGCGGCGTTGAAGAACCTCTGCAGGCAATCCTGGAGAAATATCCTGCAACATCGTGACCGTATTCAGCTCTGTTGGCAAAAGCCCGTCCGGAACCGGTGAGCCGACCAGCAGAGTCAGTGCGTTCTCATCTCCTGCCGCTATGGCAGTGTATCGGGAGATATCCACCCGTGCCGCATCCACGCGGGTTTGCGCCTGACGCAGATCAAGCTCGGACGAGGCTCCGACTTCGCAGCGGCGCCGGATCAGATTGTAAGTGGTCTCCTGTGCTCTCAGGGTCTCCTGCGCCAGCCTTAATAAATCGCGGTCAGCAGCCAGTGTCAGGTAGGTGTTCGCAACTTCGGCCATCAAGCTGATCTGTGCGCTGCGACGGGCCTGTTCCGTTGCTAAATATTCTTGCAGCGCCGCATCTTTCAGACTGCGAATACGGCCGAAAAAGTCAATTTCCCATGAGCTGATGCCCAGGTTGACGCTGTATTGTTCACTTGTCCTCGGTTCCCCGGGCTGCAAAAGATCTGAAGAACGGCGCTGTTTGCTTGCAATCCCTGTAGCATCGACTGTCGGCAAAAGCTCGGCTCGTTGAATGCCGTACAATGCGCGGGCCATTTCAACATTCAAGGCGGCAAGACGCATATCCCTGTTGTTGTTCAGGGCTGTCTCAATGACTTGTTGCAGCTTTGTGTCGGTGAAAAATTCCTGCCACCTCAGTTCACGTGCTGTCGGAGCGCCGGCCTCACCTTTGGTTCCATTGTACGCTGGCCCGCTCGGCCATACAGCAGGGACGGGCGCTTCAGGCCTCGTGTATTCAGGGGTCAGCGTGCATCCTCCCAGAAATATGACAATTCCAACAATTAAAAGAAAAAGGTTTTTATTCATCTCGTTGATCTCCTGATGGATTTATCTCAGCGCTCCCGGTTGCTTCAGGCTTCCTCTGTTTTCCAAAAGTTTTTTCGATCACCACATAGAAGAGTGGTGCAAATATGGTCACCAGAAAAGTCGAAGTCACCACACCACCAAGCACCGCCGTGCCGATGGCCTTTTGCGCGCCTGCTCCCGCCCCGCCTGCAAACGCCAGCGGCAGAACGCCGAACCCGAAGGCCAGCGAGGTCATGACGATGGGACGCAACCTCAGTTTTGCTCCTTCCAAAGTCGCTTCGATCAGGCCCATTCCCTCTTCCACACGGGTCTTGGCGAACTGGACGATCAGGATGGCATTCTTGGTTGTCAGGCCGAGGGTAGTCAGCAGCCCTATCTGGAAATATACGTCATTGGGCAAGCCGCGAAATGTTGAGCCAACCACGCCGCCGATTACCCCAAGGGGGAGAGCAAGCAGGATTGAAATAGGAATGGGCCAGCTTTCATAGAGTGCCGCCAGGCACAGAAAGATTACCAGGATCGAAAAAGCATACAGAGGTGCCGTCTGGGTACCGGCCTGCCGCTCCTGATAGGAAAGCCCGGTCCAGTCAAAACCGATTCCCTGCGACAGCTTCCTGACAAACCCTTCCATAGCCTGCATCGCTTCACCGGAACTTCTCCCCGGCGCAGCTTCACCCTGGATGTTCAGGGACGGGAAGCCATTGAAGCGCTCCAGCTTTGGAGAACCCAAAGTCCAATAGCCGGACGCAAATGAAGAAAAGGGAACCATCTTCCCCGCGTTATTGCGCACATAGAGTTTTTCCAGATCCTGGGGCAGCATGCGGTAAGGAGCATCCGCCTGAGCATAGACCCGTTTCACACGACCGCCCTGGATGAAGTCATTGACATACGCACTGCCGAAAGCAGCCGAGATAGTATTATGGATTGAGGTGATGGGTATACCCAAGGCCCCGGCCTTCTCCCAGTCAACGTCAATCCGGTATTCCGGCACGTCTTCCAGACCGTTAGGCCTGACCTTTGTCAATATCTTGTCCTGTGCAGCCATGCCAAGAAGTTGGTTGCGTGCCGCCATAAGCTCAACGTGTCCCAGGCCGCCACGGTCAAGCAACTGAAAATCAAAACCCTTAGCCATGCCCAATTCCACAACAGCCGGCGGCGGAAAGGCAAATACCATGGCGTTACGGATCTTCGAAAATTCCCCCATGGCTCTTCCGGCCACAGCGCCAACCTTCAGTGCCGGGCGGTCGCGAAGCTCCCAGTCCTTCAGCTTGACGAATGCCAGGCCCGCGTTTTGTCCGCGTCCGGAGAAGTTTACGCCGGAAATCGCCATACAAGATTCCACTGCATTTTTTTCATGCTCCAGAAAATAGTCTTTGACCCCTTCCATGACCTTCTTGGTCTGCTCCAGGGTAGAGTTCGCCGGAAGCAGGGCCTGCACAAGCAGGATTCCCTGATCTTCATCCGGGAGATAGGCGGTGGGCATCCGATGAAACAGGAATCCCATCGCTGCAACAATCAAAAGGAATATGACTACGTAGCGGATTTTTTGGGAGAGGGACTGGCCAACCAGTTGCAGATAGAGGTCTCTGGCCCGGGAAAAAATGCGGTTAAACCATCGGAAGAACGGTCGCAAAAACCGCACCCCCGTCTCCGCCGCTTCATGCCCCTTGGGCACGGGTTTGAGAAACGATGCGCATAACACTGGCGTCAGGATCAGGGCCACCACCACCGAAAGGAGCATGGCAGCAATGATGGTTACGGAGAACTGACGGTAGATGACCCCCGTTGACCCGGCGAAAAACGCCATCGGTCCGAAAACCGCCGAGAGCACCAGCCCGATGCCGATCAGGGCGCTGGTGATCTGATCCATGGATTTGCGAGTGGCCTCTCTGGGTGAAAGCCCTTCCTCTCTCATGATCCTCTCTACGTTCTCTACCACCACAATGGCGTCGTCCACCAGAAGACCGATGGCAAGCACCATGGCGAACATGGTCAGCATGTTTATGGAGAACCCGAAAAGCCCCAGCACCGCAAATGTTCCCAGGATCACCACCGGCACCGCTATGGTCGGGATCAGAGTGGCACGCATGTTTCCCATGAACAGAAACATCACTAAAAAAACCAGCAGAATCGCTTCGAAAAGGGTCTTGACCACTTCATTGATGGCTACCCTGACGAAGGGTGTAGTGTCGTATGGATAAATGACCTTCATGCCAGTGGGAAAGTAATGGCTCATTTCTTCCATCTTGGCCCTGATGGCATTGGCCGTATCCAGGGCATTGGCGCCGGCAGCCTGCCGTATGGCAAGGGCAGCGGAGGGTTTGCCATTGTAATAGGCTTCAATATCATAAGATTCGGTTCCGAGCTCCGTTCGTCCCACATCCCTGATCCGCACAATAGACCCATCCGGGTTGGTGCGAACAGGAATGGCGGCAAACTCATCAGGCGTTTTGAGCAGGCTCTGGACGATGATGCTGGCATTCAAGCGCTGGCCTTTGACCGCCGGCGCCCCGCCAAACTGGCCCGCAGACACTTCAACGTTGTAAGCCCGCAGGGCTGTAATCACATCCTGAACCGTCATCTGGTAATCGGTCAGCTTGTCGGGGTTCAGCCAGATCCGCATGGAATACTGGCTGCCGAAAACTTCCACCTCACCAACCCCCGGAACCCGCGACAACACCTTCTCGAGATTGGATTGGGCATAGTCCCGCAAATCATTCCCATCCATGCTCCCGTCTTCCGAGATAAGACCAACAAGCAAGAGGTAGTTTCTTGTGCTTTTGCTCACCTTGATACCCTGGCGCTGCACCACCTCAGGCAGACTCGCCATGGCAAGCTGGAGCTTGTTCTGCACCTGGGCCCATGCGAGGTCCGGATCGGTTCCCGGCGCAAAGGTCAGCTCAACGCGGGAAGCGCCGGCTGAATCACTGCTCGCGGACAGGTACAGCATCTTGTCGAAGCCGGTCATCTTTTGCTCGATGATCTGCGTCACGCTGTTTTCCACCGTCTCCGCCGAGGCCCCCGGATAAAACGCGGTGATGGCGATAGAGGGAGGAGCGATGGGAGGATACTGTGAAATCGGCAGGTTATAGATCGCCAGCAAGCCCGCCACCATAAGGATGATGGCGATGACCCAAGCGAAGACCGGACGATCCAGAAAGAATCTTGATAACATCACGCGCCTCCGTTATTTGGATTTTGCGGCCGGCTGGGCCGTATTCTCAGGGTTAGCAACATCCTTCCGACCGTTATCAAAAGGAACAACTTTAACGGAAGCGCCCGGCCTCACTTTTTGCATCCCCTCGACGATTACGCGGTCCCCTTGTGCAATGCCCGATGAAACAAGCCATTTATCTCCGATGGTGCGGTCTACCGTAAGCATTCGCTGTTGTACTTTCCCGTCAGTATCCACAATAAGCGCTACGGGATTCCCCTTTGGATCCCGTGATACAGCCTGCTGGGGGACCAGGAGAGCCTGTTTATTGACGCCCTCTTTTATCACAGCCCGTACAAACATGCCCGGTAGCAGAACACTTTTCGGATTGGGAAAGATAATTCGCAGGATGACAGAACCGGTGGACGGATCTACAGAGACGTCGCGAAACTGCAAGACCCCTTCCCACTGATATTCTGTGCCGTCTTCCAGGATGAGCCTGACCTTGTTCTGGTTCTTCGATTCGTATTTGAGGCGGCCTTCCTCAAGGCGCCGCTGTAATCGCAGCAACTCTGCAGTAGATTGCGGCACATCTACATAAATAGGATCCAGTTGTTGAATGATAGCCAGGGCTGTTGGCTGATGCGCTGTTACCAGCGCACCTTCTGTCACGTTGGATATACCGATGCGACCGGAGATTGGGGCGATGATGCGGGTGTATCCCAGATTGATGCGGGCCGTCTCAACCGTTGCCTTCCAATATTGCACATCGGCCTCGGCTTGTTTCAGAGCAGCTGCAGCATCATCATAATCCTGTTGGCTGACAGCCTTATCAGCGAGCAATTCTTTAAAGCGTTCGGCCCTCGACCGTATTGCAGGGAGATTTGCCTCGGCCCTTCCGAGGGAAGCGTTGGCATTGTCGAGCACTGCCTGAAAAGGGGCTGGATCAATCTGGTAGAGTACCTGTCCTGTTTTGACATATGAACCTTCCGTAAACAACCGTTTCTGTATGAGGCCGCTGACCTGAGGCCGGATTTCCGCAACAAGATGGGCAGACGTGCGGCCCGGCAATTCAGTGGTAAGCATAACCTGCTGCGGCTGTACCGTTACTGCGGAAACTTCTGCAGTAGGAACAGGAGACTGAGATTTTTGCCGGCGGTCACAGCCGCCCGATATAAGGCTGAGGGAGATAATTCCCACAATGGCAATTAGTTTAATTCTATAAAAATTTTTCATACAATACCCCTATCCGGCTTGAATTTTTTATATACCTGTCTGTTCACTTCTTATTCCTCCCTATAAGGCTTTTCGGTATAAGTCTCTCTGATATCTCATAATTCTTCTAAAAGTCTGTTGAATGACTAATATTGTGACCTTTATTGATAATAAAATTTACTTCCGGAATCCTCTCAATAACCCATCGACCAATGTGGTAGCAAGTACCTTTTGATCAGCCCACGGGAAGCTACTCTGATAGAGGGTCATAGTTATCAAGCCGTGAGGTGCTGTTGCGAGCACCTGCGTTAATACATCGATATCCATACGCCGAAGTTTTCCCGCTTTGATACAAGCCTGCACTATTTCCCTGAATTCAAAATATGAATTCCGGGCCATTGACTCTCTTTTCATGAATTCCTCTTGCGTGCCGTATACATTAGGCCTCGTCAAAAAAAATACTTTGTATTGATTTGGATTGTCGAATGCGAACTCAACAAGATAAAGCATGGCCTGACGCAGAGCTTCGTAAGGCTTACTCTGAACCGATCTGAGATAGCGCAGCCTGGCAACAAATTGTTCGGCAACCTCTTCACAAATAGCAAAAAGTAAATCGTCCTTGTTCTTGAAATAGTGATAGATAGTGGTTGGTGAATAGTCGATTTTTTCGGCAAGTCTGCGCATGGAAAATTTTTCATAACCAACGTCACTGAAAAGATCGCGGGCTGAATTAAGAATCTCCCGGCGAAATTCCTCTTTATACCTATCTCTTTTTTCCTTAATACCCATTTCTAACACTGTTATATAAATTTAACACTGTTAATTTAAATATTCGCATTATTTTATGTCAACCTTTTTCTGCAGCTTGTCTGTTTAAAAAATAGATGCTTAGGCCTGTGTCTTTAACTGCAAAATTTTTGTAACGATTACCACTCATTGTCTGAGGCATAAAGAAAAAGCATAATGACGAGAACTTTTAATTGTGAAATACTTAGATATCATTAAAGATCAAGCGTATCAACTACTATTTGAAAGGTTGCTCTCTAAGAAAATTTCATCGGGAGTTTAATATAGGGAGAAAGCGAGATAGGTCTTGAATGACATGAAATCTCTGCTTCTATGTGTTATGTGTATTTCCATTAACGCTCAAAATGATATGTAGATCAGGAAAAAGCTGAGGTGCTTGGCTGGTGAGTGAAGTCCGCAATTCATGAGCGACCTCTTGGAGCGGTTACTCTCTGTTAACTGTATGCGGCGTTTATTCTCACCTCGACCGAGTGTTCCTGATGGTCGTCAACAAGGGTAATAGCCTTTTCATGTTGCTCAACGCCATCGACTGTCACACTCGTCTCGTCCTTCCCGGCGCGCGTTTGCAGGACAGTGATATGGTAGATAGTTTCCCGGTATCGGTAATGCATCTTGAACATCTCCCAATCCGCAGGGAGGCACGGCGCAAAATACAGTTTGTCTACTTCAAGCCTCAGCCCCAGGAGTGATTCCACGATGAGCCGATACATCCAGCCGGCAGATCCCGTGTACCACGTCCATCCACCGCGTCCGGTGTGAGGCAGGAGCGCATATACGTCGGCTGCGACAACGTACGGTTCCACTTTGTAGGTCGCAATCCCCTCCGGAGATTTCGCATGGTTCACCGGGTTTATCATTGCCAACAGTTCCCACGCGCGTCTGCTGTCGCCTAATTGAGCGAACGCCATTGCAGCCCAGATCGCCCCATGAGTGTACTGCCCGCCATTCTCCCTCACACCTGGGACGTATCCTTTTATATAGCCGGGATTCAAATTCGACTTGTCGAAAGGCGGGTCCAAGAGCTGGACCAGCGCATGGTCCCTGTGAACGAGGCGCTTATCCACAGCTTCCATTGCCTTGCGCGAGCGCTCGGCATCCCCGGCGCCGGATAAAACAGACCAGCTTTGTGCAATGGAATCAATTTGGCATTCGGGATTACTCGCCGAACCGAGCGTCGAGCCATCGTCGAAGTAAGCGCGGCGATACCATTCACCATCCCAGCCATTCTGCTCGATATTCAGGCGCAGTTGGGCCGCCTCCCTCTCGCAGCGTTCTACGAAGGCAAGGTCACCATGCATGCGTGCAATCTCAGTAAACCGCATGAGCACTTCATAAAGGAAGAATCCCAACCAAACGCTTTCGCCTTTGCCGTGTTCGCCGACCATGTTCATGCCGTCGTTCCAATCACCCGAGCCGATGAGCGGAAGGCCGTGTACGCCAAAGCTGATGCCTCTCAGGATAGCTCGCACACAGTGATCATACAAACTGGCCGCTTGTGCAGACCTGCCGGGAAGATCGTAATACGAGTCTTCGTCCGTATTTACCGGGCGGCCCTCGATGAAGTGGACAGGTTCATCCAACACCCCGGTGTCCCCGGTGTTCAGAACGTAACGGCACGTAGCCAACGGCAACCAAAGGAAATCGTCCGAACAGTGCGTACGCACGCCGCGACCCGACGGAGGATGCCACCAATGCTGGATATCTCCCTCATGGAACTGACGGGCAGCACAGAGGAGGAGGTGCTCGCGCACGAGACGCGGCTCGGTGTGGATGAGCGCCATCACGTCCTGCAACTGATCGCGGAAACCGAAGGCGCCCGCCGACTGGTAGTAGCCGCTGCGCGCCCAAAGGCGGCATGCCAGAGTTTGGTACAAGAGCCAGCCGTTGGTCAGGACATTGACGGACTGGTCGGGTGTTTCCACATTCACTGCGCCGAGCGTGTGATTCCAGTACTGCCAGACCGTTTCAAGCGCGCTGCGCGCGGCAGCAGATCCACGAAAGCGTCGCAGCAGGTTGCCAGCGTCATCGGCATCTCGCCCTGCGCCGAGCCTGAAGATGATCTCACGCTCTTGTCCGTCGGCCAGCTCGAATGGTACCTGTATAGCGGCGCAGGGATCCAAAGCGGCCCCTACCTTCCCGGAAAGCCGAGAGCGCTTCATCGCGGCCGGACTCCGAAGTGTGCCATTGCGCCCAAGGAACTCAGTCCGGTCGCCACTTAAGCTCCGATTCGTATCATCCACATCGAAGAAAGCAGTCCGGTTGCGAAACTCCGTGTTATATGGGTTGCGAGCGAAGAGCGCGCCGCTATTCGGGTCAATTTCGGTGATCACGTGCATGGCCGATTTCGGCCGCAGGTCGCCAAGTACCCATTCCGCGTATCCGGTGGCGGAGAGTCGGCGCGATCGGCCCGACTCGTTTCGTACTTTCAGCACCGTGAACTTGATCGGTTCATCCAGGGCCACGTAAACCCACAGCTCGGAGCTGATGCCGCGCTCAGTGTGCTCGAAGACGCTGTAGCCGAATCCGTGCCGGGTGACGTAAGGCGTCGCCCCGCGGTTAGGCAACGGCATGGGGGACCAGAAGTGGCCGCGCTCTTCATCACGGATGTAAAACGCCTCTCCGCTCGCATCGCTCACCGGGTCGTTGTACCAAGGAGTGAGGCGGAACTCGCGGGCATTCTCGCTCCAGGTGTAGGCAAGGCCGCTCTCTGAGATGACGGTTCCGAAGTGCGGGTTTGCCAGCACATTTACCCATGGCGCCGGCGTCACCTGCCCGTGCGTGGTCGTAATGACGTACTCGCGCCCATCCGGGGTGAATCCGCCAAGCCCGTTGAAGAACGTCAGATCGTGGCGAGGCAACGCGGCGACCGCCAGGGGTTCGGAGCGGTGGGTTCGGGTCGGTATAAGG
>Ga0299912_10001768_pt1 | contig 17463 bp, 10 predicted proteins | sample RVTome_2_FD_207667 | JGI IMG/M metagenome (GOLD analysis project Ga0299912, IMG submission 207667) | Soil microbial communities from uranium-contaminated site in the Upper Colorado River Basin, Wyoming, United States - RVT95D214 (version 2) ... | reverse complement strand
AGATAAAGGACTCATCCGGGGCAATTCCCGGAAAGGTACCGACTTGAGGGAGATTGATGATCCGGAGCCATGTTTTGTTCACGCGCCTTCTGAAACATGGCAGCGGTCCTGGGTCGTAGACATTATTAACCGATATTTGCGCAGCATCAAAGAACGACAAGATTTGATCGACATCTGCGTAGAGCAAGAGGTACGCAGGCGGCTCTAACACACAATACTCTTCTATTATCGATATCTCAGAATCGACCAACAGACGACTGCCATCATGATTCCAACACTGCCGCAGGGGACACCGACCGACCACGACTGCGAAATCCCCGCGATCGGCCCATTGCCCAATGCGATACCCGCTATGGCGCCCGCGCCAAGCACGGCGAGCCCGGCCGCTACCCATACGTGCTTTCCAGTATGATTGCAGCCTTCGCCGCTCGTTGGCTGCTCGACCGACTTCCTGTCCCCTGATTGGTCTAATCTGTCCATCGCTCACCGCCTTTCTTTTACCCGATATTTCTCATTTGCTCTATACCGAGCTGCATCACTGAGGTCTTCGAGCACACCATAAACTGACATTTCCCATATGACCTCCACCCGGCAACAGCGCCGGCGTCCTAATGTACAAATATATCGCCATTCCCACCGGGAATTCAAGCGCAAACTGCTCCCTCGCACGACAACAGACGGGGAATATAAATCCGTACCGTGGGTTCGAATACATTTGTATTGGTTGCTGTGAGATCTTTTAAGAGAACGCAAGCTACAAATTATTTCAATTCGTTATAAGCCGGATTATGTGAGAGTCTATAAATACTCAGTAACTGAGACCATTCATTGAATACGTCGGCAAATTTTTACTTTTCCATAAGCATCTGCAATTAAAACGCTTATGAGATGAGCATTTTTCAAAAATGGGTAGGTAAGGGGTTGTATAGTTGTATTCTGGTTGTATAAGTTTTTCGAGTGAAAATTGGGCCATTTTGGGGGTGCTTGGGGCGCCGCTGATTCGCTCTGATTGGCCGGTGGGATTGGTCCACGAATTTGAGGTGACATCTTGAACTGACCGCTACGCTCTTGCCTTGCGACCATTCGACTGCTGCTTCATCAACCGACCCATCTTGAACTTTACTACTCTCTTGCCTGGGACGTGAATTCGTTTAAGCATTTTCGGATTCTGTGCTGTTCGTGGTGCATGCTTGCGTGGTTCAAGTACACCAAAATCACGAAACTCCAAACGGTTACCTTTGGCAAGTTCGGAGATGAGATCACCGATTTCTTTGCTGATTCTTGATCGCCCAACCTTGCTGGGCCGCGATTTTCCAACGCCAGTACCATTTGAAGCGCTGCCGATGCCTCCTGATCACGGTCTCCGCCTTGACGACAATCAAAGCTAATTTCTACTCAGGCCGCATTCCCGAAAGCCAAGCCCAGAAGATTCTGTCCTCGCTCTTGAGTTTCGGATGTTTGATCGTTTGTTTCTGCGAAAAGCGAGATTCTCCAAGATCAAATTGCTTCGGCTGGCAGGCAAGCCACGAAATAAAAGAAACAGCATTTTGCAGATGCCCATCTTGGCCGACTCTTACTGATGATGGCATCATTTCTGGCAGTTTTACGGGTGTTGGCAATTGCACGTAAACCCTTGGGAATAACCAACGACCGAATTTTCGGTAGGGAAATCATAGTTCGGCCGGAATATTTGGACGCACCCTGTTTCAAAGTTATGCTTTGAGTACTTGACACGTAAAATAGAATATGTAATTATGTATCATCAATAATTGAAATGCGTTGGTCCGATCCGACTTCCGCAGCAAGACACGGAATCGTATCGAATCACGAAAGGAAATGAGCATGTTATAAGGTTCATAGGAGGCAGACTTTATGAAGATCATAGTTCTTGCAGTGCTGTTTACGATCTCTGCAGGTGTGGCAATTGCGGCGCCGATGAACGTCCAGGTGCGAAACGGCAAGGTGCGGGCGACTCCTTCGCAACTGGGTGCTGTCGTCGCCACGGTTGAGTACGGCGCAACGATTCAAGCGGGGGCGCTGCAAAGGGGCTGGTACCCGGTGACAACCACGGATGGTAAGAAGGGCTGGCTGCACGAGTCAGCACTCTCCAAGAAAGCGATCGCCATGCGTGCGGGGACAACCGACGTCACAACAGGGGTCTCGTCCGATGAGGTCGCTCTGGCGGGCAAGGGCTTCAACGAGCAGGTCGAAGCAAAGCTCAAGAAAGATGGGAAGCTTGATTACACCTGGGTGGACCGGATGGCGGCGTTTGCTGTCGGTGTCGACCAGATTATAAAATTCCGAACACAGGGCAATCTGCGGGGAGGTGCCTAATGAACGCGAGACACATACTTCAAATGACATTGGTCTTATGCTTACTTACAGCGATGCTGTTTTCCGGTTGTGAGACAGTCCGCGAGGCAGGCACCAAGATCGCGAAAGATGCCGGAGTGATATCTGCTGATGAGGCGGAGTCGATCAACCGGGGCGCGCAGGCTGTGGAGAAGACCTGGCAGGATCTGACCCCGGAGCAGGAGTACTACATCGGGCGAGCCGTGGCGGCACAGGTGCTCCAGACTTATCCGCCGCTGGATCGGCCCCAGGCGAATGCCTATCTGAACCTGCTCGGCCAGTCGTTGGCCATTTTCTCCGAACGCCCCGAGACGTTTGGCGGCTATCATTTCCTGCTGCTCGACTCGGACGAAATCAATGCGTTTGCCGCGCCGGGTGGGCTGATCCTGGTCACACGCGGGATGCTGCGATGCTGCGAGAACGAGGATGAACTGGCGGCGGTGCTTGCACACGAGATTTGTCATGTTGAGAAGAAACATGGACTCAGTTCGATTAAGCAGGGACGTTTGACCGAGGCGTTCACGATTATCGCTGCGGAGTCCGCCAAGCAATTGGGCAGCGAGGAGTTGGCGTCGTTGACGCAAGAGTTCGAGGCCTCGGTGGGCGATGTTGTGATGACACTGACGACCAGCGGCTACTCACGAAAGCAGGAAAGCAGCGCGGATGCCGCCGCAGTGAAACTTCTTCGGCGTGCTGGCTATCCGGAAACGGCAATGATCACCATGTTGGATCGCATGGATGAGCGGCTAACCGATGCAGGAGGACTCGGATTCGCCAAGACGCATCCATCCGCGCGTAGCCGAGCAGACGCACTACGCACGACGATCACGGGTGCCGTGTCTGCCCCCGATGCAGTCAGGCAACAACGCTTCTCTGCTGTTATAAAGCCGATAGTCACGGGCCAGTAGAATCTCGCAGGCGGAAGGATGGCATGTCAAAGTACGGTAGCAAATACTTGCGTGGAACGGTGATTGGCCTGGTGACCGGGGTAACGGCGTTACTCGTGTGGCAGCTGGGCTGGCTCGAGTCATGGGAAGCCCCGACATGGACGTGGCGTGCCCGGTTTTTTGCACAACGAGAGATCCCTTCGTCCCAGGTCAAACTGATTCTATTGGACCAGGCTAGTTTGGATTGGGGGCAACGCGAGAACGCTTGGGGGTGGCCATGGCCGCGTGAGGTGTACGGCGCGATCTCGGCATTTTGCAAGCGGGGCGGGGCCCGGGCACTTGCCTTGGACCTGCTCTTCACCGAGCCTTCGGTCTACGGGGTGGCGGACGACCAAGCAATGGGGCAAGCCTTGTCGGCGGGTCCACCGGTGGTTTTGGCTGTCTTGCCGGGGGGAAGCCGAAACGCGTGGCCGGAGTATATGCCGCGCCCGGATTTGAAAATCGACTTGCCAGTCCTGGGGGCATCCGGAAATCTGTTGTTCCCGGTGCTGGAGGTGGCTTCCGGGGTGACTGCTGTGGGACATGTTGTGGGCACGCCGGATGCGGATGGTGTGTTCCGGCGGATCTCCCCGTTCTGCCGATTTGATGGTGTTTCGATCCCGGCGCTCGGATTGGCCGTGTGGTTGGCTAAGTGTGCGGAACCTACACCCGTCACGGTATCGGCTGGGCAACTGCGGGTAGGGAACAAGATCGTTCCTCTCGACCGTCGTGGCAACGCGATCCTGCGTTTTAGGGGTCGCGGCGGTCTGCCGCAAGCAGTTTCCGCCGCAGCGGTCATCCAGTCCGAGCTGCGATTGCAAGCCGGAGAAACACCCTCGTTGTCACCGGAGACCTTCAAGGATTGTTATGTGTTCGTAGCGTGCAGCGCGCCGGCTTTACTGGATTTGCGGCCGGTCCCGGTCAACCCAAAATGTCCCGGAGCTGTTCTACACGCGACATTTGTTGACAACCTGTTTACAGATTCCTTCATTGCCGACGCGACCGTACCTCTGGTGATTCTGGGTGTGGTTGTAACAGCCATTGCCGCCGCAGTCTCTTTGACCTATGGAGGTAAATGGTGGCAGGCGGGACCTCTTTCCATCGTGTGGTTGGGGGTGCCGATGGTTGTCGGTTTTGCCGCATATGCCCGAGGATGGTGGTGGCCGGTCGCCGCCCATGAGATGGCTTCGGCACTGGGGCTGGTGGGCGCTCTGACTATGAATTATTGGGCCGAGGGACGTCAGAAGGCATTTATCAAACAGGCATTCCGGCACTACTTGAGTGGCGAGGTGATCGAGAAGATCCTCCGCAATCCCAAGCATCTCCAGCTTGGCGGTGAGAAGCGCGAATTGACGATCATGTTCACGGATCTTGCTGGATTCTCGACGTTTTCCGAGAAACTGGGCCCGGTTGAGCTGACGGCCTTGCTCAATGACTACCTCAGCGAGATGACGGACATTATCCTGGGTGAGGGCGGTACACTCGACAAATACGAGGGCGATGCAATCATTGCGTTCTGGAACGCACCGCTGGAGCAATCGGACCATGCGGTGCGTGCCTGCCGTGCAGCGTTGCGCTGTCAACGACGGCTGGCCGAGCTTCGTGAGGCGTACCAGGAACGTATTGGGGCGGCCCTGCGGATGAGGGTAGGGCTCAACACTGGTGAGGTCGTCGTGGGCAACATGGGATCGCGCAAACGCTTCAACTACACGATTCTGGGAGATGCAGCAAACCTGGCGTCCCGTCTGGAGGGAGCCAATAAGGCTTTCGGTACGGAGATTATGGTTTCCGGGAGTACGTGGCGGCTGGCGTCGGCCGAGTTCAGCGGCCGCAAACTGGCGGACTTACGCGTGGTTGGCAGGAAGACTGCTGTGGTGGTGTATGAGCTAACGGGATTTGCATCTGATGCCTCGATAGCCGGTTATGATGTGTTTGCCGCTGGACTCGTTCGTTTCTGTGAAGGCAATTTCGCCGGGGCGAGGGAGACTTTCGAGCAACTGCCTGATGATCCGGCAGCGAGGAATTATGCTCGGCGATGTGCGGAACTGTGTGCCCATCCTCCGGAGTCGTGGGATGGGGTATGGGGATTGACGGAGAAATAAGCATGCGGCTTTTCATTGGAGGAATGCGCGGGAGCCGGCCGTCCACCGGGGCTGCCTTCAAGGAATTTGGCGGCGACACGACATCCCTGCTGCTTGTCGGGTCACACGGCGATCGACTGGTGCTCGATGCAGGAACCGGCATGCATACTGTCGCCAGGCAATTAGCCCAAGCAGGGCCGGGTGAGGTGACAGTCCTGTTCTCGCATTACCATCTTGACCATGTGGCCGGGCTGACGATGAATCCCTTGTTCTACAAGTCGGACTGGTCTTTCAAGTTCGTTGGGCCGACCTTTGCCGATGGGGGTGTTCGTGATGCAGTGACGCTGTTGCTTGCGCCGCCGTATTGGCCTGTGTCCTGGGAGCAGATGAGCGCACGGTTCGAGTTTGCCGAGTTTGCCACGGAGGCCATCCAAGTTGGGATCTTGCGCGTGCGAAGGTGTCAGGTGCCACATCCCGGCGGGTGTCTGGCCTACCGTATCGACGAATCTGGCTGCGATGCATCGCTCGTGTTCGCCACTGATCTTGAATGGCGGAATCGGACAGATGCACACGAAACGGCATTCATGGCAATGTGCCGCGAACCCAAACAGGCCGACGCGCTCGTCATCGATGCGCATTTTGCTAGGGCAGACGAGGAGGTGTTTGCGGGGTGGGGGCACAGTTGCTGGGAGGACTGCCTGGAGATTGCGGAGTCCGCAGGCGTCAGGCAAGTGATCCTCGGACATCACGCCCCGGACACGGACGACAAGGCATTGCGCGCCCGGGAACGGCAAGTGAAGAAACGCATGGCTGGCGGTGTGCTGGCGCGGGCCGGGCAATGGTTGACGATCGGGGCTAATAAACATAAGGTGCAATCATGTTGAATGGGCTTGAATCGGTACTACCTTATATTCAGAACGTCGTCTTGGCGATGGTGCTGCTACTTATCGCGTATCTGCTGGCACTTTCGTTCCGCCGCCGATACATCTCAGCCGAGGGGGTCGAGTCGGGTCGGCGTTCCGGCCGGCAGTTTGCCGGGGCGTTATTGAGTTACATCGCGTTCCCCGTTCTCGTGCTGGTGCTTTCCATTCCGCTGGTCTACTGGCTCGATTACGCGATGCTTGCGGTGCTTCCTCGCCCCTACCATCAGGCATGGTTGACGTTCTGGGGCATTTACACCATTGTAAAGCTTGCCGAGGGGCTATTCATCGAGCTTTTCGTGCAGATGGGGCGGACGTGCCCCCTCAGTCGGCTTACTCGGGGTTTGCTACGGCTGGCGATCATGCTGGGCGTGGTCTTCATGCTGATCAGGTACCAACTGGATCTCAAGATCACCGTGTTGCTCACCTCGACGGCAATTGTGACCGGCGTCATCGGTTTCGCCATGCAAGGAGTGCTGGGCAACTTGCTGGCGGGCATGTCCCTGCACGCCAGCCGTTCCATGTCGGTTGGCGATTGGATCGAGGTGGACGGAACAATCGGGCAGGTGACTCTGGTTAACTGGCGTGAGACGCGTCTGCACACTCTTGGTGGTCATGTTGTGATTGTCCCCAACGGCAAACTCGCGGACACGACGCTCCGCAATTTCACGTCGCCCACAAGCCTGCGTCGACACGAGGTGCCGGTTGCGGCCAGCTACGGAGATGCGCCGGGCGATGTCCTCGCCGCCCTGCTTGAGGCCGCACACAGCGTACCAATGGTTGAGAAACATCCGGCCCCGGACGCCTACATTACCGGATTCAAGGATTTCTGCATCGAATATGTGCTGCGTTTCTGGTCGAAGCAGTACGAGCATCGCACGAGGATCGAAGGCGACGTGATGCGGATGATCTGGTACAAATTCAATCGCCGCGGTATCGAGATCCCGTTTCCTATGAGCGGACGCCTGCTCGATAACTTCATGCAGGCAGTTCATGCCCAGCAATTTGAGAAGCCGCTGGCATCGGAGGTCGAACGCATTGTGGACGATCTGCTTCGCAGCGACTTCGGGCATAAGCTCATGGCCGGTCCCGAGGGCGTCTGCATGCTCAGCCGCGACGAGCTGAAGGCAATGGCGAGAGATGTGAAACGCACCCATTTCACGCGTGGCGAGATATTGATGCGCCAAGACGATGATGGAGAGTCGTTCTACGTCTTGGTCCGGGGAAACGTACACGGGTGTATTGTGAATGCCGACACCGCCCGCCCCGTCGAATTCGAATTGCAGCCTGGAGCGATGTTCGGGGAGATGAGCCTCTTGACTGGCTTGCCGAGAAGTGCGACCATGACGGCCATTACGGATTGCGAATTGATCGAATTCGATCGGACTGCCTTCACACACCTTTTGTCCCTCCGGGAAGAGATCCCGCGTGTGCTCTCGGACTTGGCGGCGGCCCGTGCTAGAGAGAATGCGGAGACGTTGGAGAAGCTACGTGCCTCTGCGGCGGTCCCGCCGGAGCTGGTGTGTGACAGCATTTTGCATCGCCTCAAACGTATGCTGGGTGAATGGCGGGCGAGACGAGCAAAATAGTCAGCATATATATATCCTCCGTCAATGAACGGTTACAATGAATCAGCATTGAATAAATGTAACCTGCAAGTTGAAAAGGACTGCGATTGCCGCGCGGACATTGGACCACCTCAAAACTGTGGAATTTCCAACACATATTCTTTCGAAAGAGGAGGGTAGGCAGATGTCAGCGAATACCAACATTTAAACATATAGCGGGATCCGAGTACTGGACACCTATGAAGAACTCAAAGTCAAATACAGAAAATCCGTCACCACATTTTTTTGCTTTGAGGCATCCATCTGCGATATACCAGCTCACGTTCACGACTCATAGCCTAACAGAACTTGTCTGAGCAGCTTTTCGGCTTCGCTCGACAATTATGATGGACATCGTGAATCCACTTATGTCATGACCCCTCGTAACAAAACGTCGCCATACACCTATCTGGAACTTGCTGAATACCAAAGCAGCTCATGCAGATTATTGAGACATAGCAAAATATCCGCTCCGGTTTATTCATTGAAAGGGAACTCCACGTTACCTCGGATTCATTGCACGACCGGAACTCAGAGCGTTAAAAGTCTCCTTGATATCATATACAATGCATCCTACCAAAAGTCGAACATTGCCTGTTCAGGATTCCATGCTAAACAAATCTCTTGTCGTATTCGCTGCCGGTCTTCCACGTGGCCGACATGGTCGAGACCATCTTCCTGGCCACAGAATGTTTGGCATTGGATGGAGTTAATAGGGAATAACCATTAGTCTGAATATTGACAGACCATACCAGTCGGGATAGACTAATGACAAGCTAATAATTATCGCGATAGTGGTGATCAGGTATGCCCATTATATCACCCGGCGTGAGGACGATCGACAAGACGTATTCACCGTTGAGGATAACCGGCGTGTGCATTAGGATTTCCTCAAGGATCAGGCAGACAAGTACAGGAGGTGCATTATGAAATTACAGGAAAGTTTTTTTTCAATCGGGCTACTTAGGCTATCTGTCGTGATGTTGTTGACGCTAGGTGCCCGCGGTGTAGACAGCGAGGAGGTTCCCGATCCAAGTATTATGTTGCCACTTGTACCCGTGGCGGTGGGGGCAGACGCCCCTCCGTGTATTAAGTCGGGTACGCGTCTGACCTACTTTGGGATGACCGCCAGCATCCCGGGTGAGTACAAAAAGCTGGTACAGGACGACAACGGGAAGTGGGTGGACAAGAACACGGGAAAGCGTTACGACGAAGAAGACATCCCCTCCAGCGGTAGCGCGGCATACAACGTCGTGCAGGTGGGTTATGTGGGAGGTGGGATTGCGCAATTATCCACCAAACTCTACACACTCGACACTAGTACCAGGAAGTGCACGTTTGCGGTGGGCGGAGGGCTGGTCGGGCACGCCGGTTGCGCCGCGGACTACTGGATCCATCCCAATGTACTCAAGCAAGTGCGCGAAGTGAATGAACAAGGCGTGCGCATCTTGCGGATGCCGTACTCGGTTGGCGGGAAGCTATACAATGCGATCCGTTTTCAGAGTGAAGATGCTGCCGGCTACCAGGCGCGGGTGTACGACCTTGAGACCGGCCTGATGATCTTCCACGGGTCGCGGGTGCAGGGTCAACCGATATACACCCCACCGAGCGCTGGCTCTAACAGGGCCGGCGTTGGGCAGGGTAGCACACAGGTAGTCACAGGATGGATCGTAGAGGTGAGGGATATAGACATACCGTGGAAAGACGCGGCAACGCCGAAATGGATCGAGCAGTTTCGGCAACTGTCGTACAAGGGAATGCAAACATCTGTGGTAGCAGCGGCCGGGACGAAGCTGGACCGGGCGATGACGGCAACGCTTACGCCGAAGGCCCGGGGACTCGGATGGGTGCGGTTCACTAACCACTTTGTAATCGAGACGTTTAGAGGCATGCCGCCCGAAGAGGCCCTGCAGGAAGGGGCCTGCGGCAGCGCGTCCATCGGGGGTTTGTGGATATCTCCGGAGGCGCTGGCCAACCTGCGTCCGCAGCAGGTCATCGAGATCAACGAACTGGTGGGGACGACCATCGCCGTCAGCGAAGTTAGACAGGGCTTCGTAATGCTCAGCGAGGTCGGTCCACTGCACCGGATCGACTGCACCTACGACACAAAAACGGGCATGCTGTCGGCAATGACACTCACCCAGCAGATTGGACTCTGGCAAGGATCACGCACAGCATCCGACTGGCGGGCGAGCAGTAGAAGAGTCTGTGGAATATCTGTGAGATTGTGCGGTTTGTTCGGCGATGTTCATTGAATACGATAATAATAAGAAAAAATGCCTCCTTGGCCCAAAATCTAACATATTTTAGGGCTCGATATGGGAAAAATCGGGGTTTATAGTGTCATTTTGGTGACATACCTTGTGTGTGCCGCAGCAAGCGGCGTTAGAGATGGGAGTAGGCCTCCCGCAACCGGCTTGCAGGAGCAGGTTGCAAACCACCGTAAGCGGCTTTGGCTAAGAGTCATGGTCGTGAGAGTTACGGAAAAGGTGCTATTAGAAGCATCAGGTGTGGATCAAGAAGACGAATACAAGTGAACCACCGTTTAATTGTCGAAAGTCTTAGATGGGGTCGAAACTGGGGATTTGACGTTTCCCCAGGACAAGTCTGGCGGATACCTGCTTACTGGCCAGGCGGCGCCCGGCATAGAGGTGGCGTGAACTTGATCTGGGCTCTGACGTTGAACTGCGGGAACCTGTCGCAACGATGTGAAGAGAAAGGCACAAGCAAATGAAACGCGAGGCTGATAGTATCAATGCGTTGCACAGGGACGGACGAGTTCGTAACCCCAAAATGTTGATAGTATTTTTTATGTTAAACGACTTTTTATGGTATACTGAGGCTGCAGGAAATTGTTGACATTAGAATGAAATTGCAGTACTATAAAACTTGAAGTTTGCAGGAGTGTTTTAGTAAAGTGTATATGGAAAATCCCCGTCTATATTAACTATCCATTTCGAATTTTGAAAGGGAGGAGGTAAGAACAAATCGTAAAATTTCTATGAGCATAGCTGGTATTACACAGGAATTGTGAAAACTATTATCTGTTGCTTCGGCTTAGTTAAAGAAAAATCACGTTATTTTTATTAAGGATGACTATTATGTTCAAGAAAATGATTCTTTGGGTTTCTGTTGTTGTGGTAATGAGCCTGGTCAGTAATGCCTCAGCCGAACTGGTGGGTCACTGGAAGTTTGACGAGGGCTCAGGAACCAAGGCTTACGACTCAAGCGGAAATGGCAACGACGGCACTTTCAACGGCAACCCAAAGTGGGTTGCCGGCCATTTCGGTACTGCCGTGGAATTCGATGGTTCCGATGATTGGATTGAATGCGGAAATGATCAAAGTTTAGATCTTACCAAGTGGACAATAACATTTTGGCTTAAAGTAAATCAGAATAAGGACTTTAACGGATTTGTCATCAAAGGTTTAGATGCTGCTGAAAACTACGAAGTATTAGGATTTGCTGATGGTAGCTTTCATTTCCCAATTACGAACACGAATGGCACAAGAACATACGTTAATACCGCCACTGGAGTAATTATTGCAGGTGAATGGGCGCATTATGCTTATAGCTATGATTCGGCTGAAGGTAGAAGATTTTATAAAAACGGGAACTTAATCTTTGAGGATACGGAATCCGGAACACCTCGAGCCTCGACTGAATCACTTTCTATTGGCAATGAACAACCTATGAGCAGGTTTGTCAACGGCGTAATGGATGACGTTCGTATCTACAACCATGTGCTGAGTGAGCCTGAGATTCTGGTCGCTATGGAAGGCAGTAAAGGATATCCTTTCGCCTTGGGGCCCAATCCGGCTGATGACGCTCTGTATTCTGGCACATGGGCGACTATTTCGTGGAGGCCGGGAGATTTCGCGGTTTCACATGATGTGTATATGGGTGAGAGTTTTGATGATGTCAATAACGGAACCGCCGACACGTTCCGGGGCAATCAGAACCTGACATATTTTGTCGTTGGCTTTCCCGGATATCCTTATCCGGACGGTCTCGTTCCCGGCACAACATATTACTGGCGGATTGATGAGGTCAACCAAGCCGATCCAAACAGCCCCTGGAAAGGTAACGTCTGGAGCTTCTCGATTCCACCCAAGACGGCGTATTACCCCGATCCGGCTGATGGTGCCGAATTTGTTGCCTTGGATGTTAAGCTTAAATGGACGGCTGGTTTCGGAGCAAAATTGCACTATATTGTCTTCGGCAAAGATTTCGATGAGGTTAGCAATGCAGCCATGGGTGTTCCTAATGGCACTGCGAATTACAATCCCGGCCCGCTTAATCTGGCTAAGACTTACTATTGGCGCGTCGATGAGTTCGACGGTATCAAGACGTACAAAGGTGAAGTTTGGAGCTTTACTACAGAAGGTGCGGTCAGCGGCCCGAATCCGCCCGATGGTGCTATAGATGTAAAGCCGTCGGTGGTTCTTGGCTGGGATGCAGGAGCCGTCGCCGCCTCGCATGATGTGTATTTTGGCACGGATGCCGACGCTGTCAAGAATGCAACGAAAAGCTCACCTGAGTATAAAGGACCCAAAGCTCTCGGCGAGGAGAGCTATGACCCCGGCAATCTCACATTGAACACGACTTACTATTGGCGGATTGATGAGGTCAACATCGCCAGTACCGACAGTCCGTGGGCCGGCAACGTCTGGAGCTTTACCACTGGTGATTTCTTTGTAATAGATGACTTCGAGGATTACGATGCGGGCGATAACCAGATATGGTACGCCTGGCACGATGGGCTTGGCTACGGCGCTCCTGGAACCGATCCGTACTTTGCCGGTAACGGTACGGGTGCATCCGTCGGCGACGAAACCACTACCTCCTACACTGAGGAAACTATCGTCCACGGCGGCGGCAAGTCCATGCCATTGTCTTACGACAACAACAAGCAGGGCTACTCGAAGTATTCGGAAGTGGAGTTCAAGCTGTCAGACCAGTGTGACTGGACGGCGGAAGGCGTTACGGAATTGTCGCTGTGGTTCAGAGGCTACCCGGCATCCGTCGGCAGCTTAGTAGAAGCACCGGCCGGAACCTTCACTATGACCGCCTCCGGTGCGGACATCTGGTCGGTTAACGGTGTTGAGGCCGATGAGTTCCACTTTGCTTACAAGATGCTCACCGGCGCCGGCTCGATTGTCGCGAAAGTCAACAGCGTAGATAACACGAACGGCTGGGCCAAGGCGGGTGTTATGATCCGTGAATCGCTGAATCCTGATTCAGCACATGCTCTTGCATGTGTTACACCGGGTAATGGAGTTGCTTTTCAGTATCGTCCCAGTACGGGTGGTACCAGTGGCAACTATAATCAGACTGGTGTTGCCGCGCCGTACTGGGTGAAACTGGAACGTAGCATATCCGGCAACTTTACGGTTTCACATTCGGCCAACGGTTCAACCTGGTCACTGGTAACGGGTGCCACAGCGCAGACCATATCGATGGGCTCGAATATCTATATCGGTTTGGCCTTAACGAGTCACGATGCCGCTCTGACATGTCAGGCCGTATTCTCCAACGTCACAACTACCGGCACAGTCAGCGGGCAGTGGGCGCATCAGGACATCGGAATACTCAGCAATGATCCTGAGTCGCTTTATGTGGCAGTTACTAACAGCACCGGTAATCCTGCGGTCGTGGTCCACGAGAATCCTACCGCGGCACAGATTGGCACATGGACCGAGTGGGTCATCCCCTTGCAGGCTTTTGCTGAACAGGGCATAAACCTGACCAATGTTGATAAAATTGCGATTGGCCTAGGGACGAGAGGCAACATGACGATCCCCGGCGGTTCTGGCAAGATGTACTTTGACGATATAAGGTTGAATCGGCCGGAACCATAAGCTGAGATTTAGGATTGAGTCGTTTACATAATAAATTTACGTCGTTTCGGGGCTTATGCTGTTTGACTCGGTATAGGCCCCGTTCATTTTCACAAGCTGCAAGGTTATTGCATAAGAGGTTGCAATGGTCATTGAATCCGAAGTCGTTACAAAATTCCTATAAAAATTTTGCTTTTCGGCAAAAAATTAATGTCCACCCTCGTTCGATATGGGAAAATTCGGTGTTTATAGTGTCATTTTGGTGACATAGCGTCTCAAGGAAATCTGGCGTTTTTTTAGGTCAAGGAATTGGGGCCGATTGGGGGTGACATGCTATTCTCTTAGGGCTTCCATTTGCGGGAGTTTCACTCGCCACTCCTGAGTTTTCTCTGGCCTGTTCCAGGCTTCGTAGAGGGCAATCAAGTTTTCGTAGATTTTTAACATCTCTGTGTTCTAATCACACACCAGGATGTCTTTGCCCCTTGAGACTATTTCCCTTCCTCTAAGAGCTTCTTAAAGCGAGGGTGGCCACGTAAGGGGTTCCAATCCGGTTCAAGCCGCAATAAAGGGATTGACAGTTCACCAGGAATAGGCAGCAGGATTTCAATCTGGTCGATGGCTGAATCGAATTCGCCAACCATCACATATATCAGAGCTAAATCCCTGACTCTATAAGTACCTCCCCAGGCTTCCTTGGTTATAGGAAGTAAGTCAACCCCTTTCTTTCCTTCTTGGATCGCATCTTCTATGCGTCCCACACCTGCGTAGGCGATGCCGAGGGCACTACGAAAACGAGCATCGTTGGGCTCTTGCTGGATTCTATCTTCGAGGATAGTTCGAGCCTCATCGTAGCATTCCTTCGCCCTCTCATTATCATTCATGTATCTAAAGATGCTTGCATATCGCATAGCCCTTGGGACAAAGTAATACTGGGTATTAATATCTCCTGATTTCAAAGAGGACAGCCCATCCAAAGCCTTCGAATAGTCCCCATCATACACAGCCAAGGTAATCAGCCAACCAATTCGGAATTCTTCTGGTAGCCTGATGGTCTTCAATGCCTCATCCACGACTAACCGTGCATTCTGTGTCCTGCCTTCCCAGCACAGATATAGCAAGGCCTTCCAATCATACGGTTGTGGCAAATCGGGAGCCAGCGATATACCTCTGTCAAAACAGTGTAATGCTTCCGGATAGTTACGCATCAACATGAACGTTTGCCCCAAGTTAAGGGTTATGACGTTGGAGAGAGGATCAAGCTCAGATGCTCTCTTTAGATTGGCCAGCGCATCATCGAATTTTCCTTGTCGCCTTTGTACATAGCCGATACTACACAGCAGATCGCTATCGTTAGGCATGCTCTTCTGGGCGATGGCGAACTGATCTAAGGCGAGATCATAATCCAGATGACCACGATAGTAATAATTTCCCGAAGCCCAATGTACCTCTGGCAAGTCAGGCTCAAGTTGCACGGCTCTGTCCATAGCCTTCTTTGCCATTTTAAGCCGTTCTAAGGTATGATCATAGTACTCCCAATACATCTGTGCATGACACTTTGAGAGTTGGGCATAGGCCAAAGCAAACTCCGGGTCCAACTCGACCACCTTCTCATACATCTGGATGGCTATCTTGTAGTCATTTTCTTGTACACTTCGATGCCAGTACTCGTTGCCTCGCAGAAAATAGTCATAGGCTTCCATGTTTTCTGTTGGCCTGGACTGAAGTGCCCGACGTTCAGGTTCAAGAAGAGCAATATTCAGTGCCTGAGCCACCCGCTCAGCAACATCGGACTGTACCCGGAAAACATCGCTCATATCATTATCATAGGCTTGTGCCCACACGTGTGTGTCATCAGCAGCCTTGATAAGTCGAGGTGTTATTCTGACTCTGCTATTTGAATCGGAGGGCCGCTCACGCTGGACTGTCCCTTCCAAAATGTAATCAATCCCCAGATCATTAGCTATCTGCTGTGCAGTTTTTTCTCGTTTCTTATACTGCATGGCGCTTTGGCGTGAGATTACACCCAGCTCATGAATGGTGCCCAAACGGGCAGTAATAGCATCAGTAATGCCGGCGGCAAAATACTCATCCTCGGCAGACCCCAGATTCTCAAATGGTAGAACCACCAATCGTATCTGTTTTGGAGAAGGTCGATCTGGCTTTGTAAAAATATACCGCATAACAAGACCGGATAGGACAATGGCAATTGTTGCAACGATAATAATTGCCATTTTTCGAGACTTCACGGGAATCATCATCGGCTGTGCACCTGTAGGCTTGCTTAGCGTTTCGCTGATTTCTATAACTGCATCTCCTAAGTCACGAAGCCGCCGGTTCGGATCCTTCTCTAAACACCGACGCAGTAAAGCACGTATGTTCATCGGGGTTCTCTGCGGCAGCGCTTCCCAGTCCGGTTCACGTTCAATAATGCAAGCTAATGTATCTGTAGCTGTCTCGCCCTCGAATGGGAGACGACCGGTCAGTGTTTCGTATAGGACACAGCCGAACGACCAAATATCTGTACGTCGGTCTACAGATTTGCCGCGGGCCTGTTCAGGGCTCATGTACGCCGGTGTGCCGATTACACGTCCAGCCTGAGTGACGGTAGTTTCACCACTCTCGCTTTCACCTACGGATATTTTAGCCAGGCCGAAGTCGAGCACTTTAACTCTATTTTCCGGCGTGATTTTGATGTTGCCTGGCTTGAGATCTCGATGGACAACACCCTTTTCGTGAGCCGCGGAAACGGCCTCGGCGACCTGCTGACAAATCAAAAGAGCTTCTTGGAGTTTCAATGGCTCGCGAGCAATCCGCTGGGCTAATGTTTCGCCTGGGATATATTCGAGAATCAAATAAGAGATGCCCTCTGCTTGCTCAATGATATCATGGATCACGGCAATGTTCGGGTGATTTAAGGAGGCCAACAGCTTGGCTTCACGTGTAAAACGTGCACGAGCCGTCAAGTTGGCCTGTAATTCAGCCGGCATACTTTTAATGGCCACAACCCGATCGAGCCTGATGTCATGACCCTTATATACTACTCCCATACCGCCACGACCTATGACTTCGGTAATCTCGAAAGCCCCGAGCCGCTTGCCGATCAGGTCGATTTCTTCTTTAGCGTGTTTGAACTCATTTTCATCTACTTCTCGCAAAGAATCAAATAAAGAACTGACCCGCTGGCAGTTCTGTATCTTCTGCCTGATTTGCTTCTCCAGACCAGGGTATTGCCTGACAAACTCATCAAGGTTCGGTTCTTCACCTCGCAACTGCGCTGCCAGAAACTCCTGAACAACCTTGTCTAAAATCTCATTCTGATTGTTTTCGTCTTCCCCTATCATCAGGTTCTCTCGAATAGATTTGTCAATGCTACAATAGCTCGTGAAAGAGACATCGCCACGGCCGCAGGATTCTTTTTCTGCTTGGCGGCAATCTCTTTGCAACTCAACCCGTCGATCTTGGATAGAACGAGCACTTCGCGGTATTGTGGTTTCAGCCGGTCCATCGCTTGTTCGAGTCTATCGAGATCCTCACGCAAAGACAAGACTACACTTGGTGTTGTCGTGACTGCAGGGACCTGTGCATCAAGGCCGGCACGGTTTGTATGATCCACCACATGGCCCAGTGATACCTGTCTGTGTACATCACGCTTGGCGGCATGTATCCTGTCGACGTTATCACGAATCGTGTTCTCGACAATGCTTGAGAGCCATCGCAGAAAATCGCCATCACTGGAA
>Ga0299912_10001767_pt1 | contig 17471 bp, 17 predicted proteins | sample RVTome_2_FD_207667 | JGI IMG/M metagenome (GOLD analysis project Ga0299912, IMG submission 207667) | Soil microbial communities from uranium-contaminated site in the Upper Colorado River Basin, Wyoming, United States - RVT95D214 (version 2) ... | reverse complement strand
CCTGAACCCGCGGCTGTACTACGCCGAGCAGGTGACCGGGCTGGTGTATACGCTGCCCTTCGCGGCCTTTGCCCTGGTCGCCTCGGTGCTGGCGCTGCGGCGGTCGGCGCCCGCTGATCGGGAATCACCCCCTGCCGCGGAAGTGAGCCAGGCCGCGCGCCCGTCCGCCCGGGCGATCGTCATCGCCCTCATGCTTGCCTCGCTGCTGACGTTCTTCCCGATCTTGCTGTTCGTCGTCGCCACGACACGCTACCTGGCGGACGTCGTCCCGACGTTGGCGATTCTCGCCTCGCTGGACGCCTGGCAGTGGGTCGACCTTCGGCAGCGGTCGGGGGATTCGGTCCGCTGGCTGCTGTTCCTGATTTGGCTGGCCGCGCTTGCTTCCGTAGGGGTCAGCCTGCTGGCGGCCGTCACCGGCTACGACATGCGCTTCGAACACCTGAATCCCGAGCTCTTCGATCGGATCGCGCACTTCTTCGCCTGGTGACTCGACCGGGCGGACTCCGCTTCACCCAATCCCCGACGAGGCCATTTGACACACCCAGCGAATGCTCGTAATGTAGCCTGGACGTCCATGCCGGCATGCACTACGGGCGGGGTCCGCCAACGCCTCGGGCCCCGGAGGCGGCCTGGCCGGGCGCCCGCTGGAGGTCATTCATGACCGAGCCGACGTCGATGGCAGCGCCGCACAGCCTGTCGACGCAGATCCGCCGCGACATCCTCGAGATGATCTATCTGGGTGGCGGGGGACACCCGGGCGGATCCCTGTCGTCTGTCGAGATCCTGGTCTGCCTGTACTTCCACGTCCTGCGCCTGCGCCCGGACGAACCCGCCTGGTCCGAGCGGGACCGGTTCGTCCTCTCCAAGGGTCACGCCGCGCCGGCGCTGTATGCCGCCCTGGCGCGGCGCGGGTACTTCCCGGTCGAGCAGTTGCGGACCTTCGGCCAGCCGGGGGCGGCCCTGCAGAAACATCCCGACATGCAGCGGCTTCCCGGCGTGGAGCTCTCGGCCGGCTCCCTGGGCCACGGCCTGTCCGTGGCGGTCGGCATGGCCCTGGCCGACCGGATCGACCGCAAGGACCGCCGAGTATACGCGCTGATCAGCGACGGAGAAAGCCAGGCGGGCCAGGTCTGGGAGGCCGCGATGGCCGCCGGCGCTTTCGGTCTCGACCGCCTGATCGCCGTCACCGACTGCAACCGCCTCCAGGTCGACGGCTTCATCGACGACATCATGCCCATCCGGCCGTTGGAGGCGAAGTGGCAATCCTTCGGCTGGCAGATCCAGCGCGTCGACGGCCACGACCCAGACGCTCTGCTGGCCGCCTTTGCCGCGGCCCAGGAAACCGGCGGCCGGCCGCACATGATTCTGGCCGACACCGTCAAGGGCAAGGGCGTCTCGTTCATCGAGAACCGGGTCGAGTGGCACTCGCATCCCCTGTCCGAAGAGCAGTACCGGCGGGCCCTGGCCGATCTGGCGCAGACCGACGAGGCGACGGCATGAGCGCCGCCTTCGTCGATAAACCCTTCGGCACCGCCCTGGCCGAGCTGGGCGAGCGCTATCCGCAGCTGGTCGTGCTAGATGCCGATCTGCAACGCGCCACCGAGACCGCCCTGTTCCAGTCCCGTTTTCCGGAGCGGCATTTCAACCTGGGTGTCGCCGAGGCCAATATGGTCTGCGTCGCTGCCGGCCTGGCGCTCTCGGGCAAGACCGCCGTGTGCGGCACGTTCGCCTGCTTCATCAGCCAGCGCGTCTGCGACCAGGTCGTCCTCTCGGTCGCCCACTGCAACGCCGACGTGAAGCTGATCGGGGTGGAAGCCGGCTTGTCCTCGGGCAGCAATGGCGCCACCCACCAGGGAATGCTGGACCTGGCCATCCTGCGCGCCATCCCCAACATGTCGGTCTTTGTCCCTGGCGACGCCACCGAGACGCGCGCCATCCTGGAATACGTGGTGACTCATCCGGGCCCGGCGTATCTGCGCGTTCCGAGACGCCGGGCGCCGGTACTGATCGACCCCGCCGGCTACCGCTTCCAGCCCGGCCGTTCGGTCCGCCTGCGCGCGGGCGGCGACGTCACCCTGATCACCTGCGGGATCATGCTGCCCCGCTGCCTGGAGGCGGCCGAGGCCCTGCAGCGGGACGGGATCGCCGCCCGGGTGGTGAACATGTCCAGCATCAAGCCGCTGGACGAGACCGAGGTCCGGCTGGCGGCCGAGGAGACCGGGGCCATCGTCGTGGCCGAGAATCACAACGTCCTCGGCGGGCTGGGCGGCGCCGTGGCCGAGGTGGTCGGCGAGACCTGGCCGGTTCCGGTGTTGAGGATCGGGGTGCGCGATCGATTCGGGGAGGTCGGACCGGTCGACTGGCTGGCCGAGCAGTTCGAGATGACCTCGGCTCACATCGCCGGCGCGGCCCGCCGGGCGCTGCAACTGAAGGGCCGCCTCCCCCACCGATAGCTGGGCCGGACTCAATCGGTCAGGTAGACCAGTTCCATGTCCAGGATCCGCGCGACCTTCTCGACCTCGCCGCCCAGATCGGCGTGCACCAGACCGAAGTGGTGGCACGTTCCCACGGCGTCGATCCGCTCGAAGTAGCGCTGCAGGGGGATGTTCGGCTGGAAGATGGTGTGTTCGTAGTGGACCGGGCGCGGCGGCGTGTCGACCGAAACGCCGCGCGCGATCCTCATCTCGTAGCCCTTCTGGCCGCAGAACAGCGTGAGCAGCGTGACCGGCCCCGGGTCGGTGATGAACTCCGGCAGGACGCCGTAGTACGGCGCGCCGGGCGTCCGCCCGAAGTTGATGTACTGCGTGCTGCGTAAGAGCGGCCGGGTGCCCTTCTTGGCCATGCGGAAACCGGCCGATCCGCCCTCATGTCCGCCGAGGATCCAGTTGCGTTCCTCGTCGAACATCGAATGCTCCCAGAAGTGAATCGGCAAAGCGCACAGCTCACCGATGATCAGCCCGGCTACGCTAACGGCCAGATCTCCCTCGCTGGCCACGACCAGACCGGCGTCGATCAAACGCGCCATGCCCACGCACGGGAGCATGCCGCAGGCCGGCGTGAGACCCGGGACGACGTCGATCGCCAGCGCATCCAGCCCCTTCTCGGCCACCAGGCGCTCCAGGGCGATGGCCTGACGGGCGGCGAGAAGGATCTCGGACCTCGGCGGCTCGACCACCTCGCACGTCGCGTACAGCTCGTCGGTCAACGCCTCCGCCTCCGACTCGCGGACCGCATGCATCCGCTCGACCAGCTCGTGAATGTATAGATAGGTGATCTCGATCCCGGTCTGCCCGATCAGGCGTGCCTCGTCCGGGTATGTGTCGTACATCGGCACGCCGGCGCTGCGGTGGGGCAGGACCCCGACGCGTTTGCCCGCCAGCCGTTTGACGCAGCGGGCGGCCCGGGCGTACTGGACGATCTCGCTCAGCGCCGCCGGGCTTTCGAGGTGCCCAAACACAAATCCATGCCTGGACTCGGGCCACAGCCGCTTCAGGCTGCCGGGCATCTGCACCGCGCTGTTGACGCCCCAGCACGTCGCCGCCTCGACCGGGCCGAGGTCGGACGGGATTCCGTCCAGGCCCTGGGAAAAGAACAGGACCGGGGTGATGCCGCGGATCTCCCGCAGCAAGGCGACCGTCATGGCATCGTCGACATAGCTGGCATGGTAGATCAGCACCATGTCGACGCCTTCGGCCAGGAAGATCCCTCCTGCCCGCGCCGCTGAGTCGACATCCACGGCCAGGAATGGGTAGACCACGTCACAGTCTCGCTCGAGGCGGTCGCGGAGACGGCGCACGTCTCGCTCGAGCGCCTCGGGCAGCCCATCCATCCCGCACTCGGTCCAGTATTGCTGGATGGCGCCGGCGAATAACCCGACCTTCGGTCGTCCTGGCTGATTCATCCCCCGCCTCCTCGTCCGGCCGCTACCCGGCTGCGGCCGGCGCGCCCGCATCGTCGGACCGCAGCCGCTTCTCGAGCGCGACCCAGGACAGCTCGTCCTCGAAACCGCACTCCCGGTACAGCGGGTAGGCGACCGGGCTGCGCTGCGGGCTGGTGTGCAGTTCGACGTCCCGGTAACCAGCCTCAGCCATGGCTGCCAGGGCGCCCCGCAGGAGCGCCTTCCCGATCCCGCACCCGCGCAGGGTTGGCTCCAGGCGCAGCTCGTACAGCACCGCCCGGCCCGGCTGGCGCATCGGATACCACAGGCAGTGCCCGACGATGGTGTCCCCATCCACCGCCGCCAGCGCCTGGTAGGTGCGGATCCCGTACGGCTCGTATCCGTAGCCGGTCGGAGCATCGCACACCCATGCAACCGGCCCAGGCCAGGGCCGCTCGCCGCTGACGTCAACCAGGCGCAGCCCGGGCAGGGCCGGCTGGCGGAACGGCATCGGGTGCAGGCGCGCCAGCATCGACACCTCGTCCTCGGCGGCCGGGTGGTAGCCGGCGGTGCGGGCCATCGCCAGCAGGCCCTCGTCGCCGGCGGTCAGGCCGATGACCTCCGTCGAGCCGCAATACGGCTGACGCGGTCCCTCCATGCTGTGGTAGAAGGGGGCCCGGATTCCGTGCAGGTAGAGGGTGTGGCTGCCCGGCCTCAGATAGGCCTCGCCTTGCGCCAGCAGCGCCCGCCCGAGGCCGCGCCGACGATCGGCCGGGCGAACATACGGGCCCAGGATGAAGCCATGCCCGGCCGTGCGGGCGTAGCGCGGCAACCCGGCCGGGGCGCGGATGGCGTGCAGCCCGCCCAGCAGGCGGCCGTCCTCGTCCAGCGCCAGGAGCAGGCCGCCGGGGTCAAAGCCCGGGTGATCGAGAACGCGCCCGCGGAACTCGTCGGCCGTCACGGTCACAGCGAAACGACGGCCGCTGATCGCCTCGTTGATGAGGTCGATCAGCGGCTGGAGGTGACTCGGGCGGAAGGGCAGGATGTCGATCAGTGCGGCTCGCTCCGGCCGGACGGCTCAGCCTCGGCCCGCCTTCATGCTGGCGATGAACTCGCCCATGACCACCTCGGGGGCCGTCAACGCCGTCCCGACCACCACGGCGTGCGCCCCGGCCTCGATCGCTCGGGCGCAGTCGAGCGGCGCCTTGAAGCTCCCCTCCCCGATCACCGGCACCGGGACGGCCTTGACCAGATCGGCGATCAGGTCAATCGGCGGACCGGGAACCCTTTCGCCCGGGTACGCGTAGCGGAACGAGGTGGTCGCCACCAGGTCAGCCCCCTGCTCGACAGCGAAGACCGCGTCCGACACGGTGGCGATGTCGGCCATGACCAGGACATCGAGCTCGGCCTTGATACGCCGGATGCGCTGCTTGAGCGCCTCGACATCCCGGTCGTACTCGGGCAGCACATGCAGGGCGATGATCTCGCAGCCCAGCCGGGCGATCTCGGCCGCGGCTTCGAACAGCGGGGTGATGTAGACGCGCGAGTGCTGGGTCGGCAGGCGGATCTTGTAGATGCCGATCATCGGCAGATCGACGCCGGCCTTGATGGCGGCGATATCCATCGGCGCGTCGGCGCGGATGCCGACGGCCCCGGCCATCCTGGCGGCGCGAGCCATGGCGGTCATAAACACCGGACCGTGCAGCGGCGTGCCGGAGGCAGCCTGGCACGACACGATCAGGCCGCCCTTCATTCCCAGGTCGTCCAGTCGGCGGGCCATCGGCTATCTCCCGCGCAGCTCGGGTTCCTCCCGGCCAGGCGGCAGGAAGGCATCCAGCATGTCGCGCATGATCGACGGCGAGTCCGGGTTCAAGCCGCGGGCGACGGTCCAGTAGTAGGTGAGCAGCTGCATCGGCGGGAGGTAAGCCAGCCCGCCGACCCACGGGTCGTATGTTTCCGGCAGGGTCAGCGTGTGGTCGGCCAGTCCTCCCAGGTCCAGGCCGGACTCGACCACGCACAGCGAGTGCGCGCCGAACTTGCGCACCAGTTCCAGGAGCTGCTTGCTCAGACCCAGGTCGGCGGCGCTGATCAGCGGCACAATCAGCCAGTCCTGGTTGAGCGGGCCGAGCGCCCCGTGGAAGACGTTGCCGGTGTTCTCGCCCAGGGTGACGACGTAGGCCGTCTCCTGGAGTTTGACCGCCGCTTCCAGTGCCACCCCGTGGTTGCTGCCAGTGCCCGCCACCCAAACGACCGAGTGAGGCGTCAGCCGCGGCATCAGCCCCTGCAGCTCGGGCTCGATCTTCTCGAGCGCCCGCTGCATTCGCCCCGGCATCTCCCGCAGCGCCTCCAACCGCCGGGCGGCCTCCCGGTCGCCTGGTTCGGCCAATCCCAGCGCCAGGCGCATCAGCAGGCCGGCGCAGGTGACGACACTCTTGGTCTTGGGGAAGGTGATCTCCGGGCCCTCGCTGGTCAGCAGCGTCAGCTGACCCTGTTGCGCCAGAAGGCTGTCGGCCACGCCGGTCATGGCCACCCCATAGGCGCCGCGCTCGACCGCCTGTCGCAGGGCGTTCACCACCCAGTCGCGCTCGCCCGAGCGCGAAACCACGACGACCAGCGCGTGCTCATCGATCAACCTTGAGGCGTAATGGCCATGGTCAGTGGAGTGCAGCACGATGGTCGGAAGCGCGGAGAGGTTGTGAAATAGCGGCGCGGCCATCACCGCCGCGGTGTACGAGCTGCCGACTCCCGACAGGATCACCCGGCGCAGCTTGCGTCGGCGGACCGTCTCGATCAACGATTGAACCGCGGCCTCGTTCTCGTCCAGCGTGCGCTGCAGCGCCGACGGCCCCTCGTGGATGTAGCCGATCATGTGGTAGATCTGGGACATTCGCGTCTCCCGGTCAGGGGTGGTGCCGCCTCTTAGGGCGCGGCGTTCCCGAATTCCAGCTTCTTGATCTCCGCCGTCCCGGTGATCATCGAGACGATTTCGTCGCCCTCGACCTCGCGGATCCGCCGTTCGCCCTGAATGACCCCCTGGCGCAGGACCACGATTCGGTCGACCACCGAGAAGACGTGTTCCAGGTTATGGCTGATGACCACGGCCGAGATGCCCTGGTCCTTCAGGCGGCCGATGATCTCCAGCGCCTGGCGTGACTCGCGTACGCCCAGGGCGGCCGTGGGCTCATCCAGCAGGACCAGTCTCTTTCCCCAGCCGACCGCCCGGCCGAGGGCGATCGCCTGCCGCTGGCCCCCGGACAGCACCTGCACCTTCTCGCGCACCGAGCCGATGTTGATCTTCAGCCGGCTGAGGATCTCCGTCGTCTGGCGCTCCATCTCGCGCGATCTCAGCACGTTCACCAATCCCAGCGGCCAGCGGCGGACCAGCTCCCGCCCCAGGAACAGATTGGCGACGACATCCAGGTTGTTGATCAGGGCCAGGTTCTGGTACAGCGTCTCGATGCCGAGTTCCTTGGCGTCGTCCGGCGAGTGGATGCTCACCTCGCGGTCCATGTAGCGGATGGTCCCGCTGTCGGCCCTCTCCACGCCGGAGATGATCTTGACCAGCGTCGACTTGCCGGCGCCGTTGTCGCCGACCAGACCGACGACCTCGCCGCTGAAGACGTGGAAGTCGACCTCGGACAGGGCGCGCACGGCGCCGAAGTTCTTGTTGATGCCCTTCATCTCCAGAAGCAACTCTTCCGCCACGTCGACCTCCTAGTGCAGCCGCTGCTTCAGGGTGTCCAGGCCCACAGCCAGGAAGATGACCAGCCCGCGCACGATGCGATACCAATACGGGGAGACGAGCGCCACGGTCAGTGCGGCGTTGATCGCCCCCAGCAGCAGCACGCCCCCCAGGGCGCCGATCAGCGAGCCCTTGCCGCCCTTGAGGCTCACCCCGCCGATCACCGCCGCGGCCATCACATCGAAGGTCATCCCCTCGGCCATACCCGGCAGCGCGGCGTCGAGCCGGGCCGACAGGAACCATCCGGCCACGGCCGCCGTCAGCCCGCTCAGGGCAAAGGCCAGTATGACCACCCGGTCCGGCTTTAGACCGAAGGCAAACGAGACATCCCGGTCGCCGCCGACCGCATACAGCTTGCGGCCGAAGCTCGTGCGGCTGATCACGAAGTGGAACAGCGCATACAGGCCGATCGTCAGGATGACCAGCATCGGGATCGGGCCCAGGCTCAGCGTGGCCACGGCCTTGTAGATGAGCGGGAAGCGGATGACCGCCTCGCTCATGGTGAAGATGATGGTCAGCCCGCGGAAGACGATCAGGGTGGCCAGGGTGACGATGAACGGGTTGATCTTGAGCTTGGTGACGCACACGCCGTTGAAGGCGCCGATCAGCGCCCCCACGGCCAGCATGGCCGGCAGCGCCAGCAGCGGGCTGACGCCCCACCCCGGCGTCGGCGGGCGGGTGCCCATCAGCACCGCGGCGAACATGGCGGTGAAGGCCAGCACCGATTCGACCGACAGGTCGAAGTTGCCGGTCAGCAAGCACAGTGTTTCTCCGATCACCAGGATGCCCAGGAAGGTCGAGTGCAGCAGGACATTGATCAGCACCGGCGGTGTGAAGTATCCGGGGATGAAGGAGAAACCGATGAGTGCGATGGCCAGGATCAGCCAAATCAGGTTGTCGAGGATGGTGTCGCGAACTTCCGGCCGCTGCCACAAGGTGCGCAGGCGGTTGGAGGTCCTCGCCGTCCCGGCTGCCATTCCCACCTCTCCTGGAGGTTGGCGGGCTGCCGTCGGCCAGGGACCGGCGGCAGCCCGCGCGCCTCAGATGGCCTCAGCTACTGCTCGGCCACGATGTTGCCCCACAGCGTGGGGTCATCCACGTTGTCGAGGTTGACGATGAAGTTCTGCATGTTCAGGACCGGCCCGGCGTAGGGCAGATCCGCGGTCGGGCTGGCGTTGGTGATCGCCGCCGGCGACCAGGGCCGGCCGGCCTCGACCCACTCGGCCGGCAGGGGGTCGCCCTGGACCAGCGAGTAGGCGACCGCCACCGCTGCACCGGCGAAGTCGGGGACCGGATTGTTGATGGTCAGATCCATCCAGCCTTCGCGGATGTAGTCGAGGGCCTGGGGCATGCCGCCGCAGCCGACGTAATAGATGTGGTTCTCCTGGCCGACCACGCCGTAGCCGGCCGACTCGAGGTAGGCGGTGATCCCCGAGCCGAGCCAGTCACTGTCCAGGAAGATGGCGTCGACGTCCGGGTTGGTGACCAGCAGCTGCTCGACATTCGCGGCCGCCTGCTCCGGCTCCCACGGCCCGCTGGTGGCTTCGATCACGGTGATGTTGGGGTACTGGGCCATGAACGGATCCCAGCCGCTGCTGATGTCCGTGACCCAGGTGTCGGCCAGGTCGCCGAAGACCCGGATGACCTTGCCGCGCGGCTCGCCGTACGTCTCGGTCAGAAAGTCGACGATCGACTGCGCACCGAGCGTGCCGATGCCGGGCGTGTCCAGGATGAGCAGCGCGTCCAGGGCGGTGGTGGCCCGCAGCGGCCGGTCATAGTCGACGACGATGATCCCGGCCTCGTGCGCCCGCTCGACGCTGGGCACCATGGCGGCCGGGTCAACCGAGCTCAGAACGATGGCGTCCGGCTCGGAGATCAGGGCGGTGTCGAATTGCTGGATCTGCGTCTCGACCGAATAGCCGGCGTCATACACATCCAGCGTCGCACCGAGCTGGTCGGCCCGTTCCTGGGCCCCGGCGATGGCGGCTACATACCAGACGTCTTCGGTCCAGGGCACAAAGAAGGCGATGTGAACCGGCGCCGGCGGCGCTTCGGTCTCGGCCACCGGCGGTTCAGTGGCCTCGGGGGTAGCCGCGCCACCACAGGCACTCAGGAGCAGGGCCAGCATCAGCACCATGCTCCAGGCAAACGTCCTCTTCATCGAACTCCTCCTGTCGTATGTCTCTCATTCACAGCACGGGATCGAGACTGCCGGATTTCGTTCCTGGGTCACCTCCGATCTTTTCCCTGTGGCCTGTCCCCGGTCAACGCTCGTCTCCCGGGGGAAGTTCATGCCTCGTGCACTAGCGGATGTAACGGCCGGGCTGGAGGATCAGGCTGGCTGCGCCGATCACCTGTCCGTCCTGCCCAAGCGCTGAGACGTCAATCCCTTGCAGGCGGGCGAGATACCACGGACTGGCCAGACGCTCCATCGTCCGGCGGATCGGGTCGATCAACAACTGGCCGGCCTGCCCGACCCCTCCGCCCAGGATGATCAGGTTGGGGCGGAAGATGTGCAGATACGAGGTCAGGCCGATGCCCAGGTAGAAGCCCGCCCGATCGAGGATGTCGCGAGCCACCGCGTCCCCGGCCTGAGCCGCCTCGGAGATGTCGCAGGCCTGCAGATCTCCGCGCTCGGCCTTGATCCGGGCCAGCTGCGTATCCTTGCCTCGCTCGACCTCGGCCAACGCCCGGCGCCGCAAGGCCGGGGCGGATACGAGCGACTCGAGACAGCCCCGGCCGCCACAGGTGCACAGCGATTCGGCCGAGGGATCGACGATGATCATGCCGGTATCACCGGTCGAGTCCCAGGAGTAATGGATCAGGCCCTGGTCGCGGGTGACGACGCTGATCGCCACGCCGGTTCCGATGGCGATCAGCAGCATTCGCTCGGTGCCCTGCCCGCGCCCGAAGGCGTACTCGGCAATCCCCGCCGCGCTTAGATCGTTGATCAGCGCGATCGAATCACCGAAGGCCTCGGCCAGCACCGGGCGGAGCGGGTAACCCTCCAGGCTGGGCATGTTGTTCGTCTGACACTGAACCCAGTCCGACCCTTCGAAGAAGTGCGGCACGGCAAAGCCGATGCCCTCCACGCGACGGCCGTCGGCCTCGACCCGCTGGCGGAAGGCCTTGGCCTCCGCCACGATGGCGCCGACGACCGCCTGCGGACGGGTTTCCCTGGGGGTCGGATGCGCCTGCCGTGCGTGAATGCTGCCCCGCTCGTCGACGAGCGCCAGCTTGGTATTCGTCCCGCCGATATCGACCCCGATGGCCAGTCGCTCCATCGCCCCGCCTCGCCTCAGATGCCGAAGCTCACGTAGTCGACCGTCGCCGGATTCACGGGAACGTGCTGCAGAACCATGCGCAGCCGCGACTTGACGATCTCGCATCCCCGGTCGCGCACCAGCTCGAGCAACCCGGCCGGGTGACAGGCGCACACCGCCAGGCGGATCGCCCGGCGGCCGAGCGACGCGGCGTAGGACTGCAGTTCGGCCAGGCATAGACCCAGCCTCGATTCGTGGCCGGGTCGCACGATCAGCAGGAAGACCTCCAGCCACGCCGGGGGCGGAGACTGCACTTGCGACGCGGTATGCACCAGCGCCGCGGCCCACGGCTGGTCCACGTCGCCCCACACGATGGCTTCCCCGAGCCCACAAGCGAGCGTGACCTCGGCCGCCGGGCTGTAGTCGAGGCCGGCGGACACGGACTGCGACAGATGGCGCAGGCCGTTCAACGCGGCTCGCCGATCCACCCGCGGCCCGAGACGCACCCCGCCCGGCTCCACGGAGGCTGGTTCGGCTGCCTTCTCCAAGATGAAGACGGACGACAACGGGGTGAAGCCCAGGCGCAGGTAGAACTGGATGTTGGGCAGGTGCTGCGGCCAGGTCTCCAATGCGATGGTAGCGCAGCCGTCAGCCTGAAGCGCCTGGACGACGGGCTCGGTCAAGGCCCGCCCGATGCCGCGGCCCTGCCACTCCGGCTCGACCACGACCGGACCGATCCAGCCCAGCGAGCCCCAGTGGTGGGAGAGGCAGTAACCGATCAGACGCTCACCGGCAAGGGCCATCCTGGCTCCCTGAGGGTATTGAGCGAGATAGCTGGAGAGACACTCCGGCCGTCGCACCGCCTGCTCCGGCTGTCCCCATTGGCGGCGGAGCACATTGAAGGCTCGCGCCTCGAGCTGGCAGCAGGCGGCGGTCGAGGGTTGAGTCATGGGTAGAATGATGGCGGGCGGAGGCACGGCCAAGGTGTGACTCCCCATGCTGCAGGCCACCCATCGTGAACTCTAGAACCGGCGTCGCATGGACCCCCGGGAACCACAGGTATAGACGTATAGATGTCATGAGCGTAGCACAGGTCGGAAAACCCTGTCAAGTGAGCTTCCCCCTGGCCGATCCAAGACGACGGTCCTTGAGGTTCTCCCCCCCCAGCTGGCAGCCAAAGCTCCTGACCGGGCCTGGCCGATTGACATTCGGTCCCAATGTAACTATAGTAATATAGACGTCTATACGTCAGAGATGGGGGGCCTGATGGAGTCCCTGGACAAGGCGAGCGCCATCCCACTGTACTTCCAGCTCAAGCGGTGGCTGGTCGATCGGATCGCCGAGGGACGGCTCCTGCCCGGGCAGCAGATCTCCAGCGAGCAGGAACTGTGCAAGCAGTTCTCGCTTAGCCGAGGCACCGTCCGCCAGGCGCTGAGCGAGCTGGCCTCGGAGGGCCACATCTACTTGGTGCGCGGGCGAGGCACCTTCGTTGCCGAACGGATCGCCGACCGCTGGTCACTCAACTCCTACGTCAGCATCACCGAAGCGCTGCGCCAGAAGGGCTTGACCGTCGAGCGGCGCGTCCTCCAGGTCAGTTCCGTCCAGGCCGAGCCCCAGGTGGCTACCGCACTGCACATTGAGCCCGGCGCTCCGGTCATGTGCCTCAAGCGACTCTGGCTCGCCGATGGCCAGCCGCTGATGGTCGGGACCGGTTTTCTGCCCGAGAACCTCGCCAGCGACCTGTATGGATTGGACTTCCACAACCGCCCGCTGTATGGGACGCTGGCCGAGCGCTATGGCATCCACATCACCCGCGTCGATCGCACGCTGCTCGTCCGCCTGGCGGATGAGGACGAGTGCCGACTGCTCCAGCTCGCCGATGGCTCACCCGTCCAGGTGCTCGAAGAGCGCGCCTACGAGACCTCCGACGGACCGGATGGGGGGCGCCCGATCGAGTACTCGGTGGACGTCATCCGCGGCGACCGCAGCCGGCTGGAGATGCAGAGCCGGCTGGGCCCGCCCCTTTCGCGGGCATGACATCGATTCCCGGGAGGTCACGCGGCGGACCGCGCTTCCGGGCCCGCCGGGCAGCCCCCCTCGCCCGCCCATAGGGACAATGGGCAACGCAGGTGCCGGATGAAGCTCGGCCGCATCGTCGACTTGACCCACAGGCTCTACGCCGATCAGGAGGAATACGGGCTCCAGATCGAGACCTCCCGCGTGCAAGACCTGTATCCAAAGTACCGTGCCGATCCCAGCGACCACTACATCCTGACCAAGGTCCACATCACGCCGCACGTAGGCACACACCTGGAAGCGCCCTTCCATTACTTGCAGGCAGGCAAGGATATCTCCCAGGTCCCGCTCGAGCGGCTGGTCGGCGAGGCGCTGATTCTCGATTTCACCCACAAGCGGGACGGGGAAGCCATCTCGCTGGACGAGATCCAGGCCTGCCGCGACCGCCTCAGGCCGGGTGACATCGTCTTGATACGCACGGGCGCCAGCGCCCACTACCGGACGGGGCGCGCCCACGAACGGCCGTACCTGACCGCGGAAGCGGTCGAGTGGCTGATCGGCCAGGGCATCGCCTGTCTGGGGACGGACGCCTCCGGCATCGAGCCGCGCGGCTCGGACCGCCAGGTGAATCACCTGGCCCTGTTCACCCATGACATCCCGCTGATTGAGTTCCTCAACAGCCTGGATCAGCTCCGTTCCGAACGGGTGATGCTCTTCATCCTGCCCTGGAACATCGCCGGCACGGAAGCCTCCCCGGTCCGGGTGATCGCCATCGAGCCGGCAGAGGCAACATGACGACGCCGCTGCCGCCGCGGGAAGTGCTGCTCGACCTATACGCCCGGCTCGTCCGGACGCGCTGCTTTGAGGACACTGTCTACAACCTGTTCCTGACCGAGACGATGCCGGGCACGGTCCACCTCTCGACCGGTCAGGAAGCGGTCACCGCCGGGGTGTGCGCCCAACTGCGCCGGGACGACTATGTCGTGCCGTCCTTCCGCGGCCACGGCGAGTACCTGGCCAAGGGCGGCGATCCGCGGACCGCCATGGCCGAGATCTTCGCCAAGGCGACCGGCTGCGCCGGTGGCACCAGCGGCTCGATGCATCTGAGCGATCCTCCGGCTGGTATCGTGCCGGGGGTGGCGATCGTCGGCGCCGGCATCCCCATCGCCGCCGGCCTGGCGCTGGCCGCCAGCCTGCGCCGCAGCGGCCAGGTGGCGGTGGCGTTCTTTGGCGACGGGGCCACCAACTGCGGCTACTTCCACGAGGGACTCAACCTTGCGGCGATCTGGCGCCTGCCGGTGGTTTTCGTCTGCGCCAACAACCTGTACGGCGTATCCACCCCGTTCCACGAGACCACCCTGGCCGAAAATGTTGCCGAACGGGCGGCCGCCTACGGCCTCCCCGGCCAGCGCCTGGATGGAAACGACGTGCTGGCCGTCTATCAGGCCGCCGGCCAGGCGATCGCCGCCGCCCGCCGCGGCGACGGCCCGGCGTTGCTCGAGTGCATGACCTACCGCTTCCACGGCCACTCGCGCTTCGAGCCCGGCCGCTACCGCCCGCCCGGCGAGCTGGACGAGTGGCGGGCGCGCGACCCATTGCCGCGCTTCAAGGCCCGCCTGCTGGAGGCCGATCCTTCCCTGGCGGCGAGTCTGTCCGAGATCGAGAACGCCGTCCAGGCGCAGATCGCCGAGGCCGTCGAATTCGCCCGGCGCAGCCCCGAGCCGGTTCCGGCCGCGCCGCTGCAGATGGTCTACCATGGCGAGACCCCGGTCCGGCCGCCGGCCGGCCGAAGCCGGCGGAGACGGGTCGCGTGACAAGCGTTCAACACGAAACCGGCACGGCCGACGAACCGCGTGGCCTCACCTACGCCGAGGCAATCCGCGAGGCGCTGGCTCAAGAGATGCGACGTGACCCGAGCGTCTTTGTTCTCGGCGAGGACATCGGCCTGTTCGGCGGTCCGTTCGGCGTCACCCAGGGTCTGGTGGATGAGTTCGGTCCCGAACGGGTGCGCGATACGCCCGTGGCTGAGGCAGGCTTCTTCGGACTGGCGGTCGGCGCGGCCCTGGCCGGCATGCGCCCGATCGTCGAGGTTCAGTACGCCGACTTCTTGCCGTCGGCAATGGACATGATCGTCAACAGCGCCGCCAAACTGCGCATGATGTCCGGCGGCGTATGGGGTGTGCCGATGGTCATCCGCGCCCCGGGCGGCGCCAGCAGCCGCGGCCCGACGCACGGCCAGAGTCTCGAATCGTGGTTCATGAATGTCCCCGGCCTGAAGGTGATCTGTCCGGCGACGCCGTTCGACGCCAAGGGCTTGATGATCCAGGCTATCCGCGACGACGACCCGGTCATCTGCTTCGAGCACCGCCTCTTGTACGGCGGCCACTCGCCGGGCGGCTCGATGCGCAGCGCCTGGGGCGAGATGCGCTCCCTCGAGACCCCGGTGCCCCAGTCGGCGTATACGCTGCCCTTCGGCCAGGCGGCCGTCATCCGGCCGGGCTCACAGGTCACCGTCGCCGCCACACTGATGATGGTCCACAAGAGCCTGCGCGCCGCCGATCTGCTGGCCGCCCAGGGCATCGATGTGGAGGTCATCGATCTGCGCACGCTGGTGCCGCTCGATCGGCGAACGCTGATCGACTCGATCGCCCGCACCCGTCATCTGGTGGTGGCCGTCGAGGGCGCGCGGACCGCCGGCGTGGCGGCCGAGATCGCCGCTCTGGCAGCCGAAGAGGCATTCGAGTACCTCGAGGCTCCGGTGGCGCGGGTGACCAGCCTGGACTGCCCCGTCCCCCTGGCCAGCCCGTGCGAGGAGTTCGTGCTGCCCCAGGAAGCAGATGTCCGGCTGGCGATCCTGCGGACGCTTGGGCTGGCCGACCCGGACGAAAGCCCAAAGGGGGGTCGGGAGCGTGACCGCGCTCTGGCGAGGATGAAGAGCTTTGATTGACGGCGTGATTCTGGATCTGGATGGGCTGATGGTCGACAGCGAACTGCTGGCCCGGGAGGCGTGGCAGCGCTGCCTGGATCCGTACGGCCGGACCATGGACACCGCGCAGTACCGTGCCTTGATCGGCGTCAGCCATGAAGAATCGGCCCGCATCGTGATCGACCGCTACGGACTGGATGTCAGCCCCGAGGAGCTCGACCACGGGTTCCGCAGATACTTCCACACGTTGGTCGAGACCGCCAAGCCGTATCCCGGCCTGCTGCCGCTCCTGGATGAGCTGCGGCGGCGCGGTTACCGGTTGGGGATCGCCTCCAACAGTCCCGGGAAGCACGTCGTTTCGACTGCCCGGCGCCTCGGCATCGCGGCGTATTTCGCCTGCATCGTCGGCGCCGACCAGGTCCCCCAGGCCAAACCCGCGCCGGACGTCTACCTGCACGCCGCTCGCGGCCTGGGGCTGCCACCGGCGCACTGTCTGGCGGCGGAAGACTCGCCCTCCGGCGTCCAGGCCGCGCACGCCGCCGGGATGGGCTGCGTCTTCATCCCCAACCCGGATCTGCCCCAGCCGAATCACGCCAGCGCGGAAGCCGTCTACCCGTCGCTGGTCGCCTGGCACGCCGATCTGGACCGCCTGCTGCCGCCGCGCCCGGCGCCAACGGTTTGAGGCCGCGGAGCCGCTGCATGGATCGCCTGTGCATCATCGCCGATGAGGTCAGCTCCGATTTCGACCACGCCCTGGCGTGCGCCTCCGCCTGGGACCTGAGGTACGTAGAGGTCCACAGCCTATGGGATACCAGCGTCGAATGGCTGGATACCTCACAGATCGAGCGCCTGCGCGCTGCGCTGGCGGCTCACCACCTGTCGGCCCCGGTGATCTCGTCGACCATCTTCCTGCGCTGTCGTCTCCAGGACGGGCCACCCCCCGAGCGCTGGAGCCGCCGGTTCGACTCGCTGGCCGGCGGCTACACCGAGCACCTGCACGCGCTCGAGCGAAGCCTGGCGGTCGCCCATGAGGTGGGCGCGGCGGTGGTGCGCATCTTTGGATTCTGGCGGGACGGGCCGACGAACGACACCGTTGTAGCGCAGATCGTCGACCGCCTGCGCCCGGCGCTCCAGATGGCCTCCGCCTCCGGAATCGTCCTGGCTCTCGAGAACTGTCCTCATACCTACCTGGACCAGACCCGCCTGGCGTTGCAGGTTGTGCGGCGCCTGAACTCCCCCTGGCTGCGCCTGCTTTGGGATCCGGCCAATGCGCTGCGCAGCGGCGAGGCCGATGTCGCCGAACGGGTCGACGAGGCGCTGCCGGTTCTGGCCCACATGCACCTGAAAGGCCTGCGGCTCGCCGAGGAAACCTCGGCCGGCCGTGAGTATGTCCGCCTCGATCAGGGCGGGATCGATTTCCGGCGGCTGATCGGCCGTCTCCTCGACGGCGGATATGCCGGGTTGTTCTCGCTCGAACCCCACTACAGCCTGGCCGGGGAGGACCGTCAGGGGGCGGCGCGCGAATCGTTGGTGATCGTCAGGGACATCTTCCGGACCCTCCGGCAGCCTGCTGGCTTGACCTGAAGTGTGGGCGGCAGCCACAGGCGCTGCACCCGAGGCGAGGCACACCGATGCCCAATCGCAACC
>Ga0299912_10001766_pt1 | contig 17472 bp, 18 predicted proteins | sample RVTome_2_FD_207667 | JGI IMG/M metagenome (GOLD analysis project Ga0299912, IMG submission 207667) | Soil microbial communities from uranium-contaminated site in the Upper Colorado River Basin, Wyoming, United States - RVT95D214 (version 2) ... | reverse complement strand
ACGCAGAATTTTTTGCACCACGTCGTTGTGCGGCTGGGGCCAATACCAAGAGCGCCGCAATCGCCAGCCATCGATGATGTCGCCGACCAAATACAGCGTTTCGCATTCCATATCGCGCAGAAAGTCGAGCAGCAATTCCGCCTGACAGCCCAAGCTGCCCAGGTGAATGTCCGAAAGGAACACGGTCCGATAGCGGCGAGGGCCGTGGTGCATATTCAAGACGTTCCCCCCCCTTTAACCGAAGTGCCAATCGATCAGCACCCCGCGACAAAGCAGAGTGAACGCTAAAATTCTTACAAGCAGATGGCAGTTCCACAACATCTTGATGACAGTTCAGAGTTTTGTGGCCCAATTAGTGGCTGAGGCCATCAAACGCCCGCATGATCAGCGAGGCATTGGACCCGCCGAAGCCAAACGAGTTGGACATGGCGATGCGCACCTTGCGTTCTTTGGCGACGTGTGGCGTTAAATCGATATCGCACCCCGCAACCGGATTGTCGAGATTCAGGGTCGGCGGAACGACGCCGGTTTTGATCGCCAAAATGGAAAAGAGGGTCTCGACCGCACCGGATGCGCCCATGAGATGACCGATGGCGGATTTGGTCGACGACATGGACAGCGTGCGCGATGCTTCGCCAAAAGTCAGCTTTACCGCGTCGAGTTCGATTGCATCGGCCTTCATCGAGGTGCCGTGGGCATTGATATAGTCGATGTCTTCGGGGTTTAGGCGCGCGCGTTTTAAGGCGGCTTGCATGCAGCGTATCGCGCCGTTCATGTCGAGGCTGGAGGTCGCAATGTGGTTGGCGCCTCCGGTGAGGCCATAACCGACGACTTCGGCATAAATTTGCGCACCGCGCGCCTGGGCGTGTTCCAGTTCTTCCAACACCACGACGCCTGCGCCTTCGCCCATGACAAAACCGTCGCGGTCTTGGTCCCAGGGGCGCGAGGCCTGGGTTGGGTCGTTGTTGCGTTTTGTCGATAGCGCCTTGGCGGCGGCGAAACCGGCCATGCCGATGCGGCAACAGGTAGCTTCTGCGCCGCCCGCGATCATGACGTCGGCGTCGTTGGAAATAATCAAGCGTGCGGCGTCGCCGATGGCGTGCGCGCCCGTGGCGCATGCGGTAACGACGGCGTGATTGGGCCCCATAAAACCGTATTTGATCGATACTTGGCCCGACAACAGATTGATCAGGCTGGCGGGGATGAAAAACGGGCTGACCCGGCGCACGCCGCCTTCTTCCGATTCGGCAAAAACCGAGCCGCGGCTGACTTCCGACAAACCGCCGTAACCCGATCCGATCAGGACGCCGGTGCGAAAGCGATCTTGTTCGGCTTCGGGCATCCAGCCGCTGTCTTCAACCGCCTGCTGGGCAGCGGCGAGGCCGTAAACGATGAAGTCGCCCATGCGGCGGCGGTCCTTGGCCGAGGCGTAGGCGTCAGCGTTGAACAGACCGGGGCCGTCGCCTAGCGGAATCTGCCCGGCGATTTTGGCGGGAAGGTCCGAAACGTCGAAACTTTCGATGGTATTGATGCCCGATGCGCCGTTGATGAGTTTGTTCCAGGTGGGGGCGACGCCATTGGCGAGCGGCGTAACCATGCCCAGCCCGGTGACCACCACGCGCCGCTGGGTGATGATGGGCTCGGGGCGTGCGGCTTTTTGCCGCGCCATGGGCATGGACAATAGTTTTGGCGAAATAACCGGAACATGCGGATGTTGCAGCGTCATATCGGGTTCACCGGCGTTGATGCGCGTTATCCCACTGGGCAGTTCAGCGGGAGGGGCGTGGGTACCGAATCGAATCGGTAAACCACCCGAAACGACATCGTGAAGGGTAAGTGTGAACCTTTGTTGACAGTGCGCGTTTGAATAGGCCGTCCTCCCTGCAATCCCGTTGATTGTTGGTGTTTGCCCCCCCTGTTGAGTGCGCAAAAAAGTGCACAAAATCACAGAAAGCTATTTTGTGTTTTTCGGTATGGTGATCTGTAACGTTAATTTCTCTGGGAACAGAAGAAATTTCTCTATTTCCTTCCTTTCTACCACCTCGCCATTTTCAGCGAATATAACTAACAGATGACCTAGTATACGACTGGCTTCTCTTATGTGGCTTGCGATTTTTTCGTCAGCGAGTTCGCTGCCGTGGACAATTTTGGACCTAATATCATACAGCTTTTTTACCCGTTCAAATTTCTCATAGCGTTTCTCTCCAACGGTTTCCGTAATTACCGCAATGTATAGAGCCAAACGAAAGGTGAGTTCTCGATCGATATTGAAAAGTGCCTCAATGCCTGACCAAATTGTTGCGGCCATCAATCGTAACTGGTGCGCCTGACCGTACGAGCAGTAACTGTTGACAGCTAATCTATATGCCGCATTTTGCTCGTATAGATTTGAGAACTTATCTAGACTTTCTCCAAGCCACTGTATGTCTTCATCGTTTATAGGGGATGGTTTTCTGAATCCCTTTGCCTTTGGGAAGTCCTCGAACATGAAGGCTTCACATGAATTATCATGAATCCCCCCTAGTATTGACCAAGACCTCCTCGTTGCGACCGGGATGATACCTTCCGCAGCACCAGCTATTCTCAAACAAGAAGATAGTTGATAGGCGGCATCAACGGTCGCTTGTATGTCGTCTGCATCGACTATTGGAACAGCCAATTCATAGGTTATCGATTTGGCATATCTTCCGATAATTCCGAAGAGTGTGTTTGGGGACAAACACCGGGCAAGTGAGATTTCGCCAGGGTTGTTTTCTACTTTGCGTATGTATGCAATCACTTTTCCGCCAGGGGTCGTGATATCATAAGATTCCTTTTCAAAATAGAAGCCGATTAACCCCAAAAACAAAGCATCCAGATTCTCATAATAATCTGGTTGCTCTGCAATTAGCCGTTTGGCTTCTGCATCTGATTTCTTAATGAAGTCCATCTGGGATAAAGCCCTTTGTTACAACCTAACCGTTTGTGTCGTATTTGTAGCGCCTATCTATGGCGCAGTGAAAGCTCACTTTGGAAGGATGTGGCTCAATGCATTATTACCAATTAAACGACACCTTCAATGCAGGCTTTCGGTGTGCGCGTCACACATACGGGCAATAAGTCGTGCCTAGCTCATTTTAAGGTCCATAATCGCCGCCGTTTTATGGCCCTGAATCCCCCATTGCCCCGCGACATTCCGCCCGTCATGATGGGCGCATGACGAACCCGGTCTCCCCCGATGCGATGAATAGGTCTCCCGGCGCTTTAACGGGTCTGCGCGTGTTGGATTTATCGCGTGTGCTGGCGGGGCCGTGGGCGACGCAGATGTTGGGCGATTTAGGCGCAGACGTGGTCAAGATCGAACGCCCCGGCTGTGGCGACGACACGCGCGCCTGGGGGCCGCATTACGTCACCGATGGGGATGGTAAGCCCACGCGCGAAAGTGCGTATTTTTTATCCGCCAACCGCAACAAACGGTCCATCGCGGTGGATTTGACCCACCCGCAGGGCCAAGCGCTGGCGCGCGACCTGGCGCTCAAAGCCGATGTGGTAGTGGAAAATTTCAAGGTCGGCGGTTTGGCCAAACACGGCCTCGCGTATGACGATTTGAAAGGCGCTAATCCGGGGCTGATTTATTGTTCCATCACCGGCTTCGGCCAGACCGGGCCGTATGCCCGAAACGCCGGATACGATTTTCAAATTCAGGCCATGGGCGGGCTGATGAGCCTGACCGGCGCGCCGGACGGCCAGCCGATGAAAACCGGGGTCGCCATTTCCGACATCATGTGCGGCATGTATGCCTCCAGCGCTATTTTGGCGGCGCTGCATCACAAAACCGCTACGGGCCAAGGTCAATACATTGATCTGTCGCTGCTCGATTGCCAAGTGGCGTGGCTGGCCAACCAGGGGCTCAATTATTTGACTTCCGGCGTGGCGCCCACGCGGCTGGGCAACGCGCACCCCAATATCGTGCCGTATCAGGTGATGGCGTCGTCCGATGGTTATTTTGTGCTGGCGGTGGGCAACGACGATCAGTTTGCGCGCTTTTGCGATTTTGCGGGTCTGCACGCCTTAGCCAGCGATGCGCGATACGCCACCAACAATGCGCGGGTGAACAATCGCGCCGAGCTGATGCCCTTGATTGAAGCTGTGACGCGCCAGCATCCCACCCGTTATTGGCTGGACGGGCTTGAGCCGCGCCATGTGCCGTGCGGCCCGGTCAACGATGTGGCTCAGGCGTTTGCCGATCCGCAGGTCAGGCATCGCGGCATGGAAATCGAGCTGCCGCATGCCCCCGCGGGCGGCAAGGCGGTCAAAATGATCGCCAACCCCATCAAGATGAGCGCCACGCCCGCGCAGCACGTGCGTTCTGCGCCGGGTCTGGGCGAGCATACGGGCGAAGTGCTGGGCGAATGGTTGGGCCTGGGCGCGGACGATCTTGAAAAGTTGAGCCGTTCGGGCGCGTTCGGCAGTTAGGGCCTTACACCATAAACGCCTGATTGCCTTCGATGACAGGGCCGGGCAGCATGCTGTCTAAGTCCATGTACGCGCCCGACAGCGCGGCGGCTTGGCAGATGCGCGCCAGCTTGGCGAGTTGCAACGTGTTCAAGCCGAATATCCACATGGGCAGGCGGCGCACTTCCGCGCGCGAGCTAAACAGCTTGAGCAATTGCCCCGCCAGCTTCACATCGATGGCCTTGTCGCCCAGATCGAGCAGCACCCCGGCATAGTTCAGGTTGGCGAACAGGGTGTAGTCGGTCATGTCCTGGGCGGGGCGGGCGACCAACGTGTCGAAGAACGGCATCAAGGGGATGGTGATGTCGTCCATGTTGCTGACCGATAGGTTTTGCGGAAAATCCGAAACCTCCACCACCACGTGCTTGCGTTGATCCTTGCTCAGCAGGCGAAAGGCGTCGGTGACTTCGGACGCGGCCTCGTGAGTGGCCAGCGCCACCGAATTGATGCGCACCATCAGGCGAAAGCGTTCGCCGCGATCAAAGCGCAAGGCCAGCGCCTCAAACGCCTGTTTTAAGTATTTGCACTGGCGTTTCATGGTGGCCTCGACGGTATCGAGCCGCATCAATGGCATCGAGCCGGGAATGGCGTCGCCATTTTCCTCCCGCAAAATGGGCTTGGCGTAAAACAGATCGACCGACGGGCGCTCTACTTCCCAGACCGGGCGGTACACGATGTCGAGGGTCGAACCTTCGGGTTCTTTGACGCGGGGGTCTTTGGCCACGCGAATATCCTTATGAAGCTGCGGGGAGAAAGTGAGGTTGTTGCCGGGTTTGTGACAGTATATGGTGCGCCAATGTTGAAAGCCAATGTCTTAAGAAAGGCAGCCGCCCATGGTGGATCAGGATAACCAGCCCCCCCAAGAGCGCGAAACCGAAACGCCCGCTGAATATGCCGAGGCTCAGGTTTTTGCGACCATCGTGCGTTATTTAGCCGAACGCCTAACCGACGTCGAGCCCGATGTGGACCCCGGCGATCTGGCGGCGACCGGAGAATTGTTCATCGAGATATCGGAAGCGTTCGAACAAACCGGCGGCTTTGAATTTACCAGCGATCAGGCGCTGCCGTTGTCTCATGCGATGGCGATGCTGGAAGGCGGCATGCGCATCTTGGCCGAACAGGCCGAAGAGCAAGGCCATCATAACGCCGCAGCCAAAATGGAATGGGCCGCGCTCAAAGCGCGCAACATGACGGCTAAACTAGAGACCCATCATCTGTCGGGCTCAAACGGCATCATCGCTTTTGATTTGGATGACGACGAAAGCGAAGATTTCGGCGACGCTTAATCGTGCAACTGACGCCCAAGCTTGCGCGTCAGTTGACCCAGTTCGCGGCGCTCAAAGCTTAAGCTGTCGAGCAAGGCTGTTTCGCCGCCCCGTTTGATGGCTAAGTCCATTTCTTTGATGACCGCTTCCAGCGCCGCTTTGGCGGTCAGAACTTCAGCGGGTGTCGCGTCTTCGATCACCACGTCTTGATCCATCATCATGTCGCTATAGGCATCCGTGTCGCTTTCGGCCAAGCGGGCCAGGTCTTGGTCCAACGGCGACCAGATGTCGGCCCATGCCTTAAGCAGCGCCGTTTCATCTGGGCGCGGGCCTGATTTGGCGGTTTGCCGATCTTCCAGATGCACCATCAGGCGCACGAATTGCCATACGGTGAAACGCAGTTTGGTGTCGTGCATGTTGTCATACATGATGGGGCGGTTCTCGGTTGTGCATCAAGTGGCGCGATTGTCGGTCAGGGCGTCAAACTTGTCGAGCGTTAAGGCGTTGGCCGATCAGCCTTAGGGCTGGACAGGTAAAATCAAATTTTGTATTGATCACATAAATTAAGCGATTCGGCGCGCCTTTTGCGGCGGCGTCGGTATGGTTGCGTTATTTTAAGGGTTTCGTCTCGCTTCTTGAGGGACGAAATGCGTCGCCACCCACCCTGGCGGCGCGGGAAAGGGGCCCTTCGGGGCCCCTTTCTTTTTAGGCTTTTGCGGCTTCGGGTTTAAGCGTATTGGGCGTAAGCGATCGACGTTACGCCAGCAGCGGCCCACATGAACGCGGCGATGCCGCTGATGACCTTGAGAACGCCGAAGTTCATCGGCGTACCTTCCGATTTCATACGGCTGTATTGCGCCTGTGCAATGATCACTCCTGCGATCGTCGCCATCACGGCGTATCCGAGGAAATATATCGAATGCATAACGGTAATCCTTTATTTCGGGTTCGGGTCCTTTATTGGACCTCTCAACTCTGTAACGCCGTTATACTACCATCTGGTTGAATGAAGCCTTAAGCCTATGTTGTCATTGGTTCAGCCGTTATTCAGCTAATGTTCAGGTTAACTGGCGGATTTCAGCCATTGCGAAAACGGTGCATGGCAGCCACTCGCTGCACGCATAGAGTATTGATCCCATATTCTTCTATACAACGTAGAAAAACGAAGAAATGACAAGCCATCGTGGAGGATGATTCGCGCTCCGTAGGATCGGTCTCAAGCGGCGTAGGCGTACGCGACCGAGGTCAGTCCGGCGGCGGTCCACATGAACAGGGCGATGCCGCCGATGGCCTTCAGGAAGCCGAAGCTCATCGGCGTGCCTTCGCTTTTCATGCGGCTGTATTGCGCCTGCGCGATGATCAAACCCGCGACGGTCGCCATGACTGCGTAACCGATGAAATAGATCGAGTGCATAACGGTGCTCCTTCGCTTTTGTTTCTATGCAGCAAATTTAGCAGCACATGCTTGAACGGAACCTGAAACCCTTGTTTATCAAGGCTTCAGGTCCGATTCAGCAACCGTTCACCTGAACTGGCGGGATTGCGCCATTTTGGCTGCGGCGCAGGGCGGGCATCGCCCATCCGCATTCAGGTAACTTCAGAAACGGGCAAAATGGCGGCCCAGATTGCCAAGCCGGGAGAGTTGTTGTTGCAGGGGTTGCGCGGTACGCTGGTTCATGAGGATCTGCGGGAACTGCATATGATCCCCGATGGAGGGTTATTGATGAGCAGACGCGTTTTACTGATTGAAGATAATGCGCTGGCGCGGTTCGCCATGCTTGAAATCTTGGAAGACGCCGGGTTCGAAGTCGAAGACGCTTCATCGGGCGATCAGGGGATCGCGTTACACCATAAAAAACCGTTTGAACTGGTGGTTACCGATATCGTCATGCCCAAAAAAGACGGTCTCGATACGATCAGGGAACTGAAAGAAGCCTTCCCCAGCTTGCCCATTATTGCCGTTTCCGGCGGTGGACGTAACCGCGACGTCGACTCCCTTGAAGCCGCGCGCAAGGCGGGCGCCGACCGCGTTCTCCGCAAACCCTTCACCCGACAGGAGTTGGTTGAAATCGTCACCAGCCTTCTGGAAGGGTGAGCGGACCGCCTTTAGGACAGGTTGACCATTAGGACATGCCGCTTTTAGGACAGGCCGCATTAGGCGGTCCGGTCGTCGTCAACCAGCGGCAGATAAAGGGTGACCGTAGTGCCTTCATGCGGCGCGCTGGAAATTGTCATTGATCCCTTATATTTTTCCACGATGCTATACGCTGTTGAAAGGCCCAAGCCCTTCCCTTGGCCGACTTCCTTGGTGGTGAAAAACGGATCGAACACCCGTTCAAGGGTTTGCTCATCCATGCCCGTGCCGGTATCGGCGATCATCAGTTTTCCATAACGTCCGGGCTGAAGTTTTGAATTTTTGCCCATTCCTTGCTCGGCGATGTCCGCCTTTGAAAGCGTGATGGTCAGTTTGCCGACTTTGCCCTCAAACGCGTCAACGGCGTTGGAAACGACGTTCATGATGACGGTCGTCATCTGGCTGCGACTGACGGCGACACGCAATCCAGGAGCGCCTAGGTCTTGCGTCACGTCAATGGAACTGGGGACGGATACTAAAACCAGATCCAGCGCGTCAATGACGACATCCCGAAAATCATATTCTTCCATCTGGTCTTCATCGGTGCTCCTTCTGCTGAAATCCATGATCTGCTGAACCAGGGCCTTGCCCTCTGTTGCCGCCTCGACCACCTTTACCAAGCGTTTGTGGGCGCGGCTGTCTTCGGGCAAGTCTCTTAAGGTCATTTCGGTCAGCGACAAAATGGGCAGCAACAAGTTGTTCATGTTGTGGGCGATGCCGCCGGCGAGGTTGCCAAGCGAATCGATTTTCTGCGCATAACGAAGCGCGCGTTCAGTCTCGATGCGCTCACTGACGTCGCGGACGACGGCGATGACGGCCTCGCGGTGGTTCAGCGTGACGACCTTGGCGCTGACCTCAACCGGAAGGGTCGTTCCATCCCGGCATAAGGACTTTCCGGGAAATACGATGCCATTCGATGCGCGCACCTTTTCAACGTAGGCAACCCAGGAAAAATCGTCGGGAAATTCCGTTTCGATATCCATAGCCGACATGCCGAGCAGTTCATCGCGCGAGTAACCCAATCGCGAACAGCTCGTTTCGTTGACGTCGATGAATAGGCCCGTTTCGGCGCTGGATACAAAAATTAAGTCTTTGGATTGATCGATGGTGCTGCGGAACATTTCCAAGTGTTCAAGGGCGTCTTGAATCTTGAGCTCGCTCTCCTTTTGTTGGGTGATGTCAAACGTCACGCCGCTGCTGCGGATGGGCGCATTCTGTTCGTCATAGAAGGTTTGCCCGCGTTCGTTGACCCATTTCACCTGACCGTCCTTCATTAACAATCGATGCTCAATATCGTATGGGGTGTGGTTTTTTACGGAATCTTGATAGGCTTGGCTGACAAATTCCCGGTCATCCGGATGAACCGTTTCGATGAACGTTTCATACGTTGCATCAACGGTTTCGGGCTCGAAGCCAAAGATGCGGCAGTTTTCGTCCGACCAGATGAGTTCGTTGGTTATCAGATCCAGCGTCCAACTGCCTAAGTGGGCGATACGTTGCGCCTCGCGCAGCTGCGCCTCGCTTTCCTGCAAGGCTTGTGTGGCGAGCACGCGCTCGGTAACGTCGTCGTAAATACCCAGCAATCCAAGGGTATCCCCATTGGCTCCGTGCAAGGGAACCTTCGAGGTGCGCAGCCAGATGGTGTGTCCATCGGGGGTCGTTTGCGGTTCTTCGTAATCGAGTTTGGGTTCGCCTGAATCGATGACCTGTTGGTCATCCGCGCGATACAGATCGGCCTGATCGCGCCAGTTCATTTGAAAATCGTCCTTGCCGATCAGTTCTTCTGGCTTTGATAGGCCCGCATCCTGGGCGAACAGGGTGTTGCAGCCGAGATAGCGCAATTGCGTATCTTTCCAAAAGACCCGGATGGGGACGTTTTCCACAACGGAGCGGAGCAAATCGCGCGATGCCTGGAGTTCAGCTTCGGCTTGTATGCGTTCCGTAACGTTGCGAATCACGGCGATGCATTTATCCCGCCCGCCGTCGGTGAAAAGCGTGGGGTATATCTCGCCGGAAAATTCGCTTCCATCTTTTCTGCGCAGGGTGCGGTGGGTCGGTCCCTTGATCTTACCGGCGCGGATGGCTGCGATGGCGTTAAGGGTGGCTTCTTGATCTGCCGATATGTCCAAAACGGTTAGCGTTTGAAGTTCACCGGGCGAATAGCCAAACAAATTCAGGGTCGCTGGGTTGGTTTCCTCAAAGCGCAAGGTTTCGATATCAAAGACAAACACCGCATCCGGCATTCTTTGAAACAGGCTGCTGAAGCGCTGTTTTTGATCTTCCAGCACCGCTTCCCGGTGGGCGAGATCTTCAGTCATGCGGTTGAAAGCAATTTGCAGATCGCCGATTTCCGTATCGCTGGTTTCATCGATCCGGGCGGAAAAGTTCCCGGTGCCGATAGAGCGAGCACTTTTTCTAAGCTCCAGTAAGGGGCGGACCACCATTAAATCGAGCAGCGCGCCCATGGCTACGATGATCGTAATGACTACGCCCCACATCACCGCTAGCGTTGCCGTTGGGCCATGTTGCACCATCGTGGTATTGATGCTGACATCGACGGCATACCAGCCAATGACTGACACCAGCACCAAGATGATCGCGAAAATCGCGGCGATTAAACGGCGCAGGGACATATTATATTTCCTCTCCGCGCCGGAAACTCATGGCCAATACGATCAACCCGATGAACAGCAGCGAAAGCGGAATCGCGACTTCATATAAATCATGGGTTCGTCGGGCGTCTTGGGCGACAAATATCTGTTTGGTGATGGTGTCGGGCGAAAGCCACATGTTCCCGACGTCAATCGTTAGGCCGTCGAATTTTTCACCAACGATTTTGACGACCCAATTTTCCGTGTGGTTGACCAAAATTCCGGTGGTGGGTTGGAGCCACAGGCTGCCCCAGACATGGGCATCGATTTTTGCTCCTGGCGCTAGCGTGTAGTCAAAAGCATCCGTCCAATCAAGGCCGGGAGCGTCATAATCGAAGCGATAGACTTCGGCGCTTTCAATCCGCTCCGTTCTCTTAAACTTAAACAAAACACCGCTGTCGGGAAGATAGCTGAACTGTTTGACCAGGTAGTCTTTCGGTTTGAGGTGGTGGGGAAAAAGCGCAAGTGCTTCGCTATCTTCAAATCTTAGGGTCGAAGGATGAAGCCAGATATGGCTGGTTTTTTCGAACTGAAGTTCGCCGGAAATTAGGTCAACGACCCGGGTGGACATTTCCAAGTTTTTAAGCGGCCCATTCGATGCAACGATCTGGGTTTTGTGCTTTTCAATAAAGCGGCTATGAACCGTAGGCTCGGCTGGGCTGGGCCGGGATTCGCCCTTTCCCTCATAGATCAGCGTGACGGCATAATTCGCATCGGTGAATAAAAGCAGCGGCGCAATGACAAACGCCCACAACGCGCTGAACAGCACGAGCGCCACACTTAAGCCGAATATGGGAACATTCAACCGCTTCATTAATTCTCCGCAGGCATTGCCTTGCCGGAATGATCAAGATGAAAATTGCTTTTGTCTGCTCTGAAACGCACGTCACCCACTGTTTGCACACCCGCAAAGTTCATCGCGGAACAGGTGAAATGCGATTGTTCAGTATAGCACGAATGGCATGACCCTGCTGATCTTACTGCAAAGATCAACCGTGCCGGAGGACGGGGGTGCGGGCTGGGCTGCGGTTACAATCCAGCGGTTCGTTTTGGGCTAAAACAAGCCGTGCCCCGGATGAAACTGGTCGTAATCGCAAAGCAATTCTTCGCCCGCCGCGATGTCGCGGGTGGCCACCGTGTCGGTCTCGCAGTCGGTGTTGGGGGTCGTGCTGTGGTTCATGAACCGCGCGTGATCGCCATCCAGCAAATGCATGTCGCTGCCCACCCGCTCCGGATAAGAATAGGTGGCGACGAAACTGCGCGCAGGTTCGGGCATTGCCTCGCGTTCGGCTTTGGTGAAGCGGCGGTCCGTGCGTTCGTCAAAACGCCAAATGGTGGTTCCTTTGGCGATCGGTTCCGATGCGAATAGGCCGATGCCGTGAACGGCGCTTAGGCCGAGATGGGTCTTAACCAGCAGCATGTTGAATACACCTCAAAACCTAAAGGATGCAGCGTTCTTCGGGGGCTTTGTGATCGCACCAGCACGGACGCCCCAATTTTACCAGGTCCATGTCGTGGTAATTCAGCGTTAGCTGTTCGTCTTTGCGCACCGGGCGGGTGGTTTCCACCACCAATACGCCTGCATCGCAGCGGCAATTGGCGTCGCAGGAATGGTTGATGAAGTCGATGCCTTCGATATGCACGCCGGGCGGAGGCATGATCGTATACAGTTTATCTTCGGTGAGTTTGAGGTGGATGGACCATGCGCCGTTCTGATCGCGCCAATCCACATTGCCTTGTTCATTGATGGCGAACACTTCCGCCACGCCGTCGAATACGCCGACGACACTGCCTTGTTCAAGATCGGTTCGCGCAAACACGCCGCACTCTCCGGAGACGCTGCGAACTTCGATCATTTGGGTATTGGTCCAGCTCAATTATTCCTCCACATAAGCCGAGTTTACAGAGCGTAAACGTGTGGATATTGCCCGGTTCTCTGGGCGCATACAATCCCCCTTAGAGGGGCGGGATTAGGGCAAAAAGAAGGGGAGCGCGGATAATATCCGGCCCCCCTAAAATCGTTAGTTTGCGTATATGAAGTTCGGCAAACCCTTCAAGGATTCCTTGGTGGCGCCACGCAGCAGCATTTGTTTGTCGCGCACTTGCAGCTCGGAAAAAGACACGACGACCAACTTTGTGCCGACGCCCAAAAACCCGCCGACCGACAGCACGGCGAACGGAACTTTATCGTTTGCCGTGACGATCAAATCGTCAATCGTTCCGACGTTTTCGTTCAATTCGTTGATAACGGTGCTGCCGACGACTTTGGATGTCCGGTAGCCGGTCGCCAATGTTGCCGCTTCGATTTTCATCAAGGCGATGGTTTGCGGTTCGCCTTGCGAAAAGGCCGGGGCGTTGAGCGCGATCGTGAGCGCGAGAGCGCCAAGCACGACTTTGTAAGGGTGTTTCATCATCGTTTCCATCATCGGGTTCATCCTATTTCTGTTGATTGCATTGATGACGCAAAGACTTGAGCCCGATTTCGGTCAACACGGAACGCAGAGGATCGGGCGCAGTTGCGAAATGCTAAAGGACAAAATAGCGGCCGTGGCGGCCGCACAGATAGGCTCGGAAATTACCTAGATTACGATATGCAGGCTGTAAAAAATAACGCGTCGGTTCAAGTTAATAAAACGGATAAATTTTGATGTAACCATCGATATTTTATATGTAAATATTGTGCATATTATAAATCATTTGTGTATGGGTATTTTCTGATACTACCTGTTACGCAAATAATATCGATATAATTACGGTAATTCAGAAAAACGCCCTACACAATTCGACTTGTGCCGTCGTGGCCGGGCGTTCTGAACCTTTTGCGCTCAATCGGCGCATATGCATAGGAATGGAGATGGATCATGTTTAGAACGGTAATGACGGTAGGCCTCGTATGTGGAGCCGCTCTGCTCGCAAGTGCATGTGGGGATACCAAAACGGAACGCGGTCTGTCCGGTGCGGGTATCGGCGCTGCGGGCGGCGCGGTAGGCGGCGCACTTCTTGGTGTTGATCCCGTTACGGGCGCCATTCTCGGTGGCGCCGCAGGCGCCGCGACCGGCGTCATGACCGATAAAAAACAAATCGATCTTGGCAAACCGGCGTGGAAATAAACGCCGAGTTGCTTGGCGTTGCGGGAAATTTTGCGTGCAGGTCGCTGCTGCGTCACGCCAAGGGATAGACAAGAAATAAAAATGACAAAGGGCCCCCCGCTGGGGGCTTTTTGCTTGGGTTGGGAGAAGGCGATGGCTGGGTGAATGCAAACGGCCTTGTTGATGCTTGACACATGAAGACTCATGGATCAAATATGAACACAGACCTTTTCGAATAGGAATGGCGATGATCACTGCTGCTCAGTTGCGCGCCGCGCGGGCGCTGCTTGGCATGGACCAGAAAACCCTGGCCGGGCTGGCGGGCGTTTCGGTCCCCACGATTCAGCGTATGGAAGCGAGCCGGGGCAATGTGCGCGGCGTGGTCGACAGCCTGACCAAGGTCGTTGATGCGCTCAACGGCGCGGGCGTTGAATTGGTCGCCGATGGCGCGGTCAGCGGCCCAGGCGGGCGGGGCGTGCGTCTGAAATCGGCGGCGGAACAAAACGCTTCTTCCGCATCATCCGAAACGGAGGGCGGTCGTGTCGGCGGTTGATCTCATGATCCTTTGCGTCGGGATTTTTTTGCTCTTGGCGCTCGTCGCCATCGCCGCTGGCGGTAAGCCTGCCGCATCGGCGTTTATATATGCCGCCGCGATTGTTCCATGCAGTGTCGTCGGCATGACGGGACTGGCGGTGCTGCTCACGGACGGCGCAGCATCCACAACCGTATTGCCCATCGGTTTGCCTTGGCTTGGCGCGCATTTCCGGCTTGATGCTCTTTCCGCATTTTTTCTGGTCGTCATCGGTTTAGGCGGCGCCATCACCAGCTTTTACGCGATCGGCTATGGCCGCCACGAGCCAGAGCCGCACCGGGTGCTGCCATTTTATCCCGCATTTTTAGGCGCTATGGTGCTGGTCGTTTTGGCGGATGACGCCTTTAGTTTTCTTCTGTCTTGGGAGGTTATGTCGCTTTTGTCGTGGGCGTTGGTGTTGGCGCACCATCGCAAGGCGGACACACAAAAGGCCGCTTACGTCTATTTGGTGATGGCTGGCTTCGGCACCATGTCGCTGCTGTTGGCGTTTGGTTTGTTGGTTGGCGCAGATGGCGGTTATGATTTTGAGACCATCCGCGCGAATGTTCATACTCCCGCAGCGGCGGCGATCATTTTGGTGTTGATGCTGCTGGGTGCAGGATCGAAGGCGGGGCTTGCGCCTCTGCACGTCTGGCTGCCTTTGGCGCACCCCGCTGCGCCCAGTCATGTTTCTGCGCTGATGAGCGGCGTCATGACCAAGGTCGCGCTGTATGGCTTCATCCGCGTGGTCTTCGATCTGCTTGGCCCGTTGGAGTGGTGGATGAGTCCGACGGTCATCTTGTTGGGCGCGGCGACGGCGGTGCTCGGCATCCTGAATGCGCTGATGGAAAGCGACATCAAGCGGGCGCTGGCCTATAGCACGATCGAAAATATCGGCGTGATCTTCGCCGCCCTTGGATTGGCGTTGGCCTTTCGCGCCAACGGCATGGTGGATGAGGCGGCGCTGGCGTTCTCGGCGGCCTTGTTTCACATCTTTAACCACATGGTCTTTAAAAGCCTCTTGTTCATGGGCGCAGGCTCGGTGCTGAATGCGACCGGGTTGCGGGATCTCGATGGTCTGGGCGGGCTGATCCACCGCATGCCGCTGACGAGCTTTGTGGTCTTGATCGGGGTTACATCGATTTCCGCGCTGCCGCCGTTGAATGGGTTTGCTTCGGAATGGTTGATTTTTCAATCCATTCTCACCAGTCCGAATTTGCCCCAGTCCGCCCTGCAAATCATCATTCCCGCCGCAGGCGCACTGTTGGCGCTTGCCGCCGCTCTTGCGGCGGCTTGTTTTGTGCGGATTTATGGCGTCGGTTTTCTGGGTAGGCCGCGCAGCGACGCCGCTCGCCAAGCGGTCGAGGTGGATCGTTTTTCGTTGGGCGCGATGTTTGTCTTGGCTTCGATTTGCGTGCTTGCAGGCGTCTTTCCCGGCATGATCCTCGATGCATTCGCACCGGCGGTTTCGTTGATGCTCGACGGGCGCATGCCGGTGCAGACCAGTCAGCCTTGGCTGACGCTGGTGCCGATTGCGGAAACGCGCAGCACCTACAACGGCCTGCTGGTGTTGCTGTTCGTCGTGTTCTCCGCGACCTCTGCTGCCTGGGCGGTTCATCGCTTCGCCTCGCACCGCCTGCGCCGCGCTCCGGCCTGGGATTGCGGATTTCCCAATGCCGATCCGTTAACGCAATACGGCGCAGGCAGCTATGCTCAGCCCGTGCGGCGGGTGCTGGGCACGATCTTGTTGCGCGCGCGCGAAGAGGTCTTGATGCCGCCGCCCGGTGACCCGCGCCCTGCGCGTCATCAGGTTCACGTGAAAGATTTAATCTGGGATGGTCTCTACGAGCAAATCAGCCGAGCGGTCAATGCCATCGCTACGCGCATGAATCGGCTGCAATTTCTCACCATCCGCCGGTATTTGAGTTTGGTTATGTTGTCGTTGGTCCTGCTGTTGGTGGCGTTGACGCTATGGAACTGATCGTCAATTTTTTGGTCCAAGGGGTTCAGATGGCGCTGGTGGTGGCGCTCGCGCCGCTACTGGTGGGACTGGTGCGCAAGGTCAAAGCGCGTCTGACCCGCAGGCAGGGGGCGTCCTTGATTCAGCCCTATCGGGATATTTTGCGTCTGATGCGCAAAGATGTGGTGCTGGCGGAAAATGCATCATGGCTGTTTCGCGCCGCGCCCTACATTATATTTGCCGCCACCTGGGTAGCGGCGGCGCTGGTTCCGACCTTCGCCATGGGGCTGCAATTCAACTGGACCGCCGACATGATCGCCATCGTCGCCCTGTTGGGTAGCGCCAGATTCTTTCTTGCGTTGGCCGGGATGGACGTGGGCACCAGCTTCGGCGGCATCGGATCCAGCCGCGAGATGATGATCGCCACCATGGCGGAACCGGCGATGCTGCTGACGGTTTTCGCCGTGGCGCTGGTCGCGGGCTCCACCCAGTTGTCGACCGTGTCCGCCGTGATGACCTCGCCCGACGTTGGGCTGCGGGTATCGCTCGGCTTAGGCTTAGTGGCGTTGGTCATTGTCGCCATCGCCGAAAATGCGCGCATCCCCGTCGACAACCCGGCGACCCACCTGGAGCTGACCATGGTGCATGAAGCGATGGTGTTGGAATATTCGGGACGGCATCTGGCGATGATCGAGATTGCATCAGCGCTGAAGCTCTTGCTCTATGTCTCTCTGATCGCCTGCATTTTCTTTCCCTGGGGCATTGCGGAACGCTCCGACAGTTTATTGAACTACGCGTTCGGTATGATCACCTATGTCGGAAAGCTGGCCGTCGGCGGCGTGCTGCTGGCCATCTTTGAAACCTCGGTCGCCAAGATGCGGGTGTTTCGCGTTCCCGATTTCCTCGGCGCGGCGTTGATGCTGGGACTGCTCGGAACCTTGCTGTTGTTCGTGTCTCGGAGTCTGTGATGGGGAACTTGTGATGGATCGTCTCGCATTTGATATGGCGCATCTGTTGGCCGGCGGGTTGGTGCTGGTCAGCTTCATGATGATCTATCAAGACCGGCTTTATTCGCTGTTGAACGTGTTTGCCCTGCATGCGGTGGTGTTGTCGTTGTCGGTCGCGTGGCAGGCTTGGATTCAAGACGCCCCTCATCTTTATATCACCGCCGGCATCGCGCTGGTGTTTAAGGCGCTCATCATTCCGGCCGCGCTGCATCGCATCATTCAGCGCCTGGGCATTCACCGCGAGGTCGAAAATGTCGTGGGCGTGGGCCCCACCATGCTGGCGGGCATGGGTCTGGTATCT
>Ga0299912_10001764_pt1 | contig 17478 bp, 7 predicted proteins | sample RVTome_2_FD_207667 | JGI IMG/M metagenome (GOLD analysis project Ga0299912, IMG submission 207667) | Soil microbial communities from uranium-contaminated site in the Upper Colorado River Basin, Wyoming, United States - RVT95D214 (version 2) ... | reverse complement strand
AATCGAACCAGCTCTAGAAGTAGTAGAAAAGCCAGCGCGTCCTAATATTCGCTGGCCACTGGGTGTAGTGGCTTCTGTAATGCTGGCGCTGATCGCTCAAAGTGCGCTCGAACCACCTGGCCAGGCTAGCGGATATGCAATTTCCTTCTATTTGCTGGCTGCTGCCGGGTTGCTCTACGCTTGTTGGCGCGGACAAATGGTGTTACAGCCGTTGCCTGATATGGGGCCGCGCGAAGGTCCACTTCCCGTACGAATGGCAGTGTTGCTCGTGGCGTTTCCAGCCAGTTTGCTGGCTTTCCTGGCTTTTGGGGGTGGTCTATTTAATTCACTCAACGTCTTCCTTTGGGTGCTGAGTATCGTATCATTTTCATACTTGTTTTGGCTGGGAAAATTGGATTTGGTCAAACGGGTCTCTTCTATAGCAGCCTTTCTACGTAAACCCCATTGGAAACTGACCATCACATGGGATCATGTGGTTGTTGTGGGTGTAGTCCTTTTGATCGTAATTTTTCGCGCATATCGGTTAAACGAAGTTCCGCCTGAAATGGTCAGCGACCACGCCGAGAAATTGCTGGATGTGTCCGATGTGTTGAACGGGCAGACAAGCATATTTTTCCCGCGCAATACCGGCCGTGAAGCCTTCCAAATGTACCTGACGGCTGGCATCGCTCTCCTGTTCGGTACAGGCCTTTCGTTTTTAACCTTAAAGATCGGCACAGTATTGGCTGGTATGTTGACGCTGCCTTTTATCTACTTATTGGGAAAGGAGTTCGGCAGCAAGCGGTTGGGGCTGGCGGCTATGGCTTTCGCCGGGATTGCCTACTGGCCGAACGTTATCTCCCGCGTTGCCCTGCGGTTTACGTTGTATCCCTTCTTTGTTGCGCCGACGCTATATTATCTGGTGCGCGGCTTGCGCACTTCGAACCGCAACGACTTCATCCTGGCTGGCATATTTTTGGGCTTAGGGTTGCATGGCTATTCGACTTTTCGAATCGTGCCTTTCGTCGTGGTTGTTGCAGTTGGATTGTACCTGCTGCATAACCGGAATAGAGAGGCGCGCCGGCATGCGATCACCGGGCTGGTCGTCGTGGTTATTATCTCCCTAGTTGTCTTCTTGCCGCTGTTGCGTTATGCATTGGAGAATCCAGATATGTTCTCCTACCGAGCGATGACCCGCCTGGGTTCTCTGGAAAAGCCGCTGGATGCCCCAGCCTGGCAAATTTTTTTCAAGAATCTTTGGAACGCGTCGACCATGTTCGCCTGGGATAACGGTGAGGTCTGGGTGGTATCGATACCCCACCGGCCAGCGTTGAGCGTGGTCTCTGCGGCTTTATTCCACCTGGGAATCGTCCTGGTAATCTATCGTTACCTGAAGCGCAGGCATTGGCTGGATTTATTTTTGTTGCTTTCGGTGCCTTTGTTGTTGTTGCCCTCAATCCTTTCACTGGCATTTCCGGCGGAAAATCCGATCCTGAACCGCACCGCGGGAGCCATTGTCCCGGCTTTCGTGCTGGTCGGAATCGCGCTGGAAGGTATCCTTTCAGCGTTCAAGACAGCGTTCGGCTCTCCCTGGGGGTCGCGTTTGGCCTGGGGGGTAGGTCTGTCCTTGTTTTTGCTCTCTGCGAGGCAGGATTACGACCTGGTCTTCCGCCAGTACCAGGAGCAATACGTGCTCTCAGCCTGGAACACCTCGGAAATGGGCGAAGTGATCCGCAATTTTGCCGATACGATTGGCAGCCCGGATAGCGCTTGGGTGGCGGCTTTCCCTTATTGGGTTGACACCAGACTGGTTGGGATCAACGCTGGTTTCCCCCTCAGGGATTATGCCATCTGGCCTGAACAATTTCGCGAAACCTTGAGTAATCCAGACGCCAAGCTATTTATCGTCAAACCGGAGGATGTTGAAGGCCTGGCAGGGTTGCGGGAGCTATACCCGTCCGGATCGGTCAAGGAGTATACTAACCCGGTGGAAGGCAAGAGCTTTTTCATGTTCTTCGTTCCACCTGCGGAAGGCAGCCAATGAAGAATTCGCGGTTTTCATAGAAACGATCATGGCTCAGTTGAATCCATCTAATTCCGGCATCGAGAAAAAAAATTCGCACTGGTTGGTCTTCTTTATTCTATTAGCAATGGTGATCCTCCTGGGAGTGTATTTTCGCCTGGTTGGGATCAACTGGGGGGAGAACCAGTATTTGCACCCGGATGAGCGTTTCCTGGTTTGGGTGGGATCAGATATATCTCCTGTTAAAAGCCTGGGGGAATATTTCGACACGCAAAACTCTTCGTTAAATCCGCACAACCGCGGCCATGGTTTTTTCGTTTACGGCACACTCCCGCTTTTCATCGCCCGCTATCTGGTAGAGTGGATCTTTGGTAATTCCGGGTTCAACGAGATGACTATTGTGGGGAGGCCGCTTTCGGCTCTGGCGGATTTCCTGACCCTGATTTTGGTCATCCTGGTTGCAGCGAAGGTATATAACCGTCGCGTGGCAATTTTAGCCGGGGCCTTATACGCCTCAGCAGTTTTGCCCATCCAGCTCTCTCACTTTTACAAAGAAGATACCTTTACAAACTTCTTCACCTTTCTGACGATATATTTTGGCGTCTGCATACTGATGGAGCGCCGGGAGGAACCTGGAGAGAGGTTGGTTTCGAGAAATGAGCTGGATGAGCGGTCTTCTGTTCAGGCTGACTTGAACGAGGAAATAATCATTAGTTGGAAACGAAATGTCAGGAGATTTACCTCTTCTCCTTATTTCCTGTTCAGCCTTGGCTTTGGCATGGCGCTGGGTTGCGCAGTTTCATCGAAGCTGAACGCCGCTCCGGTAGCTCTGGTCTTACCTGCGGCTTTCGGTTTAAGACTCCCGGGAAAGCCGAAAGCGGCTGAGGATGAAGCCCACAAGGGCAAGCGCTGGGTGGTGGTGCTCCTCTATCTGATCCTGGCAGCGCTGGTAAGCCTGCTGGTTTTTCGTGTCTTTCAACCTTATGCCTTTACAGGGCCTGGCTTTTTTGGCCTCAAACCGAACCCGCAATGGGTGGCGAATATACGCGAACAGCGTGTGCAGAGCGCCGGGGATGTGGATTTTCCCCCGGCCTTGCAATGGGCTCGCCGACCGGTGTGGTTTTCCGGAAAAAACCTGGTTGTCTGGGGTCTGGGATTGCCGTTCGGCGTTCTGGCTTGGGCTGGCTTCTTGTGGGCTGGTTGGCGCATATTAAAGGGGGAGTGGCAGCGCCATGCCTTGTTGTGGGGCTGGACGGCGCTTTATTTCACCTGGCAGTCGCTGGCTTTTAACCCGACCATGCGATATCAGTTGCCGATTTACCCAGCCCTGGCCGTCTTTGCCGCCTGGGTGGTTTTTGATGTTGGACGAGGGACGAAAGACGAAAGACAAAGAACGGAAGACCAAAGTGGGGAACCATCTCCCGATCGTTCATCGCTGGTTTCTCGTTGGTGGTTACCAGCTCTAGCCGGGTTGGTCGGCGGCTTTGTCCTGCTCGCCACGCTCGCCTGGGCTTTTGCTTTTACGCGCATTTACACCCTTCCAGTCACCCGTGTGGCGGCGGCGCGCTGGATCTATCAAAACATCCCCGGTCCGGTCAATCTCCATATTGAGACTGGTTCGGAAATCTATAACCAGCCCTTGCCGTTCTCTGAAGGCAATCAGATTATGCCGGATCAGCCTTTTACGACGATTTTCGACGCCAAAGTCAGTGGCGAGGTGAGAGAAATCTATCTGGCGCATGTGCTCGACCAGGCTGCTCTTTCAGAACCGAAGACCCTCGAGCTGGCAGTTAACCGTATGGGTGAGGATACTCTCCTGGCTACAGCCTCGTTGACTTCCGATTTCCTGGCGAGAGACGACCAGCGGGGTGACAGTTATTCGTTTACCTTCTCCAAGCCGTTTATATTGGAAAAAGAGCAACAATACCGACTGACCATCCAGCTGAAATCGGGCAGCGGGGTGATTGTGTTGGCTGGAGCGGCGCCTGCTCATGAAAGCTCCTGGGACGATGGGCTACCCTTGCGGCTGGATGGTTACGATGGATATGGTGGCATTTACCAACCCGGTTTGAATTTCGAGATGTACTGGGATGACAACGCCGAAAAATTAGACCGCTTTATTACCACACTGAACCAAGCGGATTACATTTTTATCACCTCCAACCGGCAATGGGGGACGACTACCCGCGTTCCCGAACGCTATCCTTTGACGATAGCCTTCTACCGCAATTTACTGGGTTGCCCACAAGCCCAGGATGTGATTTGGTGTTATAACGTCGCCGGGGTGGGGAATTTCAAGGGCAGTTTGGGTTTTGACCTGGTGCAGGTGTTTGAATCTTATCCGGAAATCGGTCCTATCAGAGTCAACGACCAGTTTGCTGAGGAGGCCTTTACCGTTTACGATCACCCGAAGGTGTTTATTTTCAAAAAGTCCGCCGATTACACGTCGCAACGGTTGACCGAGATCCTGACAGCCGTCGACCTGAGCCAGGTCGTTCACGTCACACCTCGCAAGGCAGGGTCGCATCCAGCCAATCTCATGTTACCGGCCGATCGTTGGGCGGAACAGCAGCAGGGTGGCACCTGGTCTGAAATCTTCAATACCGGAGCATTACACAATCGGTTTCCTTTTTATGGGGTCCTGGTTTGGTACCTCAGCGTAATTCTGCTGGGATGGTTGGTCTATCCATTGATGCGGGTTTCCCTCCCAGGATTGCCCGATCGGGGTTACCCACTCGCTCGGACGGCTGGACTGCTATTGCTTTCTTATTTGGTATGGCTGGCTGGCTCATTTCGCATCCCGGTTGGGCGCCTGACGATTAGCCTGGTCTTGCTTTTGATGGCGTTGGTTGGGGGTATCCTGGCGTTCCGGACGCGTAAAGAAATTGCCCAGGAATTGCGGGAGAGACGCAAATACTTCCTGGCTGTCGAAATCTTATTCCTGGCTTTTTTCATCTTTGACCTGCTCATCCGTTGGGGGAATCCTGACTTGTGGCATCCATGGAAAGGCGGCGAGAAGCCCATGGATTTTGCCTATTTCAACGCCGTGCTCAAGAGCACGACCTTTCCACCCTTCGATCCTTGGTACGCCGGCGGTTACCTGAACTATTACTATTATGGGTTCGTTTTCGTGGGGATGTTGGTTAAATGGTTGGGGATTGTGCCGTCGGTTGCTTACAATCTCATCCTGCCCACGGTATTCAGCCTGGTCGCGTTGGGCGCTTTTTCGATAGGTTGGAACCTGATCGCTTCCCGCCAAAATCACAATGACCTGGGGCAATCCGCTATCCGCAATTCGAAATTTATTACCGGCCTGAGCGCCGCTTTGGGTATGGCAGTACTGGGCAATCTTGGAATTGTGCGCATGGTATTCCAGGGTTTCCAGAGAGTCGCCGCTCCAGGGGGAGTGATCGAAGGCGTTTGGTTCTTACAGCGCTGGGTGTGGGCAGTGTTAGGATTTGTTAAAGTTCTGACGGGTACGCCACTGCCCTACAGCATTGGCGACTGGTACTGGAATCCCAGCCGGGTCATCCCGGCTCTCAACGATGTGGAGCCAATTACCGAATTTCCTTTCTTTACCGTACTTTATGGTGACCCTCACGCCCACCTGTATGCCCTACCCATTTCCTTGCTGGCGCTGGCCTTTGTACTAGCGATCGTTTTAGGTAAAGGGCGATGGAAAGGAGCGTTGGGGGGTATTCTATGGTTTTTCTTTACCGGGTTGTCGATAGGCGCCTTGAAGCCCACGAACACCTGGGACGTTTACACCTATCTAGCGCTGGGTTGTGTGGCGGCAGCTTATGGCCTGTGGAGCGGTTCGCTCTCCAAAGATAAAGAAGAGATTACGCCAACCGCCAGGTTGCGATTGTTGAAAAGCCTGCCCGAGGTAAATCGCCGCATTCTGTTTATGATTGTCGGGGTTGCGCTGCTGGTCGGCTTGTCTCTGGCTACGTTTTATCCTTACACGAAATGGTACGGTTTGGGATACAGCCAATTCTATATCTGGCAGGGATCTCGCACGCCCATGAGCTCTTACCTGACACACTGGGGCTTGTTCTTGTTCCTGATCGTTTCGTGGATGGTTTGGGAGACACGCGAATGGATGGCGTCCACGCCTGCTTCAGCATTGCGTAAACTGGCCCCGTATAAAGACTTGATACTGGGGCTGCTGGCGGTCCTGGCGCTCGTTGTTATAGTGCTCATGGTGTGGCTGAGAGTGGGGATTGCCTGGTTCGTCTTGCCGGCAGCGGCCTGGGCTGGGGTTTTAATCTTGAGACCAGGCCAGGCGGATGGGAAACGCTTTGTGTTGTTCCTGGTGGGCACGGGGCTGATGTTGACTTTGATGGTGGAAATTATTGCCTTGCGCGGGGACGTTGGCCGGATGAACACGGTATTTAAGTTTTATCTACAGGTCTGGACGTTTTTCGCGGTGAGCGCGGCCGCCAGTTTTGGCTGGCTGCTGGCAGATTTGTCGGCCTGGCTGCCGCGATGGCGCACTCCCTGGATAATTGTGTTAGCCCTGTTAGTGGCTACTGCTGGGCTATACCCCGTGGTGGGAGGCCTTGCCAAGATCCAGGATCGCATGGAGCCTCGCGCCCCTCACACCCTGGATGGGATGGCTTTTATGGCCTATGCACAATATGTCGACGAGTGGGGTGAGATGGACCTGAGCCAGGATTACCGCGCCATTCGCTGGATGCAAGAAAACGTTCAGGGCTCTCCGGTGATTGTCGAAGCAAATTTACGCAACCTGTATCACTGGGGCTCGCGTTTCAGCATCTACACCGGATTGCCGGGCGTGGTGGGTTGGGAATGGCACCAGCAGCAGCAGCGAGCCCTTTTGCCCTCGTCCTGGGTCAGCCAGCGCATCGATGAAATCGACCAGTTTTACCTGACGGAAGACCTGCAAAGTGCGCAGGCGTTTCTAAGGAAGTATCAAGTCCGTTATATTATCCTGGGCCAGCAAGAGCGCGGCCATTATCCAGGACCGGGTCTGGATAAATTTGTCGATGCCGATAGCGTCTTGTGGCGGGAAGTGTACCGGGATGCCAATACATCGATTTATGAAGTGATTGGGATGTGAAATCATGCTGGCTTTCATCCTTTGGTATTTGACGATTTCCATCGTAGGTTGGCTAGCCTTGCCTCTGGCTTACCGGATGCTTCCAGGGCTGGCCGACCGGGGCCTTGCCTTCAGCCGGACTTTAGGCCTTTTGATTTGGGGATACATCTTTTGGTTGCTGGCTTCATTGGGGATTGTGCGCAATGACGCCGGTGGGCTACTTTTTGCTCTGCTCCTTATGGTTTTCGTAAGCATTTTGGCGATGAAGGGGTCTAACCTGTCGGAATTCGGTACGTGGTTGCGTGACCGCTCCGGATTGGTACTGCGTTTGGAGTTATTGTTCTTCGCGGCGTTTGCCGGTTGGACTTTGATACGGGCTGCTAATCCGGAAATCCTGGGCACCGAGAAGCCCATGGAGCTTGCCTTTATCAACGCCATCCTTCGTTCACCCACCTTTCCGCCTCACGACCCCTGGCTATCAGGTTACGCCATCTCATATTATTACTTTGGCTATATCATGGTAGCCATGCTGGCAAAGCTAACGGTGGTACCGGGCGGGGTGGCTTTTAACTTGGGGATCGCTCTGGTGTTTGCCTTGAGCGCTCAGGGCGCTTATGGGCTGGTATACAACTTATTTTCGAAAGCTTTTCAGGGACGCAGCAGGCCTTCTACGTCTTTGCCGCTTTTAGGGCCTTTATTTGTGCTTCTGGTGGGCAACCTGGAGGGTTTTCTGGAGGTACTGCACGCCCGCGGTTTGTTCTGGCGGGTGGACGCTGGCGGCCAGTGGGCCTCCCGGTTTTGGCAGTGGCTCGATATGGTGGATCTAAGTTTGCCGCCTGCCCTGCCTTTATCCTGGCAGCCCACGCGTTACCTGTGGTGGTGGCGCGCCTCGCGCGTGGTGCAAGATTATGATTATCAAAAGAATTTATTAGAGATAATCGATGAGTTCCCGGCTTTTTCATACCTCCTGGCAGATTTACACCCCCACGTCCTGGCTATGCCCTTTGTCCTGTTGGGGATTGCCCTGGCATGGAACGTTTTACAGCGTGGCTTGGGCAGCCCAATCAGGAGTCTACGATTGCAAATTGCCGTCCGCTATTTCGCCTGGCTGGCTTTCCTGATTTTAGCGGTCGGTGTCAGCCTTGTCTGGAATGGCGTGGAAAGCCAGAACCTCACTGGCGGTGTAACCGGACTGGTTGGAATCGTGCTGGGTGTCGTTCTTTTCATTGGCCTCCGGGCTGAAATCGACGTTTTTGGGATGGGTATATTCTGGCGTAGTGATACCGGTATGAAAACCCTGAGCTTTTCCCTTTCCGCTGGTGCACCCATTTTGCTTTTCAACTCGCTGGTATTGGGCGGGCTGTCGTTCTTGAATACCTGGGATTTTCCCTTCTCGGTGGCTCTGTTTGCTGGAGCTTTTGCTTTGGGAAAGCGGATTAATCGAGGTAATACCAGCGAGGATAAGGCTGACCCTCCTGAAGGTCAAGGGTTACTTGCGCTCCTTAGAGATTTTTTGGGAATCGCTATAGTCATCGGCCTGGCCGGTTTTTTCCTCTATTTGCCCTTTTATATCGGGTTCGCTTCCCAGGCGGGAGGCATTCTGCCCAACCTGATATTCCCCACACGAGGCGCTCACCTTTGGGTAATGTTTGCTCCCCTGTTCCTGCCTTTGGGTTGTTTTTTGATTTACCTGCGCCGGAGGGGTTCGGCTTCCCTTTCTCGAGGGATTCTTGCCGCGGCAGGATTTTTCCTGATTCTTTGGGCGCTTGCTTTGCTACTAGCTGCAGTCATCATCGCCCTCCCCAATATTGGCAGCCTTTACCTTGGATCACTGGCTGCTCCCACCAGCAGCGCCCTGTTTCGCCAGGCTTTTGAGCGTCGTTTACTAAATTCCGGGGGATGGATAACGCTCTTGCTGCTATTGGGTTTGGTGCTATCGCTTTTGTGGCCTCGCCGGGATCAAACGGGTCAATGGGGCTTCTATAAAAGCTCGAACCGCTCCTTTTCCGAAGTAAACACCTTTATCCTTTTGGTGTGCCTGCTGGGAACGCTTTTGGTGATTGGGCCGGAATTTTTCTTCTTGCGTGACCAGTTTGGCTGGCGGATCAATTCAATCTTCAAGTTTTATTACCATGCCTGGCTCTTATGGGGCGTGGTGGTGGCTTTCGGAAGCGCTGTCCTCATCCGCGATTTACGCCCTCCCTGGGAGCTTTTATATAAGATAACGCTGGTAATGATCGTGGCGATTGGATTAACCTACCTCGTGTTAGGAATGATTAATACGACCAGTGGCTTCAACCCACCCCAAGGGTGGACATTGGATGGGACAGCCTATATGGAGTATCAATCGCCGGATGAGATGGCGGCGATCCGTTGGTTGGAAAAGGCGCCCCCGGGGGTGGTGGCGGAAGCAGTCAGCCCGACAGGCGGAAGTTACACGCATTACGCCCGTGTTTCTATGCTCTCCGGTCAGCCGGGCGTCCTCGGATGGGTAGGTCACGAAAGCCAATGGCGCGGTGGAAGCCAGGAGATGGGCTCTCGCCAGGCAGACCTGGAGCGCCTGTATTGCACCAGGGATTGGAAAGAAGCCCAGGATATCATCATGAAGTATGACATTCGTTTCGTTTTTGTTGGCGACCTGGAACGTACAACGTACATGCCCGATCAGGGAGCTTGCGCTACTGGTCTGAACGAGGTCAAGTTCAGGCGTTTCCTCGATCCGGTAATTGAGATGGGATCTGTGGTGGTTTACCAGGTGAAGTGATTTTTGGAACCCGATTCAGTATAATAGGCGCGAAATTCACTATGAGACAATCCCAAGTTTCTTCAGTACATCTATACTTCATTCTGGTAGTAGCGTTAGCCCTGGCTGTGCGTTTGGCAAACCTGGGCGCTGCGCCTCTATCCGATTCAGAGGCCTCCTGGGCGCTTCAAGCTTTGAGCGTCGCCAAGGGTGAGAGCCTTGCCATCGGATCTCAACCAATGTATGTACTATGGACAGGATTATGGTTCTGGCTGTTGGGCAGCAGCAATTTTCTTGCCCGCTTCTGGCCGGCTCTGGCAGGGAGTATGCTGGCTACCTCCCCATATTTTTTCCGAAAATGGATCGGAGAAAAACCTGCTCTGATCCTGGGTTTGGGGTTGGCTTTGGATCCGGGCCTGGTGGGTGTCTCGCGGCAGGCAGGCGAGCCGATGCTGGCGGTGGGGTTTGTTGTGTTTGCTCTTGGATTTGCTTTCTCGCGCCAACCAGTTCTGGCGGGCGTGTTTTCCGGACTGGCTTTGATTTCCGGGCCGGCTTTAATCCCTGGATTACTAGGGATTTTCCTGGCCTGGGTGATCGTGCGGTGGCTGGAAAGAATCGAGTGGCTTTTATTGCTAGATCACCCACAAGAAACCCCAGGTTCTGGCTCCAAGGTGGGATTGAACCATCAAGCCTTATTGGTGGCAGTTGCCGGCACTATACTTCTAGCAGGTACGCTTTTCTTTCGGGTTTCCCAGGGTTTGGGAGCCTGGTTGGCGATGGTACCGGACTATCTGGGGGGCTGGTTAATCCCTCCGAAAATGCCGGCTGTGGGATTGCTGGTTTCTCTGCTCGTTTACCAGACTCTGCCGTTGTTCTTCGCGGTTGTGGGTGGAGTGAGATCCTGGAGGGGGGAGGCATGGAGCTTTACGGGCGATGGACTTGTCCGGCGATTGAGTGTATGGTTTTTTGTCGCTTTGCTGTTGGCGTTGGTTTATCCGGCGCGCCAGATGAGTGACCTGGTTTGGGCTTTGTTGCCGCTTTGGGGGATGGCGGCATTATTCCTCGCTGATCTATTGGGCGGATTCTATGAGCAAAAGCTCGTATCTTTTGGTCAGGCCGCTTTTATTACGGTGCTCCTGGTTCTATTTTGGCTTCAGTTAGAAGGTCTTGGGCAAGCCTTGCCAGAGGGACGTTTGGATCGTCTAAGGCTGGGGATGATCGTGGCGGTTTTTGTGTTGGGTGGTTTGGTCACAGTGATGGTCGGGCTGGGATGGTCCCATCGAGTCACCTGGCAAGGATTAGGCTTGGGTCTGCTGGTCTCTATGAGTATTTATACGTTTTCAGGTATGTGGAGCGTTTCGCAAAGATACTCGGACGTGGAACGGCTGAATAGATTTGAGCTGTGGTATTTGCAGCCTGTGACTGGACAGGCCGATCTCCTGGTTAAAACTGCTCGAGAATTGTCCTTGTGGCATACTGGCCGCTGGGATTCGGTTGATTTGCTCGCTGTGGATATTCCCTCTTTGCAGTGGGCGCTACGCGGCTTACCCAATGCCCGGTATATCCCGGATGGCGAAGCGTTGGTTCAAACCCGGGATGTCGTTCCGGAAGAGTTGCCGCCCATCATCATCTCCCGTCAGGATCAGGAAGCTCCCAGCCTGGCAGCCACTTATCGAGGGCAGGATTTCCCCTGGCTGGTGTATCCCGGTTGGAGTGGGGCGCTGCCTGACGATTTTCTAAAATGGCTGGTCTTCCGGCAGGCTTCACTTCGCAAAGAGAATGTCATCCTTTGGGCTCGGACAGACCTCTTCCCTGGGGGTTTATTAACACCCTCTGACCAGGTTCTTGAACTGGAGGAGGGGGTTATTCCCGATGAGGTCAGTCCGGTTGAGTAGCGGAGAGGTAGTGCCCGTTCCACAGATTATCGCTATTGACGGAACGGCAGCTTCCGGCAAGTCCACGCTGGGTAAAAATCTGGCTGAATGGTTGGGTTTTCTTTATTTTGATACGGGTGTGATGTACCGCGCTCTGACCTGGTTGGTATTGCAAAATCGATATTCTGTCGAAGACGAACAGGCGGTTACATCCCTAGCCGAGCAGGCGCTGATCGACGTACGCCCCCCTTCGAAAACCGATGGCCGCGCTTACGATGTATGGATTGAAGGCACAGATGTGACCTGGGAGATCCGCGCTCCAAACGTGGACGCCAATGTTTCGATTATCTCTGCATATCCAGGCGTGCGTAAAGCCCTGACTTCCCAACAACGGCGTATCGGGCTTCGCGGAAGAGTGGTGATGGTAGGGCGTGACATTGGAACGGTTGTGCTGCCGGAAGCGAATCTGAAGGTATTTCTCGACGCTAAGGTAGAGGAGCGAGCGCGACGCCGCTTCGAAGAGATGAGGGCGCGCGGAGAAAACGCCTCCTTGCCAGCTATCAAGGCTTCTATGTTGGAGCGCGACCGGATTGATTCGACCCGCACGGTCGCTCCCCTCCGACCTGCCCAAAATGCTGTAATCATACATACCGAAGACCTGGACGCCGTGCAGGTTCTTGAAAGAATCAAGCACCTCGTTCTGCAGCATGCGAGCCAGGAGTAGCGACGGAGATAGTGGAGACAATGTCCTTGGATACATATCATGTACCGCTTTATATACGCTTCGCCCGCTGGATTTTACGACCGACCATCCGAGGCTTGTTGCTATTGCTGGGCCGAGTGGAGATCACCGGCATGGCGAATATCCCCCGAGATGGCCCTTATCTTATTGCAATCAACCATGTTTCCCTTTTCGAAGCGCCATTTATATTGTCTTTCTGGCCGGTAGCGCCTGAGGCAGCTGGCGCCAGCGACATCTGGCACCGCCCTGGGCAATCTATCCTGGTACGCCTGTACGCAGGTATTCCGGTGCATCGCGGTGAATATGACCGCAAGGTGATCGATAAGATGCTGTCTGCGTTAAGATCTGGGAGACCACTTTTAATTGCTCCAGAGGGAACCCGATCACATACACCCGGTATGCGTCGCGCCCATCCCGGAGTTGCCTACATAATGGACCGGGCACGGGTGCCTGTGTTGCCGGTTGGTATCGTGGGTACGACCGACGATTTTCTAAAGCGGGCTTTAAGGGGTGAACGGCCTTTATTGGAGATGCACATTGGAAAATCCCTGGAATTGCCCCCTATTTCGGGAAGCGCCGAAAAGCGCAGAATCGCCCGCTATAACAACGCCGATTCAGTCATGGCGCACATCGCAACTTTGCTACCTCCGGAATATCGAGGAGTTTATGCAGACCACCCCTTCCTCCGCACCGAAGCCACGGGCGGAGATCGTCCGGCTTGAGATTACACGCCTGCCTAAGTTGACTTTATGGAGAAATATATTGCGTCGTTTAATAATGGCGGCGGCGCGGCTTTTGGTCTGGCTTTTTATACGAGTTGAAGCGCAAGGACAGGAAAACTTCCCTCTAAAAGGTCCGTCACTGATCGTAGCAAATCACCTGGGTGACGCTGATGTCGTTGTTGGATTGACGATTATCCCCAAGGCGGTCGATTCTCTCGCTAAATCAGAGCTCTTCGATTACCCTATATTAGGGAAGCTAATGGATGCTTATGGGGTAGTTTGGGTGCATCGCGGGCAGCCAGACCGGCGCGCCTTGCGTATCGCAAAAGGAATTCTGCAAGAAAACCGGATATTGGCTATTGCTCCCGAAGGACGCGAAAGCCTTTCCGGCAGCCTGGAGGAGGGCACACGCGGGGCGGCTTACCTGGCTCTTGAGACAGACGCGCCTCTCTTACCGGTCACCTTCACCGGTACGGAAAACGATACTATTTATTCCAATTTAAAACGGCTGCGTCGTTCGACTGTCTCGGTGACGATTGGCCCGGTCTTTCGCTTGGAAAGGGAGGGTGGCGGGAGAGAATCCATAGACCGAGGAACACAAAAAATCATGGCCACTCTGGCTCAACAACTGCCAGAAAATTATCGCGGGGTATACCAGACTTCGCAGGGGAGCATTAATGTTGACAAATAGTTTGGAGAACGAAAAATCATTCTCAAACCGGTACGTCCACGCCCGTTGGGAGAGTCGACGCCGTTTTTTAAGGTTTCTTCTGAGATCTATAGCTTTTACGATATTGGTGAAATTAGACCGGGTTGAAGGACTGGAAAATATCCCAACCCAAGAGCCGGCAATTTTATATATAAATCACATTGCTTTTGTAGATCCTATCGTGGTGTTACATGTTGTCCCACGCAATATCATCCCTTTGGCGAAAATTGAAGTGTATGATTATCCGGTTGTTGGAATTTTTCCCAAGATTTGGGGAGTGATTCCAGTGCGTCGTGAAGAAGTCGACCGGCGAGCGGTGCACCAAATGATGGAAGTTTTGCAGGCTGGGGAAATTGTATTAGTAGCGCCTGAAGGCACCCGCCAATCCGAGCTAGCGAGGGGTAAAGAGGGATTTGCCTATCTGGCACACCGCACTGGGACGCCCATGGTGCCGGTGGCGATCGACGGCACCCCAGGCTTTCCTGCATTTCGCTTGTCCAGCCGGTGGCAAGGACCTGGAGCGCGGGTGTGTTTTGGCAGGCCATTCCGATTTCGCTCTGATCTAACTCATCCTAACCGCGAACAATTGCGCCATATGACGGATGAAGCCATGTACATTCTGGCGGCTTTGCTACCCGAACATTTGCGAGGGTTCTACACAAACCTGTCGCATGCCACCGAAGAAACCATTGAATGGTTGTAACGTGAAAAATAAGTAATTCATATTTATCTGATGCTATAATCCGCCCAGAGATTGTTACGGGAAATTTTATGTCTATCCAGTTCACATTATTGAGTTCAGCACCTTATCTCGAATTTCCAAAGGATTTGGCAGGACGGTTTTTGTTTGTGCTGGCTTGGTTCAGCTTTGTGGGAATCATATTGGCCTTACTCTGGTTATGGCGAGCATATGGTCGCAAACAGGATAGCCGCTTTTGGGGGATGTTTTTTACCCTGGTTTTCCTTGCCCCGATTGCCAGCCTGTTTTTTGGGCTTCGGCTTCCGGCAGTTGGAGCCTTACCCCCGCCGGGCGTCCCGGTCGAGCCTGAAGGCCCGGCATTAATGGTCTTTTCTTTTATACCGTGGATTTTTGCAGCCGGTCTCTTAGGTCCACTCCCGGCTGCAGGCGTTGCAGCTTTCTCCGGTTTATTTACAGCTATCTGGGATACACACAATCCTTTAACGCCGCTGGAGTTCGCACTGATGGCCGTATTGTTCGGCGTAGCGGTACATCAACGCTACCGCACCATTTTCTTTCGGCTTCTGCGCCAGCCGTTTGTTATGGCAATTATCTTATGCTTTGTCTACCTGTTGATTTTTTTTCTAACCAGTTCCCTGGTGGTTAGCGGCTCTCTGGCAAGCCGGTTGGATTACACTCTTACCCATAGCCGGATGGCCTCCATTGCTGTGGGAAGTGAACTGTTAATAGCCGCTGCTTTTGCCCAGGTAGTGGCCATCGCCCTTCCCTCAATTTGGGGGAGTCGTGGTTTGTTGCTGCCTGCTCCCACAGAGCTGAGCCTGCGGGCGCGTTTTATAAATACCATGTTGCCACTCGTCTTTGTGCTGGCCATATCCTTGGTGGTGAGCGCCTGGAATGTAGCCGAGAGGACTGCCCGAAAAATGATCAGCGATCGCCTTAGCAACGTGGCCCAGGTTTCAGCGGAAATCACCCCTTATTTCTTAGAAGCAGGTCAGAACCTCATCACTCAACTTGCTGACGACGAGCGCTTCAATACGATTGATTCATCTGGCCTCGTGGAAGTCCTGAAGGAAGATCTACGCACAGTGCCCTTTTTTAACCAATTGTTTCTACTGGATACTTCTCAGGATACCCTGGCAGGTTTTCCCGTTCCTGATTATCGGGCTGCCAATGGTTCTGTTGATGAGCAAAATGGAATTCAACTTGCTTTACAGGGTGTCCCGTTCCAAATTTATTCAGTTGCACCACTGGAAGGGCATGTCGCCGCGCAAGTCTCTTTTCTGGCGGCGGTGAACGACACAAACGGCCTGGTGCGGGGAGTATTGGTGGGGCGCGCCGATCTAGCGACCAACCCATTTTCCCAACCGATCATAAACAGTTTGAGAAGCGTGAGTGATAGCGGCAGTGAAAGTATGCTCCTGGATGAAAACGATGTGATCCTCTATCACTCAATTCCAGAACTGGTTATGACCAAATATACGGGTCTGAAAACTGAGACACCAATGCTCTTCGATGTAACCGGGTCAGAGGGTACTCGCTATCTGACTTATTATCAGAAAGCAGAAGGTCGGCCGTGGGCTGTGGTTGTCCGTGTACCGGCGCAGCAAGCACAACAACTGGCTTTGGAAATTGCAGGCCCATTATTTGGGATGGTGCTGGTGCTTTTCACGGTTGCAGCATTTATTTTACTCTTCTATTTACGCAAGGTGACCGGTTCGCTAGAGACCTTTGCCGACCAGGCGGCTGGCATTGCCGAGGGGCAGCTAGACCGACCTCTTCAGGTCGTCGGTGAAGATGAATTGGGCAGATTACGACACGCTTTCGAGAAAATGCGCTTGGGTTTGAAAGCCCGCTTGGATGAATCGAGCCGGCTATTGTGGGTGAGCCAGGGCGTCGCTTCCAGCCTGGAGATTTCAAAAGCGGTGCATCCGGTTTTAGAATCCGCCCTGGTCACTGGCGCTTGTTCAGTTCGACTCGTATTGGCTCCAGACGTATTACCCGTTCTGGGGGAGAATTCGCTTCAACCTCTTTCTTATGCCCTGGGCCAGTCAGCGGATTTATACGCTGCATTAGATGAGCAGATCTTGTCGTTAACTCAAGAGCAGGATCGCATCGTTTTAACGAACCTCTCCCGACCTCGGTTGATACGGATTGAACCGGGCACACCAGTTCCGGAAGCTTTGATGGGTGTAGCTATTCGTCACGAAAACCACTATTATGGCGCTCTTTGGCTGGCTTTCGACGGTCCTCATTCGTTTTCGGAAGAAGAGGTGCGATTCTTTGCCACTCTGGCCAGCCAGGCAGCTCTGGCTGCTGCTAATGCCCGGCATTTCCTCAATGCTGAGATCGGACGAAAGCGCCTGGATGCCATCCTTTCTTCCACCCCGGATCCAATATTAGTCACTGATCAAATGAAACGCCTCTTGCTGGCCAATCCGGCAGCCTGGAAAGCGATTGGAATTGGCGCCGATTGGGAAGAAAGACGCCCAATCGAAGAGGTGATATTACAAAAGGAATTAGTAGACTTATTGCTATCCTCCTCTGATGAGCACCAGCCTAGTGAGGTGACCCTAACTGACGGGAAAGTATATTCTGCCATCACCTCTACAGTAATTGCGGAAGGTCAACCGGTCGGCAGGGTGTGCATTTTACGCGATGTTACCTATTTCAAGGATGTGGACGCACTCAAATCAGAGTTTGTCGCCACCGTATCACACGACCTGCGCAACCCCCTTACCTTGATGCGCGGTTATGCCACTATGTTGGAAATGGTTGGTGAATTAAACGAACAGCAGGTGAGCTACGTTCATAAAATCGGAGGCGCTGTAGAATCGATGACACGCCTGGTCAACAACCTGCTCGACCTGGGACGCATCGATGCCGGCATTGGTTTGAAGCTGGAGCTGGTTTCGGTCAGAGATATT
>Ga0299912_10001763_pt1 | contig 17493 bp, 14 predicted proteins | sample RVTome_2_FD_207667 | JGI IMG/M metagenome (GOLD analysis project Ga0299912, IMG submission 207667) | Soil microbial communities from uranium-contaminated site in the Upper Colorado River Basin, Wyoming, United States - RVT95D214 (version 2) ... | reverse complement strand
GACATTTCAGGCTGCGATCGATTACGCTGCTGGCGACGGTCCCTATTCTGTTTTCGCCTGCGACCTCGATGGAGATGGAGATAACGATTTGGCGGTGGCAAATGTTGATTCCGACAACCTATCAATACTAATTAATCTCACTTCGGAAACCGGAATCGATAACTTCGACAATGCACTAGAACCGTACGCCATTTCATTATCGCAGAATTACCCCAACCCCTTCAACGCCTCAACCCAAATCAGCTATTCACTGCCGGAACAAGCGCAGGTCAGGCTCGATATCTACAACATCCTCGGCCAGAGGTTAGTATCTCTTTTTGATGGCATTCAGCCGGCGGGAGAGCATAGCCTGATCTGGAACGCCGCCGGTCAAACATCTGGAATTTATTTTGCCGGATTGAAAAACGCGGGGATATACAAATCGGTGAAGATGCTGCTAATCAAATAGTTTCATTATTCAATCAACCAAGGAATTAGTTTATACCACTTGAAGCCCTCGCCCAACGCTTGACTTCATAAGTATCATTTCATTATGATAATTGCATGTTTACATCCTTGCGCTATAGATTTCACAACCTCTTTTCGCCGGCTTTTCAATGGCTGCAGGTAGAGGTGAGTTCGCTTTGCAACGGCGCTTGTATCTACTGCCCGCATACAATATTCAAGGATGATTGGCAAGGCCGGAATATGCCGCTTGATACGTTCAGGAAACTCGAACCGAACCTGAAAAGAACCAGATTGGTTTACCTTCAAGGCTGGGGTGAACCATTCCTTAACCAGGATATTTTTAAAATGATAAAGATTGCCAAAAACGCCGGCTGTCTAACCGGTACCACCACTAACGGCATCTTGATCGATCAAGATATGATCGAAAAAATCATTGAAAGCGAACTTGATTTGATTGCCTTTTCGGTAGCCGGGCTGGATAAGACTAACGACACTATCAGACGTGGGACAAATTTTAATAATATCATGGAATCTATCGAAATCATCAATGATATCAAGCAAAAACGCGGCCTGAATCGGCCCAGTATTCATATCGCTTATCTGCTTTTGCGTTCCGGCATTAACGATGTGAAAAATATGCTCGAGCGGTTTAAAAATCGCGGCATCAATCAAATCGTGATCACTACGCTTGATTTTATCGCCGCCGAACGCTTAAAAAGCGAATTGATATTTCCCTCAAATGAGATCGAGTATCGGCAAATCGCTGATATTCTCGATGGTGTAGTAGAAGACGGCAAAAAGCATGATCTGGAAATTCGCTATTACCTCGGATCAATGGCTAAAAGCTATACTTCTTGCACGGAAAATATTCAACGCGCCGCGTTTATTTCGGCTGATGGTTTGGTTTCACCCTGCGTGTTTCTTAATATGCCCGTATCTGAACTACATTATTGGCGAAACGATGATAAAAGAAAAAGTGGCAGATTAACTTTCGGCAATATCAATGAAGAACTGCTGGCTTCAATCTGGCGCAAACGTGACTATGTTAAATTCAGACAATCTTTCGGTTCGACGAATATTTATCCCGCCTGCCATGATTGTCCCAAATATCATATGGAGGCAAAATGAAAAGCCAAGAGCATTTATCAATGTGGGTAATATTCATTTCATTGCTTGTTTAGTCGATTCAAAGCGTTTATATTTTGGCTGATGATAGTATTAGAAATGAGGTATCGGTTATGAAAAGTAGCGAACAAGTGATAGCTGATAGCCTGCGAATTAAGATCATCTACGATAATAACCCATTCATGACTGGGTTTAAGCCTGCCTGGGGATTCTCGTGTATCATTAAAGGGGCTGATAAAACCCTGCTGTTTGATACCGGCGGCGATAGTGATATCTTCATGTCCAATCTAACCAGGATGAATATCAGGCCTGAGGATATCGAGATGATAATGATATCGCATGAGCATTGGGATCACGCTGGCGGTTTGGGGGCTTTCTTAAAAGTTGACAGCAAGGCTGAAGTTCATATCTTAAACCGTTTTCCAGATGAAGTAAAAGGCATTATCAATAGATATCATGCTCAAATGGTAGAACACGAAAGCCCTGTGAATATTCACGGACCATTTTTTACCATCGGGGAGATGGCGACGAATAGACAGGGCCTATATGAACAGGCTCTAATTATCTCCACTGATAGAGGTTTGCTAATTATCACGGGTTGTGCCCATCCCGGCATCGTTAAAATCGTGGAAAAAACTGAACAACTATTTAATCAAAAGATATTGTTCGTTTTAGGCGGTTTCCATCTGGCCCAGTCGTCCGAAGCGGAAATAGAGGCGATAATTGAAATACTTCAAAATAAAAATATTGATTTTATCGCCCCCTGTCATTGTACCGGTGAGACAGCCCGACAGATGTTCGAAGAGTCATTCAAAGATAAATTTGTCGATATCGGAGCTGGCAAGATTATCAGCGTTAAAGATTTGAAGTAGCGGTTTATCATAATTCTATTGCCTCGATTGCCTTGCTAACATATTTTCCCTTCCGTTATGGCGAAGAAATTCTACATCCTGACTTTCGGCTGCCAGATGAACGAGTACGATAGCGAAGTCCTCGAATCAATCCTCTCCGCCGATGGCTATATCCTGACCGGCAAACCAGACGAAGCCGACCTGGCGGTAATCAATACCTGCAGTGTCCGCAAAAAAGCCGAGACCAGGGCCATGGCCCGTATCGCTCAAATTGCCGCTTTGAAAAAAGATAAGCGATCGTTTAAAGTTGTTGTAGCCGGATGCATGGCCAAACGCGCCGGGCAGGCTATTATCGATCAAATTCCTGGCGTGGATTATGTTATCGGCCCCGATTTTATCCCGGAAATACCGGATATAATCGATAGTCCGGAAACCAAGAAAATCTATATCGATGAGAAAGGTGGGGTGGAAGGGCTAACCAATGGATTCAAGGGCGGCCGACCAACCGCTTTTCTGGCTATCACCAAAGGCTGCGAAAATTACTGCTCGTATTGTATCGTGCCTTATGTGCGCGGTTCGATGCGGTCTCGGCCGGTCGATAGTATCTTGGCCGAGATAAAACTGCTTAAAAATTCCGGCGTAAAAGAAATCACTCTTCTGGGCCAAAATGTGAATTCATATAATGATAACGGCATCGATTTCCCATCGCTTCTCCGCTTGATTGCCCCGGATAGTCCCCCGCGCCTGCGCTTTTTAACCTCGCACCCAAAAGATATATCCGATAATTTGATTGCTTGTTTCGCGGAAATTCCGTCGCTTTGCCAGTCGCTTCACCTGCCCCTGCAATCCGGTTCCGATAAAATCCTTGAAGCGATGAATCGAGGCTATACCGCTAAGCATTATCTTGGCCTGATAGAAAAATTGCGCCGTATGGCCCCGGATATATCGCTTTCGACCGACCTCATAGTGGGTTTCCCCGGTGAAACCGAGGACGATTTCCAGCAGACACTCGATCTGGTTAAGGAAATCGAATATGACTCGGCGTTCATGTTTCGCTATTCCGTGCGCCCCGGAACTAAAGCCGCCGAGTTTGCTGATGACGTACCGGAAGAGGTCAAAATCGAACGTTTGAACAAGCTGATCAGCCTTCAGCAGGGGATAGCTGACAAGCGCAGCGCCCGTTGGGTTGGCTGTTCGATTGAGGTATTAATCGAAAAAAAGAGCCGCCGCGAACCATTCTATCCCCAAGGCAAAACCCGGGGCGGCCAGTCGGTGATAATCACCAATAATGACCATCTAAATGTCGGCGAATTGATTATAGCCAAAATTGAATCATCCCGGTCAAAAACCCTGTTTGGCCAGGCCGAAAAATTAGCATAAAACCTTGACAAAACCATGAATTTGTAAGATAATTCAGCCATGTTCGGCTTCATAGTTCTCTGGATCGTAGCCTTAAGTTCAATAGCTTGTTTACTGGCTCTGGCGGTCAGATACAAAATTAACAGCCTGGCCGGTTGGCTGGGGTCGGTTCTCATGCTTATCTGCGCCGGGTTAACAGATTTTATTAAAATTCAGCCATTTGGCCTTATAACAACGATTGGCTTTGCCATCGGCTTTATATTGTTTGTCAGCGGTATTTATAATAAGGCGAAAAAAGGCGATCAAAAAAACAACTATCAGCCGGGCGATCCCCAAGCCAAGACAATCAGCGATATTCTTCAGGTGGCCGCCTCGCGCGAAAGTCTGATCGAACTGTTAAATTACTCGCTGGACAGGTTCCTTGAAGTATTTTCACTGAATTCAGGCGCGATCCATATCTATCATGGATCAAAAAATGTGCTGGTGATGGGCGCTTATCGAGGGCTGGTGCCGACTCATGCCAATCGTCTCGAATTGATCGAACCGGGGCAGACGGCGATAGGCCGCGCTGTGCAGAATAAGCGGGTGCTCATTATCCGCGATCTGCGAGTCAGTCCTGATTACGGATTTTTCGGCGGCAAGGCTGAGGGTTACTCATTTTTAGCCGTGGCTCCAATTATGGTTGAAGGCAAATGTTGGGGCGTAATTACTCTTATGGGCCGCAAAAAATACCAACGTGGCATGCTCGATATCAATCAACTCGAACAATTTGGCGATAAGCTTGGCCAGGCGCTGGTCTTGGGCAGAGAAAATCGCCGCGTACAAGCTGCCTATGGTCATCTAAACGGTATTGTCGAATTGTATAATCAGCTTTTCAGCAAGATCAAAAAAGATTTGACCTATTCTCAATCCTGGGATGATACCCGTATTTTTCGAACGCTGAAATCCTGTCCGGCCAAATTATTCAATGACAGGTCATTTGTGATCTTAACATTTAGTTCAGGCCGGAGTCGTTGCGTTTATATTCAGGACGCTAACGGGCATTCTGATGGTGACTACCCTGACGAAACTATAGCGGCTGCTATGCCCGCGCGCTTTAAAGCCGGTCAGTACTTTAAGCTAACGGAAGCGGACTTATCAGGACTGCTTCTACCGGGATCATTTAACGGCGGAAGTTTAACAGGTTATGGCTATTCGTTTGATTATGACTTCTCGGGCATGATTGCGGTCGATATAGCAGAAATATCCGAACTGGAAAAATATGCCGGCGATATCGTAATAATCGGCAACTTACTTACGCTGTCATATTTGAATTCTATTCGACAAAAAACAAAAGTCGAACGACCTAAATTAACTGATAACACTATTAATGAAGTTACACAGGAACTTTCAACCGTTTTTGCCGGGATATCCGGTAATATTCAATTGATGTCCGATCAGCTTGGTCATAACGGCAAGGCGGTAAACCCGGATGATTACTCACGCTGGCTTAAAAGCGTCGAAACAGCGGCCTTGAAAGGTATGGGGCTTTTAAATAAAATCGGACCGCGTCACAATCCCAATATTATCATTCAATCCGTGCTGGAATCGGAAAACCTGAATGTTGCTTTCTATCCAGGCTCGAAAATCCCGATGGTTGATACCAATCCGGATGAATTTAAACATACGATCAAAGCGATTTTGACCGAAGCCGTTTCCGGCAATCGATTAATCCGCTTGAAATCCTCGCCTCAAGATAATTCGCTGGCTTTAACTATCGAGGGCCAGGTCAAAGATGGATTTCCTTCACCGGATATTATCAAGCTTGCACATAGAAATAATATCGAAATTAACCTTATCAAGCGGGATGACAGATTAAGCAGCGTTGCTGAAAATCAGCGTGTGGAAACTGAAAACAGGCCGATTTTAAGGGCCTTGACCATAGAAAATAAACCAGTCATTATTGAACTTCTGGAAAATTTTTTTAAACAAATAGGTTACAACAATCATACTGTCACCACCGGCAAGGAAGGTCTGGCTTATATCGAATCGGCCAAAAGCAGGCAGGAACCAATCGATGTTGCCATAATTGACATGACCCTGGATGATATCTCCGGCCTGGAATTATGCCGTCAGCTGAAAGCCATTGATCAGAATATTTATACCGTAATCATCTCCAGCTGGGGCGTGAATTTGTATAAGAATACGCTTGATGACGCGGGTATTGACGCGGTATTGCATAAACCGTTTCGTTTGGAGCAATTGAATAACGTACTGCCGAAAAAAGAGATAAGGGATGCGGCCGAAAATTAATCGCGACCTGTTTACTTTCCAAATCAGCTGGCGCGTTCGTTTCTCCGAGGTAGATCTGCATAAAGTCGTGCATCATTCACAGACAATCAAATACCTGGAGATTGGCCGGGTGGAATACTGGCGTCAACTGGGTATCGGCTATCAGGATTTTCTGGATTCGGGCTATCAGTATGTGGTCGCCAAAGTCGAATGCAACTATCTTAAACCGCTCACTTTTGACAAGATAATCACCGTGATGGTGCGGGTCGCCAAGTTTACCAGAACCAGTATCACCTATGAATATCTAATTTACGATAATAACGGCGACTGCGCTATTTTCGCGCAAACTATTTTGGTTTGCCTTAGGGAAGAAGGTAGACGGCCTCAGCCGCTACCTAAGGATTACTTGCAGAAGATACTCGACTATGAGATCGACGGCTCGGTCGAATACGAAGAAACCAAATTCGCGGCGGCCAAACGCTGACCTTGCTTAAAACCTGGAATTTTTCTCAGCTTGATGTCTAATATTAGAAATTATATTCGCTATCACAGCGGCTGGCGCAAAGCCTTTTACAGACTTCTGAAGTTTTGCGATAAATCCAGCTTGTACAGAAAAATATACTTAAAGCGCATAGCTTCCAAGACCTCGAATGTATCAGATTTCCCCGCTGAACTGGCAATCGAGACGATTAATCTCTGCAACGCCCAATGCACTATTTGCGCACATCCCGATATGAAACGACTTAAAGGCAAGATGGAGGCTTCACTGGTCATGTCGCTAATCGATCAGGCTGCCGAGGGTAAAGTCTGCAAGTTGTATCTATCCGGTTTTGGCGAACCGCTTCTGGACAAAAGACTTCCCGATTTCGCCGCACACGCCAAGAGCAAAGGGATCGCCAATATCAGTATCGTTACCAATGGCTATTTGCTAACCGTCGAAACCGCCCTATTAATCACCGAAGCTGGAATTAATGAGATCATCATCTCCATGGACGGATTCACTGCTGCTACCTATGAGAATATAAGGATCGGTCTTAGTTTCGAGAAGCTGGTGAACAATATTAAGCAGTTGTCCTCACTGAAAAATCGACAGAAAGTAAATATTGCCATTTCCTGTGTAGACTTGATCCACAATCAAGCGGAGAGGAAACAGGCTATGGCATTATTCGGCCCCTGTGTCGATAGTATCTATTTCCGTCAGGCGCAAGGCTGGACCGGTAAATACGGCCAACTCCAGGCCGGTTATTCTCCTCATTTTGCGCCTAACTCAATTCCTTGCCGCTATCTTTGGGATTCTGCCAATGTTTATATCAATGGCGCAATGCCGGTTTGCTGTCTCGATTATGAAGCCGAAGCCGTAATGGGCAATGCGGGCGAAACCAGCCTACGTGATATCTGGCAAAGGGGGAGGTTTGATTTTTACCGTCGCCAACATCTGGAAAACCGTAAAAACGAGCTATCCCCATGCCGTAAATGCGGTTATTATTCGGTCTGGTGGTAATATTTTATGGCTAGTCATTAATATGATATTGACATTTGTCGAAAATTGAATAACTTATAGCCATTCGGGGCGTAGCGCAGTCTGGTAGCGCACACGGTTCGGGACCGTGGGGCCGGAGGTTCAAATCCTCTCGCCCCGAGTTTTTTTATATACATTAGTTTTTGGGTTGGAAATCATTTCCGCCCGTTTTTATTTTTAATACCCAAATCAGAAAATGTTATTACTTCGGGATTTATTCGGGTAACCCTGATGGCTTGAAAGATAGTCGCGGCTTCAATACACTTAAGTATGGTCAAAGCGGAAATTGTCAATAGCCCGGCTATTTATTAAAATAGTTATTATTAATATAATTGTTAATACTATAGGCCTATCGGGCGAGGTCGGCTTATCTTTCTGTTTAATACTCATTAATGATATCGCATGATCCTCGTAATAACTTCGCATACTATTTGTGGCAACTTTATAATAATTTTCACTGGAATTAGTTATATACAAGTTATTTGTCAAGTAATATTGCCGGTCAAGTCAAACTTAAGCTTGCATTGCGAATTTTCAAATATTATTTGCTATATATGCAACGATAACTAATCATCTTCTATTAATATCCGATAAAGAAATGGATTAACGAATATCGATGATATTCATTAAAAAGCGGGGGATCAAAATGCCGGGGCAAAATGTGCCTTCTGCTGTACATTTAGTAAATCATAAGCATATATTCCGGTATAATTATTATATTTCCGGGCGTACAGATTCAGTGCTAATTCATGGTTCATTAAATATTATATTTGGAAAAATCACCTCATGATAAATACAACAATAAAAGAAAAAAGCCGCAAATCAATCGCCGACTTCTTGGCGAATATGGATTGGTTTGATTCCTTTGTTGATGGTTTAGCCATTGCCGATGATGCTGAGATCATCAAGTATTGCAATCCGGCTTGCGCCAAAATCTTCGATTATGATAATATCGACCAGATAATTGGCAAAAACATATTGGATTTTCTGGATGATTACGCTAAGGAAATTGTCAATACACAGACATCTTTAAGGAAGAATAACGAATCTACCAAATATGATTTATCAATCAAGACATCCAGAGGCAATCTAAAAACGATTTCAGTTTCCGTCGCGCCGGTATTTGATGAAACGCATAATTATTCAGGTACTTTGGCGCACATGATTGATACTACCGAACGCAAGAAGGCGGAAGCCGCCTTAAAAGAATCTGAACAAAAATTTAGTAGCGTTATAGAAAATATCGGTATTGGCATCTCGCTAATCAGCCCTAAAATGGAAATACTGTCACTGAACAAGAAAATGCGCGAATGGTTCCCGCAAATCGAAATTGCGCAGCGGCCGATATGCTACAAAGCCTTCAATTTACCGCCCAGAAATAATATCTGCGAATATTGTCCGACACATCTTACGCTAAAAGATGGTTTGACGCATGAATCGATTTCTGAAACTCCGACAGGCTCAGAGATCAGATATTTTAGAATAATATCGTCACCAATCAGAAATAATAATAATAAAGTAATAGCCGCTATTGAAATGGTTGAGGATATAACCAGACAAAAACGCGAAGAAACTCTCAGAAAAAACAGAGGCGATTTTCTCAGAAAATTAGTCGGGAGAAATGATGCCAGGGAAGTTGCCGCTTTGGCGAGTGAATATATCTCATCTCTTATGCCTTGCGACTCTGGAATGTTAATCCTGTATAATGAGCAGGATAAACTTCATCCCTGGCAGATGGTATATAGCTTTGATATTGATAATGCCGGCAATAAAATAATTGATAATGAGAGAAGACTGCTTAATCCGGCTCTGGATAGCCAGTTAAAACTTGCCGCCGTAGAAAAGAAACCGATGATTTTACATCGAAACGAAAGTCAATATAAAGAAGCTTTGGCGAAAAGCGGAAACATGTTTGGCAATGAAAACAGATCGTCCCGATCCCTTGCTTATTTTCCATTAATAATCAAAGATTTGGTCGTTGGCGCTATGACCGTGCAGAGCTATCAGGAGAACTTTTTCAATCAGGAACGAATCATGATTCTGGATTTAGTTAGCGCGGATTTGGCTTTGGCTCTGAATGCTATAATGCATCAGGAAGCGCTTCGTGACAGCGAAGAAAAGCTAAATGTTATGGCCAATACCGCTCTTGATGCTATTATTGTTATCGATAATGAAGATAAAATTACCTTCTGGAATGACGCTGCGCAATCAACATTTGGCTATTCGAGGGATGAGATATTAGGAAAAGAATTGCATCGCATGTTAGCGCCGGTCAGGTTTCGTGAAAGCTATCAGGCGAATATTGGCAATTTTCACAAAACCGGTAAGGGCGGCGCCATAGGTAATATTGTACAACTGGCGGCTATACATAAAGATGGGCATGAGTTCCCCATTGAGATATCATTATCGGCCATGAAAGTGAAAGACCAATGGCATGCCGTCGGCATAGTCCGTGACATAACCGAACAATTCAAGGCGCGTGAAAATCAAGCTCGTATAGTGGCGCAATATACGGCTATGATAAATGCTGTTCCGGCACAAATATTTATTAAAGATAAAGATTTAAAATATCTTGAAGTAAATGAATCGCTTTGCGCTTTGGTTGGTAAAACCAGGGATGAGATAATTGGCAAAAACGTGCTTGATATATATCCTAAGGATATCGCTGAATTATATCAATCCCTGGATTTAAGCGTGCTAAATGAGGGTAAACCGATAATAAATCTTGAAAAAAATCTTGCTTATGGCCAGGACGAAATGTCGTGGATTTCAATTACGATTATGCCGTTGGAAGACGCGGATAGTAAGGTCATCGGATTGGTGGGGATGACTCAGGATATAACCGAATTCCACAAAAGCCGCGATCAATTAATCCAATCGGATAAACTGGCGGCTATAGGCACCCTGGCCGCAGGCGTGGCCCATGAAATAAATAACCCCATCGGTTATATTAATTCCAATCTGAATACGATGAACAAGTATCTGACTAAAATTAATCAATATACCGACATTGTAAAAAACGCGGATACCAACAAATGGAATGAGCTAAAGGAAATGCTCGGTGATTTTGTCGACGCCGTAAATGAATCGATTGAAGGGGCCAACCGGGTCAGGAAAATCGTCGCTGACCTGAAAAGTTTCTCGCGCGTTGACCGGGCCGAGAAGGAAATGGCCAATCTGAATGAAGGCATAGAGAGCACATTGAATATTGTCTGGAATGAAATTAAATATAACTGCAAAGTCGAAAAGGATTTTGGGGAAATACCTGAAATATACTGTATGCCCAATCAGCTTAATCAGGTTTTCCTTAATTTGATGGTAAATGCAGGCCAGGCGATTTCGGGTAAAGATGGGCTTATTAAAATAAAGACTCGGGCAGATGAAGAGAATATTTATGTATCAGTAGAAGACAATGGCTGCGGTATTCCCGATAATAATCTGAAAAGAATATTCGAACCGTTTTTTACCACTAAAGAAGTCGGCAAAGGCACCGGCCTGGGCTTAAGTCTCGTTTATGACATAATTAAAAAGCATGGAGGGGATATTCAAGTCGATAGCAAAGTTGGAGTCGGAACAAAATTCACAATCGTTTTGTCGCGGGCAGGTTTAATCGATGAAATATAATACCTTGCTTATTGTAGATGATGAGACTAACGTGCTGAAATCTTTGAGGCGCTTGCTGCTGGATACCGATTATACGGTGCTTACAGCGGAATCGGGTGAAGAGGGTTTAAAAATATTCGAAGATAATGAGATACATGTAGTAATCTCCGATTACCGCATGCCCGGTATGAACGGCGTTGAGTTTCTAAACAAAGTGAGAGAAAATTCGCCTGATACTATCAGACTGATATTAAGCGGGTACGCCGATGTTGTAGCGATAGTTGAGGCAATTAATGAAGGCCAGATTTATAAATTCATCACCAAACCCTGGCATGATCAAGAACTCTTAACCACGATAACCAATACTTTCGATCATTACGCGCTCCATAAAGAAAATGTGAGGTTATATACCGAACTTCAAATCAGGAACCAGGAACTTCAGAAATTAGCGAATTCATTGGAGGATAAAGTCCAGCAAAGAACGTATGATCTGGAAATTAAAAACAGGGCTTTAATTACGGCACGCAATATTCTTAATTACCTGCCGGTCGGCGTTCTGGGTATCGACTCTGAATATACTATTGTCTACATGAATGAATCGCTCTGTGAATTTTTTAAGGATGCCAATATCGGATTAGGTCTGGATGTTCGAGGCAAAATTGATTGTAATTTGTTCTCTATTATAGAACAAACACTAAAAACCCAAAATATTATTAGTAATAAACTTGAATGCGATAAAAATGTCAATACTATTTGGTCGCCTCTTCCGCACCAGGGCGGCGTAATTGGAATATTCTTTCATGGAGATTTAGGAAAGCACTGTAATTCCGGCGAACATAAAATAACAAATGTAAGGACCGGCTATGACGGGTAGATTCAAACATATGATCCTCTTGGTCGATGACGAAGAAGGGATTCTGAAATCTTTAATAAGGCTTTTAAAAAGCCTTGATATTGAAATTATCACCGCCCGCAGCGGTCCGGAAGCTTTAGGGCAATTAGGGCGCCACATTTTCTCGTTGATTATTTCCGACCAGCGCATGCCGGGTATGACAGGTGTTGAATTTCTAAAAAATTCAAAAGACATCTCGCCTGACACTGTCAGGATTTTGCTTACCGGTTATGCCGATATCGAATCGACCAAAGACGCTATAAACAGCGGTGCGATCCGTTATTATTTCAATAAACCATGGGATGACGAATTCCTGTTAAGCAGGGTCAAGGAATCGCTGGAACTATTCAGAATAAATGCTGATAATAAACATCTTGGCGCCCTGATTAAAAAGCAGAATGAACAACTGAAAATAATGAACAAGACATTAGAGCAGAGGGTAGCGGAACAGACTAATGAGATTAAAAAACAAAACGTAGAACTTACTCAAAGCTTCATGGGGACTATCAAGGCTTTTTCGACAATTATAGATCTGCGGTTTAAAGATGTCGGCAGCCATTCGCAAAGGGTTGCCTCATTAACCTCGAAATTGTGCAAAGCCCTGAATATTAGTGATAAGGAATATCAGGATATCGCCATAGCCGCTTACCTTCATGATATAGGTAAGGTCGGCTTGCCTGATAAAATACTGCAAAAGAGCCAGCGGGATTTGAATAAAAGTGAATTGGAAGAATATAAAAACCATCCGATTCTGGGGCAAAGCTGCATTTTTGGCATTTTGGGTTTTGAAGAAATAAGCGCAATAATTCGTCATCATCACGAACACTTCAACGGCGCAGGCTATCCGGATAATATTCGGGAAAAGAGGATTCCGCTGGGCGCGAGGATCATCCGTATAGCCGATGCTTTTGATAAATATGCCTTTGAAAAGGGTTATCCAAACGAGAAAATATTAAAAGAGGCGGCCGCTCACCTGGTGGAGTATTCCGGAACGATATTTGACCCTGAGATCGTAAAAAAATTCATCGAATTTGACCTGGCGCAGAATTTTATATACCCGGAATCATCGGAAACTATCACCGTTAGGCCCTTCGAACTCGAAGTAGGAATGATACTTGCGGCCGATATCCATACCAAAAGCGGGATGTTTTTGCTTCCCAAAGGAGCCAAATTATCTTCTGGAATGATAAAACGAATAATAAAAATCGATAAGATTGATCCTGTCCATGCCGGGGTAGCGGTGAATAAGCACTCGGTTGTAAAAGAGGAAAATAATGAACCAGTACAAAATATTGTTGGTTGACGATTCTCCAAATATTTTAAAAGCCCTTCAAAGAATTTTCAAAGACGAAGGCTATAAGATATTTACCGTCGGCTCGGCAAAAGAAGCTCTCGACAAATTGAGCCATGAATCGATTGACCTGATGATATCAGATCAAAATATGCCTGAAATTTCAGGAATTGATCTGTTAAAACTCGTTCGGATAAAATATCCCAAGATTATTCGAATGATGCTGACCGGGGTAACTGATTTTGAGGTTGCCAAAGAAGCCATAAACAAAGGGGAAATATATCGCTTTTTTAATAAGCCATGCGATGATTTCGAGTTATTGCTCTCCGTGAAATACGCCTTAAAACATAAATTCCTGGAAGAAGAAAACTATCTGCTCAAGAAAGCATTGACAGATAAAGAGGAGAAATTAAAATTGTTGGAGGCTCAATACCCCGGCATTACAAAAAGGGAATTGACAAGCGATGGCGCGATAGTTATCGAGAATGGGCAATAATATGGAATTTCCATTTGAACACACCAGCCAAAAATCGGATAAAACCTTTGAGAATATCGAAGCTTTGATCTCCGATAAATCAAAAGATGAAATTGTTATAGATTTCGATCAACATATTAATAAGTGCTTATCCTTGATTCTGCATTATGATGATATAAAAAAAATGATAGAAATAATAAAGAAAGTTCATAATGAAAGAGCCAATAAAAGTATTTAGGGGCGCCTAATATGCAAAATTATGACACTATCTTTGATAAGCATCTTAATCTGCCGTCGCCGCCGATTGTGATACAAAAATTGCAAAGCTGCATCAGCCAGGATGCCGGAAATCGTGAGCTGGCGCAAATTATCGAAACCGACCAGGCATTTACAGCCAGGATATTAAAGCTAGTAAACTCGCCTTTCTATGGTTTTGCGGGCAGAATTGTATCGGTGGAAGAGGCAATAACTATGTTGGGGATGAATACAATCCATCAGCTGCTCCTGACGACATCGCTTTTGAATACAATTAAAATTGATAACAGGGCGTTGGATCTAAACAACTTCTGGATTCACTCATTCGGCGTTGGCGTTATCGCCAAGCGAATGCTTTTCAAGCGCAACAAAGAGATCCAAAACGAGGGGTTTATGGGAGGAATCCTGCACGATATCGGCAGGCTCATATTTGTCAAGATGGATCCCGCGAAATTCATTGATTTTTACACTCATCAAAATATGGTCATTGCCCTGGAGGCCGAAAGGAAATACTGGCAAATCGATCATCAAAAGCTGGGCGAAATATTAGCTAATAAATGGAATTTCCCGCCGAGCATTTCGACTACGATTGCCTTTCATCATACTCCGGATGAGGCACCGGAGCATAAATTATTAGTTTCCGCCGTGCATATCGCTGATGTGCTCTGCCATGCCCTAGCCATAGGCGACAGCGGCAATTTCTATGTTTCGAATTATTCTCCGCAAGCATGGCTGAATTTGGAACTACCAATAGACGATCTCGAAAAGGTCCTTAATAATTCTCTGGATGAAATCGAAAATTCAAAACATATGCTAAGAGATCTGAAATAAACCCGTTAAAGCAATTATAAACTGACAGATTATTGATTTCGATTAAGACACACCCCACGAATATTATGGAACCGACAGTAGAAATAAGCAGAGAGGCGACAAAATCGGCAAAAACAGCCAATGATAACATATATTCAATATTATTGGTTGATGATGAGGAAAGAGTATTAAAAGCCCTGAAAAGGTTATTCATCGATGATAAATACAATATTTTTGCCGCCGGAAATGCTGCTGAAGCACTGGAAACATTAAAAATCAATAAAGTGCACCTGGTCATAAGCGATAATAATATGCCCGGTCTTCTGGGAATCGAATTGTTAAAAATTATCAGAAATAAATATCCTGACACTATAAGAATAATGTTGACCGCCCATTCAGATACTGACATTGTCATGGCTGCCGTTAATGAGGGAGCGGTCTATAAATTTATCACTAAGCCATGGAATGTAGATGACCTTCGTTTAACTGTCAGACTGGCACTAAAGCAATATGAGTTAATTCAGGAAAATAAAAGCTTGAAAAATATTAATAATCGCCAGTTGACCGAAATACAGAAGCTTAAAAATTATGCAGGCGCCGATCATTCGACGCTTGGCGGGATATTGCTGACAAAAAAATTGCTTATTCCCGGCCAGTTCGAGATGGTGGAAAAGTACCGCAAGCAGCTTAATGTTATTTTAGTCAAAGCGATTATCGACCTCGGAATGATTGAAATCAACACCCTTTTACGAGTCATTCAAGAAGCTGCCAACGTTGATTATATCCCGTTCGAAGCCATGGAACTGAATCCGGAAATGTCGCAAATCTTTCCCCGCGTAATCTGCGAGGCAGGCTGCCTTGTCCCCCTGAGGCAGGAAGGTAAAAACCTTCATATCGCTATGGCTGACCCCCTTGATCTTTATAGAATAGAATATTTAAAATTCAGCAGTCAGATGAATATTATCCCTCATTTAGCTTTGATAAGTGATTTGGAAAAAGCTGTCGCGTTTATTTATGAAGGGCCGGAAAGCGTAAGGAATCTGGAATATTCGCTTTCTTATGATAGCGAAAAGGAAGATGAAATAGATATAGTACTAGATGAAACAGAAGCCGACACGACCGAGCAGCTGTTAGCAAAATCGTCTGCTCCGCCGGCGATTAAAATGGTAAATACGATAATTTCTGAAGCAATAAAATCTTCCGCGAGTGATATTCATGTAGAACCCAAACCTCATCGTACGCTGGTGCGTTACCGAATCGATGGATTACTTCAAGACCGGATTAGAATACCTTCGAGCCTGCATATGTCTATTGTTTCCCGCTTGAAAATATTAGCCAGAATGGATATCGCTGAAAGACGCATCCCGCAAGACGGCAGAATAACCGTAAAAACCGAAAACAAATTTATCGATATCAGGGTATCATCACTGCCGACTATAAATGGCGAAAAAATAGTCATGCGTCTTCTGGATAAAGGAGCGGAGATTATCACTCTGGAAAAAATCGGGATCAGGGGTTTATCCGGCGAACGGCTGAAAAATATCGCCAACACTCCCAAAGGGATGATTATCGCGACAGGCCCTACCGGCAGCGGCAAGACGACCTCGCTATATTCGCTGATTAATTATCGCCTGAAAGACTCGCAAAACTTTGTAACTATTGAAGATCCTGTTGAATATTATCTGGAAAGAGCTTCCCAGGTACATATTCGCTCCAAAATCAATTTGACTTTCGCGACAACTTTACGAGCGGCTTTAAGACAGGATCCTGACGTTATCTTGGTCGGAGAAATCAGAGACCTGGAAACTGCTGAAGTGGCGTTTCAAGCCGCCATGACCGGACATTTGGTTTTTACAACTCTTCATACTAATGATGCTATCGCGACTATCAGCCGCCTTTTTCATTTGGGCGTGGAACCGTATTTGGTAGCCTCGGCGGTTCAATGTATATTCGCTCAGCGGTTAGTCAGAAAAGTATGCCCCCATTGCAAAAAATTGAATGAATATGATAAAGATTTGCTCAGGTTGTTGGGAGCCAAAGTGACCGATTATCCCGATAAACTCTATTATGGCGCCGGTTGCTCACGCTGTGGCAATACCGGTTATCTGGGACGGACGGGCCTATTTGAAGTTTACCAGATGAATGAAGAATTTCGTTATTTTTTGACAACAAATTACCGGGAGACAGAACTTCTAAACCTTGCCCGTGCTCTGGGTATGGAGACTCTCCTCGAGGACGGCTTGTCGAAAGTAATAGATGGCTTAACCACGCTTGAAGAATTATTCCGCGTGCTTGGACCGGCTGCTGAAAGTGACTACCCATGTAAGAAATGCGGTAAATTGCTGGATATAAAGTTCAATATCTGCCCTTATTGCGGCACAAAGCAAAGAAAAATATGTCAATCATGTAATTCCCAAATACAAGATAATTGGTTGATATGTCCCTATTGTGGGGAAAGCAAGCTCTAAATCGGTTTTAAAATGCCGTTCCCGCATATTTTCCTAAATGGTTTATAATTAGCGCGAACATAAACACAAAAAGAGATATTTTAGCTCGGTCGGATCGTTTATCTGAAATTGCCTAGCTAAAATTAAC
>Ga0299912_10001762_pt1 | contig 17498 bp, 8 predicted proteins | sample RVTome_2_FD_207667 | JGI IMG/M metagenome (GOLD analysis project Ga0299912, IMG submission 207667) | Soil microbial communities from uranium-contaminated site in the Upper Colorado River Basin, Wyoming, United States - RVT95D214 (version 2) ... | reverse complement strand
CATAAGGTATCCGCCTATCTATCGCCGTTCTTCTAATCGGAAACGAATCCATTATAGCTGCCTTGCCTATCGCCGTATTTATAATCAGGTCTACCTTGCCATTTATGAGGTGGTCAACAATGTTCGGTCGACCCTCAGATACCTTCAGGACAAACTCTGTCGGGATATTATTTGAAATAAACGCGATGCACGTACCTTTGGTGGCAACAATCTTAAATCCCATCTCGTGGAGCTTCCGCGCAACCTCAACCGCTCTGGCCTTATCAACATCCCTTACACTGAATAATACAGTCCCGCTGGTCGGCAGACCATTATCCGCTGCGATCTGTGACTTGGCGTATGCCATACCAAAGTCATAAGAAATCCCCATCACCTCACCTGTTGAAAGCATCTCAGGCCCCAGCAAGACATCGGTGCCGGGGAACTTGATAAACGGAAACACCGCTTCCTTAACCGAGAAGTGCTTTGGCACCACTTCCTTGGTAAACTTCAGCTCATCCAGCGTCATCCCGACCATCACCTTAGCCGCGAGCTTTGCCAGCGGCACGCCGATCGCCTTACTGACAAACGGTATAGTTCTCGAGGCCCGCGGATTCACCTCCAAGATGAATATCTGCTCGTCTTTGACCGCATACTGAATGTTTATCAGGCCTTTGACCTTTAGCTCAAACGCCAGTAACTTCGTCTGCCTGCTGATTTCATCGAGAAGTTTCTTACTTAACGAAAATGGCGGCAACGCGCATGCGCTGTCACCGGAATGAATCCCTGCCTCTTCGATATGCTCCATTATCCCTCCAATGACGACTCTTTTGCCATCGCTTATCGCATCGACGTCCAGTTCCGTCGCATCATCGATAAATTTGTCTATCAAAAGGGGATGCCCGCCCGACGCCTCAATTGCCTTGTCCACCTTTGCTTTTAAGCCCTGCTCGTCATACATAATCTCCATCGCACGTCCGCCCAGCACAAACGATGGCCGAACCAGCAAAGGATACCTGAGTCTTCTTGCGATTCTTATCGCTTCTTCATACGTCATAGCCGTGCCGCCATCCGGCTGACAAAGCCGCAGCTTCTTAACCAATCGGTTAAACCGCTTGCGGTCCTCGGCGCAGTCGATGCTGTCCGGCGACGTGCCGATTATTTTCGCTCCGGCTTTCTCAAGCGGCACCGCTAACTTGAGCGGCGTCTGGCCACCAAATTGTACGATGACCCCATCCGGATTTTCCTTTTCGAGGATGCTCATTACGTCCTCAAAGGTCAGCGGCTCAAAATAGAGCCGATCCGAAGTATCGTAGTCGGTGCTGACCGTCTCCGGGTTGCAATTGACCATTATCGACTCTATCCCCACCTCTTTCAGCGCAAAAGCGGCGTGCACACAGCAGTAATCAAACTCTATTCCTTGGCCGATTCGATTAGGCCCGCTGCCGAGGATAACGACCTTCTTGCGGTTAGTGGGATTAGCTTCACATTCTTGCTCAAACGTTGAGTAAAGATAGGGCGTGGCCGCCTCAAACTCAGCCCCACAGGTGTCAACGGTTTTATAAACCGCTTTTATCCCAAGCTGGGCCCGGCGGCTACGAAACCGCTGTTCATCGACGGCAAGAAGTGATGCAATGTATTTGTCACTAAAGCCGTACTTTTTGGCCTGGCGAATCAGAGCCCCACGCATCTTCTCCACGCCGGTAGATGCTATCCGTGTTTCGAGTTTGACGATATCCTTTATGTTATCGAGAAACCAGGGATCGATTTTGGTCAGGCTATAAATTTCCTGGGTAGACACTTTCTTTCGCAAGGCCTCGGCGATGTACCAGATTTTGTCCCAGCAGTTCGTTCTGAGCTTATCCTTCAGTTTCTGCAAAGTGAGTTTGCCATCGACGTACCGGCCGTCCAGTGAATAACGATCAATCTCCAGCGACCGTATGGCCTTTCCAAGAGCCTCCTTGAATGTTCTGCCTATGGCCATGGCTTCGCCGACCGATTTCATCTGAATCGTCAGCTCGGGACTTGTGTTCGGGAACTTCTCAAAAGTGAAACGCGGCCACTTAACAACGCAGTAGTCGATGCTGGGTTCGAAACAGGCCGGCGTCTTCTTGGTAATGTCGTTTGGGATCTCATCGAGAGTGTAACCTACCGCAAGCAGAGAGGCGATCTTGGCGATAGGGAAACCCGTTGCCTTGGAGGCAAGGGCTGAACTCCTCGAGACGCGCGGGTTCATCTCGATTACGTAGAGCTTGCCGGTCTGTGGATGCACGGCAAACTGAATATTAGAGCCGCCGGTTTCGACGCCGACCGCTCTGATAATCTTAATGGCGGCATCGCGCATTATCTGATATTCCTTGTCGCTGAGGGTCTGTGCCGGAGCAACCGTGATGCTGTCGCCGGTGTGAATTCCCATCGGGTCGAGGTTTTCTATCGAGCAGACGATAACAACGTTATCTTTTTTATCCCTCATCACCTCCAGCTCAAATTCTTTCCAGCCGATGACGGATTCCTCAACAAGAATCTGGTGCTTGGGACTTAAGTTCAGCCCCCAATGGACGTACTTTTTGTACTCCTCTGCATTGTAGGCAACGTTGCCTCCTGTGCCGCCGAGCGTATAAGAAGGCCGGATAATAGCAGGAAATCCTATGTATTGGCTGATTTTCTTTGCTTCTTCCCACGACTGGGCAGAGCCGCTCTGCGGCACTTCCAGTCCACAACCTTGGATAGTTTTCTTGAATCGGTCTCTTTCCTCGGCCTTTTTGATGGACGCCAGATTTGCGCCCAGCAGCCTGACGTTATATCTTTTCAGTATGCCGCTCTCAGCCAGGGCGACGGCAGTGTTCAGGCCTGTCTGGCCACCGAGTGTCGGCAGGAGACTGTCCGGCCTTTCCTTGCGTATTATCTGTTCTACGATTTGCGGTGTTACAGGCTCGATATAGGTTCTGTGGGCCATCTCAGGGTCGGTCATGATAGTCGCAGGATTGCTGTTGACAAGGATTACCCTGTAGCCTTCTTTTTTTAGCACTTTGCAGGCCTGCGTACCCGAATAGTCGAACTCACAGGCCTGCCCTATCACAATCGGCCCTGAGCCGATAATCAGTATTTTGTGGATGTCCTTGCGTTTGGGCATTAACAATTCTTTCTGACTATCGCCAAAACCTCATCCCTTAGGGACGTATTAGTGTTCCACATAGCGATTTGTTATGGGCATACGCCTATCCTTGCCGAACGCCTTTGGAGTAATCTTGACGCCCGGCGGAGACTGTCGTCTCTTGTATTCATTGGAATCAATCATACCAACCACCTTCCTGACGACTTCTGCCGGCGAGCCCTCGTTTACAAGGTCTGCGGCGGACTTATCGTCTTCTACGTAGCCTTTCAGAATCCGGTCGAGCAGGTCGTATTCCGGCAGTGAATCCGTGTCCTTCTGTCCAGCTCTAAGCTCGGCGCTGGGCGCCCTTGTCAGCACGCTGTGCGGTATGATAGTCCGGCCATGTATCCGGTTGGCGTACGCGGCGAGCTGGTAGACCAGCGTTTTGGGCACATCTTTTATGACGGCAAAGCCCCCGGCGGTATCACCATAAAGGGTAGCATATCCTACCGCCGTCTCGCTTTTGTTCCCGGTGGTAAGCACCAGATACGAGAAGTTGTTGCTGAGGGACATCAATATGGTGCCGCGAATTCTTGCCTGGAGGTTTTCGTAAGCTGTGCCACTATCCGACCAACCCTCAAGGCATCTCAGCGTACTATTGAACGCATCCAGGACCGTCGCGATGGGGATGACGCGGAACTCGATTCCCAGATTCTTTGCCACCTTGGTAGCATCTCGTATCGTCTCGGGGCTGTTAAACTTCGAAGGCATGGTCACGCCCACCACGTTTTTTGCTCCCAGTGCGTCCGCGGCAATCACAGCCGTAAGGGACGAATCAATCCCGCCGCTGAGTCCAACGACGACCTTATGGAAGCCGTTCTTCGCAACGTAATCTCTCACCCCGAGGACCAACGCCTGGTAGACCTCGGAGAGTGCCTCGCTTTGCTTCCGAGCAGGTTTAACCGCGGCGATGCCAGAATCTAAAGGGCTGACTTCGCTGGCGGAAGCCGAATTAACATCCGCGACAAGCAAGTCCTCTTCAAACGCCTTAGCCTGGCAGACGATGGCGCCCTTAGAGTCTACGAACATGCTGCGGCCATCAAAAACCAATTCATCCTGACCACCAACAAGATTACAGTAGGCGAGCGGACAATGGAAGTGCTGCGCACTACGGCTGAGAACCTCTTTTCTCTGCCCGATTTTTCCAACGTGGAAGGGTGATGCAGATATGTTTACGATCAAATCTTTGCGATATATTTCCCCGATAGACTTGTCTATCAGCTCAATATGCCATATATCTTCACAGATAGTGAGCATCACAGCCTGACCGTTTATACTGACCATCGCGGATCCGCTGCCCGATCGAAAGTACCTTCTCTCATCGAATACACCATAGTTCGGCAGAATCATCTTCCGGTAGATTCTTTTTATCGCGCCTTTTTCAAGCACGGCAAGAGAATTAAAGTACCGATTGTCGGCCATCTCCGCAAAGCCCACAATTGTCGTTTTTTCGGGGCAATCCTTAGCCATCTTTTCGACGGCCTGCATGCTGTCCTGGAAAAAGTGGTTTTTCAGAAGCAGGTCTTCCGGCGGATAGCCACAAACGGCCATCTCAGGAAAGACGACAAGATCTGCGCCCGCTCCTATAGCTTGGGCGTAAACCTCTTGCATTTTCGCCACGTTGCCTGTAATGTCGCCCACACAGGCGTTGAACTGCCCAAGTGCAACTCGCATTGCCATACGTTGTCCTCCTACAAAAGAGGGGGACTTGCTGGTGGTGACAGACCCGCCACGCGTTCGATTGGCGCGGGGGCAGCATTACCCACTAACTATTTTTTAACCACCGGTCGATAGCAGTCGCTGCCTCCCGTCCACTCTGAATTGCGCGTGCAACTACTGAAGCTCCATTGATTGTGTCACCAGCAGCAAAAACCCAGGGCTCACTTGTCTGGCAGTTGTTAACTGCCACATCGCCGCGATTATTAAGCTGCAGTCCTATTTCTTTTATTAGTCCGTTATGCACCACATGCTCGAAACCAAGAGCAAGAATTACCATATCGACCGCGAGAGCAAAATCGGTGCCCGGCAGCTCCTTTATCTTCCAACCACCGGCCTGTTTAATCCATTTAACTTTGCAGCACTCCAACTGGCTGACCCGAATCTCGATCCCCGAAAATCTCTTAGTCATCACGCTCCACATTCGTTCGCAGCCTTCCTCATGCGACGAAGATGTCCTCATTATTCGGGGCCACGTCGGCCAGGGCGTGTCAGGTGGCCGAGTATCTGGGGGTTTCGGCAGTATCTCCAACTGATAGATTTGTTTCGCCCCCTGGCGGCGGGCGGTCCCGACACAATCGCTGCCCGTATCCCCTCCACCTATAACTGCCACAACCTTGTTGTTTGCCGTAATGATGCTGGATTCATCAACCGGCTCGCCTGAACAAAGCCTATTCTGCGAAGTCAAGTATTCCATTGCGAAAATGATATTTTCATATCCTCTGCCTTGCACATTAAGGTCTCTTGGCTGACCCGCCCCCATCGTCAGACAGATACAATCAAACATCTTTCGTAAGTACCGAGCGGAAATGTCCTGCCCAACATCTACGCCGGTCTGAAACTGCACTCCTTCGGCAGTCAATTGCTTCAGCCTTCGGTCGATGATGTGTTTATCGAGCTTAAAGTCTGGTATTCCGTGCCGCAGTATCCCTCCGGCTCGTTCATCTTTTTCGAAGACAACGACGTTGTGTCCCGCTCGTGTCAGTTGCTGAGCAGCAGCTAATCCGGCGGGTCCTGAGCCTACAACTGCAACACGTTTTCCGGTATTGTGCGCCGCAACCTCTGGCCTGATCCAGCCTTCGGCAAAACCGCGTTCGACAATCTGATACTCAATCTGCCTGATCGTGACAGGCTCATCGTTAATGCTAAGGGTACATGCAGCTTCACAGGGGGCAGGACACACTCGGCCCGTGATCTCTGGAAAATTGTTGGCGGAATGAAGGTAATCGCACGCCTCCTGCCAACGGCCTGCATATACAAGCTCGTTGACATCAGGTATGTAGTTGGCAACGGGACAGCCGACGCCGTGGCAAAACGGTATCCCGCAATCCATACACCGCGCAGCCTGCTGGTAAAGCGCATCGGGAGTAAGCGGCAGCTCGAATTCAGCGAAATCATGGATTCGTTCTTCCACGGGTCTATAGCCTGTCCTGGCACGTTTATACTTTAGGAAGCCCTTAACTTGCCCCATAGAACACCTCCTCGGTTGCAGGCGTTGTTTCGGTGTATCGTTGTTCGGCGGCGCGCATCTTGTCCAGAGCCTTGCGATAATCTATCGGAACAACTTTTACGAACTTGCCGACCATATCAGGCCAGGCATCCAGAATGCTCTTGGCCCGTTCGCTGCCGGTCCACTTAAGGTGCTGCTGGATTAGACCTCGAAGCAGCTCTACATCTGCTTGCTGCCAGACACTCTCAAGTTCAACCATGTCAAGATTGCACAGGGTATCGAACAACTGCATCTCGTCAAGAACATAGGCTATTCCGCCGCTCATACCTGCGGCGAAATTCGAGCCGGTCTTACCCAGAACGACAACAGTTCCTCTGGTCATATATTCACAGCCGTGGTCGCCGACACCCTCGACTACCGCTGTCACACCGCTATTGCGGACGCAGAATCGCTCCCCAACCATTCCATTGATGAAAACCTCACCGCTGGTTGCCCCATACAGCAATGTATTGCCGGCGATAATATTCTCATGGGCAAGAAATGGCGAGCCTTGCGGTGTTATAACCACGATTCGGCCGCCCGAAAGTCCCTTGCCAAGGTAGTCGTTGCCTTCACCGATGAGTCTTAGCGTTACTCCAGGACAGAGAAATGCACCGAAGCTCTGGCCTGCTGAACCGCGCAAGATTATCTGGACAGTTTCATCAGGCAGCCCCTGCGGGCCAAATTTGCCGACTATGTGGTTACTCAGAATAGCACCGACTGTACGGTTGACATTGTGAATCGGCATCTCGATTACGATTCTCTCTTTCCTTTCAATTGCGATTCTGGCTTTTTCCAGAATCTGCCAGTCAATGTTATCATCAATCCTGCGGGGCTGGGGATTGGTAAGTCGTAGCTGCCTGTCGCCGTTATTGTCCGGCTGATAGAAAATGCTCGAGAAATCCAGTCCCTTCGCCTTCCAGTGATCAATTGCCTTTCGGGTGCTCAGTCGGTCAACTCTGCCCACCATATCCTCGAATTTTTTGAAGCCGAGCCGGGCCATGATCTGCCGCACTTCTTCTGCCACAAAATACATAAATCGCTCAATATACTCTGGCTTGCCTGCAAACCGCTTTCGAAGCTCTGGGTCCTGCGTCCCGATTCCAAACGGGCAGGCCCCTTCGTGGCACTTACGCAAAAGTGTGCAGCCTATGGCAACTAGTGCCGCTGTGCCAAAACCAAATCGCTCTGCCCCGAGTAAGGCGGCCACAACCACATCTCTGCCGGTCTTTATCTGGCCGTCAACTTGGATTCTGATGCGGTCCCGCAGACCGTTCATCACGAGCACCTGTTGTGTTTCAGCCAGGCCGAGCTCCCACGGGCAGCCGGCATGCTTGATTGAAGAAAGCGGGCTGGCGCCGGTTCCGCCATCGTGACCGCTGATTAAAACCTCGTCAGCATTGCCTTTGGCTACCCCGGCGGCAATCGTGCCAACACCAGCTTCGGCGACGAGCTTGACTGATACTTTAACGCCTGGGTTGCTGCACTTAAGGTCGTAAATTAGCTGCGCCAGGTCCTCGATCGAGTATATATCATGGTGCGGGGGCGGGGATATGAGCGTTACTCCAGGCGTCGAGTATCGAAGCTCAGCTATTTCCTCGGTTACCTTGTGTCCCGGCAGTTGGCCTCCTTCGCCAGGCTTGGCCCCCTGCGCTATCTTTATCTGCAGCTCCGAAGCCGCCGCAAGGTAGTTTATGGTGACGCCGAATCTGCCGCTGGCTACCTGTTTGATAGCACAATTTTTCGAGTCGCCGTTCGCTTGGCGTACATGCCGCGATGGGTCCTCACCGCCCTCTCCGGTATTGCTCATAGCGCCCAGACGATTCATTGCGATTGCTATGCACTCGTGTGCTTCCTTGCTGATCGAACCGTGGCTCATGGCACCCGTGCAAAATCTTTTAACAATCTCGCTGGCAGGCTCAACCTCATCAGCAGGCACCGCTTCGCCATCAGTGAACTCAAAAAGACCGCGCAACGTGTACAGTTCCCGCGCCTGTTCGTTCACCGCTCCGGCATATTCAGCGTATGCAGCCGGGTCATTATTTACAACCGCATGCTGTAATCGTGAGACCGTGGTGGGATTCCAAAGGTGCTGCTCGCCTGCACGTCTGAAATGATATTCGCCGCCAAAATCAAGCCCAAGCACCCCGGCGGGGTGCTGCTCAAGAGCAGATTCATGGCGGCTAACAGCTTCTTGTGCTATTTCTTCGAGCCCTATCCCTCCGATTCGTGAGCTTGTCCCGGTAAAATACTCATCTACGAAGTCATGATTCAGCCCGATAGCTTCGAACAACTGAGCACCCGCATAGCTGCGAAGGGTTGAAATGCCCATCTTGCTCATCGTTTTTAAGATACCTTTCTTAAGTGCGGCAATATAATTGTCAGCTATTTGGGTTGGCTCCATTGTGTCGGGCAATTTTCCGAGCCGAAGCAGCTCGTCAAGCGCCTCAAACGCCAAGTAAGGATTGATGGCATTGGCGCCGTAGCCACACAACAGGCAAAAGTGCATAACTTCTCTTGGCTCACCGCTTTCAATAATCAATCCCGCTTCTGCCCGAAGCCCTCTGCGTAACAGCCCATGATGAACCGCCGATGTCGCCAAGAGTGACGGAATCGGCGCCTGGTTAACCCCGGCACCCTTCGGCAAGCTCAGGGCAGGCTCTGTGCCGGGGGAGCCCCTGCCCCTCGGGGCAGGGCTAATCTCTCGGTCGCTGATAATGATAAGTGAGGCTCCGTCTTTAATCGCGTTGGCCGCCGCCTCGACCAGAAGCTCAAGGCCGCGTTGAAGACAGCCTCCGGCGTTGTTTATGTCCGGCTCAAACACCGCTGAAATAGTGGCAACCTTAAAGTCGCGCCGATTGACTGTCCGCAGCCGTTCAACGTCCTCATTGGTCAGAATCGGATGCGGCAGTTTAAGCTGTCTGCAATGCTCTGGCGTTTCCTCAAGCAGGTTTCGCCGCCTGCCTGTGAACATCATCAGACTCATGACCAATCCTTCGCGAAGAGGGTCAATCGCCGGATTTGTGACCTGGGCAAACAACTGCTTGAAATAGTCAAACAAAAGCTTAGGCTTGTCAGATAGGACCGCCAGTGGTGTGTCGTTGCCCATCGAACCTATAGGCTCTTGGCCATTTACGGCCATTGGCGCTAAAACCATCTTGAGCTCTTCGCGGGTGTAGCCGAACACTCTCATTCTTTGGAATATGGTGGCCGGGTCACTTCTTACAAGCTTTGGTGCATCAAACAGGCCACGAAGCTCGATTCTGTTTTCCTCCAGCCACCTACGGTACGGCTTCCGCCGGGCAATCTTGCTTTTTGCCTCGTTGTCAGAGATTATCCTGCCTTCAACCGTATCAACCAGAAAGATATGGCCCGGACGTAAACGACCTTTCTGGCAGATTTTTTCTGGCGGAAACTCCACCACGCCTGTTTCACTAGCCAGGATGGCCAGACCATCCGTTGTAACCGTGTAACGGCAAGGTCTCAGGCCGTTGCGGTCGAGCGTTCCCCCAATAAGCCGGCCGTCGGTAAAAACAATTGCTGCCGGGCCGTCCCAGGGCTCCATTATCGCGGCATGATACTCGTAGAACGCACGTTTGTCGGTGCTGATGTGATACTTCGGCCCGAAAGCTTCAGGTATCATCATCATCATAGAGTGCGGCATGCTTCGGCCGCCGCGCACCAATAGCTCAAGCACACTATCGAAACACGCAGAGTCACTCATTTCAGGCGTCAGGACGGGCAGCAGATCGTCGACCTGTTTTACCGCCGAGTCCGCAGAGGACGCTGAGTTTTTTGACTTGGATTTCTGCTCGGCGGTCTCCGCGTTCTCTGCGGTTACGTAATTGTCGCCGAAGAGGCCGCTGCCCATTATCGTCTCGCGTGCCCGCATCCAGTTCCGGTTGCCGCTGAGTGTATTGATCTCGCCGTTATGGGCGATACACCGAAAGGGTTGCGCAAGACGCCAGCTTGGAAAAGTATTCGTGCTGTAGCGCTGGTGCACAATAGCAAGAGCCGACTTCAAAAGTTCATCGGCGAGGTCAGGATAGTAGGCAAACAACTGCCAGGCCATAAACATTCCCTTGTAGCAGATTGTCCTGCAAGACAGGCTGGTTACATAAAAGTCCTGAGCCTCTTTGCCGAAATTCTCTCTGACGAGCCTTTCAGACCGTTTGCGTGCCAAGTACAATTGACGCTCCAGCTCCTCGCTTTCAAAGCCGTTGCCGTCAACAAATATTTGTTTTATCGAAGGCTCTGCAGACAGCGCTATCTGGCCAAGGCATCTGCTGTCGGTTGGCACATCCCGCCATCCAAGTACGCTGATCCCATAATAGCTAAGTGCAGACTCAAGGATTTCGTCACACTGTTGGCGAAGTCCGACATCTTTTGGGCCGAAAACCATGCCCGCACCATATTGTGCTGGTTCCGGTAAGCTAAAACCCAGCTTCTCGGACTCAGCACAAAAGAACTCGTGTGGAATCTGAAAAAGGATGCCGGCGCCGTCGCCTGTGGTCTGGTCAGCTCCTGCTGCTCCGCGGTGACGCAGGTTAAGTAGTATCTCTTTGCCGTACTCGATAATTGAGTGGCTGCGCTGACCAGAGATATTTACAACTGCACCGATACCGCAGGCGCCGTGCTCGCGTCGACTTTCATATAGACCCTGATTTTCTAAAATTCGAGCCATTCTCTAACTATCGTAATACAAGTGAAACTCGTATGGATGTGGCCGAATCGCCATCTCATTGATCTCCTTCTCTCGCTTCCATTGAATCCACGTCTTGATAAGGTCTTCGCTGAAGACATCGCCCTCGGTTAGGAAATCATGGTCCTTTTCGAGCGCGCTCATCGCCTCTTCGAGGGAACCGGGCGCCTGCTTGGTCTTGGACAGCTCTTCGGCGGAAAGCTCGTACACGTCCACGTCCATCGGCTTGCCGGGGTCGAGCTTGCGTTTGATGCCGTCGTTGGCGGCCATAAGCATCGCTGCAAAAGTAAAGTAGCCGTTGCAGCTCGGGTCCGGACAGCGGAATTCGACCCGTTTTGCCTTTGGATTCGGTGAATACATCGGAATGCGGCAGGCAGCCGAGCGGTTGCGTGCGGACATACACAGGTTCACCGGCGCCTCGAAGCCAGGCACTAAGCGGCGGTATGAGTTCGTGGTTGGCGCGGCGAAAGCTATGATGGCTGGCGCATGCGTGATAAGCCCGGCTATAGCGTGCAAAGCAAGGTCGGACAGACCCGCATAGCCGTTTCCGGCGAACAGGTTTACGCCCTCTTTCCAGAGCGAGAAATGCGTGTGCATACCGCTGCCGTTGTCCTGGAATATCGGCTTGGGCATAAACGTTGCCGTTTTGCCGTGGCGCTTGGCCACGTTCTTGACAATGTACTTATACCACATAAGGTTGTCGGCCATCTTGACTAACGGTCCGAAAAGCATGTCGATTTCGGCCTGGCCCCCGGTGGCAACTTCATGATGGTGTTTCTCAACCACAATCCCGACCTTCTGCATTTCCTCGACCATTTCGCTGCGGATATCGTGCTGGGTGTCGGTCGGGCTTACAGGAAAATAACCGCCTTTGAAGCTGGGCTTGTAACCCAGGTTGGGCTCTTCGAAACGGGCAGTGTTCCATGCCCCCTCAACAGAATCGATTGAGTACATGCCCGTGTGTTGATTCTGCTCGTAACGGACCTCGTCGAATATGAAGAACTCCGGCTCAGGACCGTAATAGGCGGTATCCGCTAATCCGGTTTTTTTCGCGAATTCGGCTGCCTTTTTGGCGATATGACGCGGGTCGCGATTATACTCTTCGCGTGTGATGGGGTCGACGATGTCAGTAAGGACGCTCACAGTCGGCTTGGCGAAAAACGGGTCCATCACCACGGTATTCAGTTCCGGGACCGCCATCATATCGGACTGGTGAATTGGCTTCCACCCGCGGATGGAGGAACCATCGAAACCGAGACCTTCCTCAAGGGCCTTTTCGTCCAGGAACTCCAGTGGGAACGTGCAGTGCTGCCAAGTCCCGAGCAGGTCGGTAAATTTCAGATCAATCATTTTAGCATTGTGTTTCTTTATGAACTCAAAAAATTCTTTTGGTGTCATTATGTTTCCTTTCGAAAAATCACCTCGTGTCCTACGCTAATTGAACGAACACGCATAGTTGTTTGGGATCATGGAACAGAACATAAGTCTTTTTCTTACAGGTGCTTATAGTACAAGACGCAAAGTAATGCAACCTCATTTTAAAATCGGTTGTTGGAATAAAAACGAGCTCGTACATGGCCAAACACACTGCTACAAACCTCAATGTTTGCCGCTCACATGGCAAAAACAGCCATAAAAGAGTCTCAGTGGAGCTTTTAAACTTGCCAGCCGTTCAATCAACGTGGGACACAAGGCGCTTTTGAGCCAAAAACGAATTTACTGATGCTTTAACGCGCGCGTGCGAGCGAGGGCTCGAGAGCACGGACACTGATTTTGCAGCAAGAAAACAGCACAATGCCGGAGCGGCTCCAAAATAGCGGATTACAGGCTACTGGGCCGCCTCTGACGGAAGACACGGGCAGAGACACAAAAGGGCGCTACGAATGCAGTTTCGCCGTTTACTAACGGGCAATCAACGGTGAATCAGCGCAAAATGGGCAACAGCATTGCTCAATAGACATCGCGAACGTATAATATAAGCTGCAATTGGGACGACTGGTGGTCCGTTAGTAACTATCCTAAATGCGCCATAGGTGGACAGTCGAAGGAGAATACGCCTTCAGACCGGCCAAAAAGACGGTCAAAACCGTTAGCGCAAAGGGTATGAAACAGCAGGAACCAATGCTCTTAGTTTGCGTTTCGATAAGCAGGCTTCCAAACGTGAAAAATGCCAAGGGCTCTGAGCATCAATACCGATAGTAGGTCGGGGACCGGTGGAACAAGGCTCTAAGTGTCACTTTCGGCCAAAACATACTATCGCCACTGACAACATCATAGCAGCAATTATGGGTAGCCATTTCGTCAAGTGCTATTACGATTGAACACCAAGGTCAGTTATTCGCTCAGGGGGTGTGCGGCTTCTTACAAACGTAGACGACTCGGGAGAACGAGTCTGCATTGCGCGTATTGACGTCTCCAGCTATTCCGAGCATATTAACACAGTAGTCTAAGACTTCTTTTGCAACCTGAGGCGAAGGAGTGTCGCAGTACGTCCAGCAACGACTATCGGTTTGGTAGACCTTTAAGATGATGTCTTGAACCTCCTGGCAAACTCCAGCGTACCAATCGCTGTAGTTTCCACCTCCTTCTTCTATATAAGTCCGTATGTTGTCTATGATTTCCTGTGTGCTGGCTGAAATCTTGTTATCCATTTTATTTTTCTCCGCTGCCAGCGGGTAGCGTTCTATCGTCTGCAGCCAACCGCCGTTCAAGCAAAAAAACTGTCTTTGGGACAGACCTTTTGGGCCTCACAGACCACGCGATAAAAGCTCGACAGCTTACTAACGGCCTTCGAAAACTCACAGGCGATATCCAAAAAACCTACCAATAAGTAAGGCGATCCCAAGCGCTCCATTGTGGATTACCTTTTCAAAAGAATGAGCAAAAATTTGTGACTAAGCTGATGCGACAAGCTTTGCTGGATTTACCGACATGACCAAGGAATTTCTCAGCAGCGACGCCTCGGAGCGGTCGCAAAAACGATTTGTCGCGGTTGCATAATGCTTGGAAGCTATGTAACTGTTTTCAAGTAGTTCATTGACTTGGCTGGCTGGTTCGAGTATAGTCTGTTACAGTATGGCTTGGCTGGCAAGGAGGAAGAATGTTCACAATATCTGCCAAAGTCGGTTCCCAGGAAGTCTTCAATCTTGACGCGGAGCCTCAGCGGTAGATATATCTGTTCGTGGAGGATCAACTTATGAGTAACTGCATACTCGTGACATTGTGGATATCACTCGTTAGTATATGCTCTACAGCCATAGGACAGGTTTCTGCAAATGTGTGCCGAGCGGATGGTATTACTCCGCTTGAACCAGCCGATCACAACATCCCATTTGTGTACAGCAATATCATGGTAGGAACCAGGCTTACGATTATTATCAGCTCTGCTGCCGCCGGCTACTGGGGTGGCGATCTGGCAATTACAGGAGAAGACTGCAATTACGGAGTCTTGTCAGCCAGAGACTACAGCGAGACAACTGATGACTGGGCAGGCTCGCGTCTACCAGCCGCCGGCGATAGGGCGCGGGTGTGGGAATGGCAAGATCCCGACGTCCGTGGATTTAGCTTTCGCGGTCATAGCACTGCTATTGCTGGCGACTGGTTTGTTATCGATTACGCCGCCACGGATGTCGGCGTTTGCAAGGTGGGATTCTATGATCATGCCATAAGCTGGGTGGACCCCATTTATTATCTCACGTTTTTTCACGTCGCCAGCCGAGACTTCAACCGTGACACCAAAGTAGACTTTGCCGACTTTGCTATATTTGCGTCACGTTGGCAGAGAGCAGTTTGCGCTGAGCCAGACTGGTGCGAAGGGATTGACTTAGATGGAAACCTGTGGGTTAGCCTCAATGATCTAATGCTATTTGCTGATTATTGGCTTGAAAGGACTGAGTAGCCACAATCGCTTGGCTTTTTCGCCAGGTAATGCACTTCTTATAAACTCCATTTCGCACCGCAACAAAAACCCGCGTCTTCCTCAGAATCGTTTTGCCATTTGGCGCCACCGAAAGCTCTCGGTCTGAATTCTGCTGCAAGGCCCTCTCCCAAGAAATTTCTGAAAAACAATCCACATTCTCCAACTCTGAATCGCCCAAGTTATTGAAAGCAAGTGACAGAGACTTTGTGTGCAAGTGACTCGATGGTTAAGTCACCGTGTTGTTAACCCGATTTTGAAGCCAAGGAGGTAATTATGTTTAGAAGACGAGTTGTGATCATAAGCGCTTTGGTGCAATTTCTTGGTAGTGTTGCCTTTGCAGACAGGTCATTGAATAGATCTGAGATTTTAGAGATATTTCAGAAACTGACAAGTCAGCCTCGAAAGACTTGGATGCGGGCTGGCATAATTGAGGCCACACACCAAGAATACAGGGCAGCAAAGACCACCGACCTCGATGAGATCAATACTCAAATCGACCGGAAGGTTCAAGAATATCGAGATAACCCAAACAAACGCGAGTTGACCGAAGAGCTGCAAAAGATGCGGCTGGATGCCATACCATTTAACGTTCGCTACAGGTTATCCAACGAATACACAATGAATTCCACAGAGGTGGCTAAGTTTGACGGCGACAGGTTTTACTGGGAAATAAATGTAGTCTCACGCACGGATTCTGTAAAACTGCCGCAAGACCTGCAAGGCAATTTCATGAACCAACAGTTTAATCTGGACTGGAATGCCAAACGTGTATTTGCCTGGGACGGCGAAAAGTATACCACTTATGCTTTGCCGGGCAATCATGCCATCGTAGACACTGAAGGTCATACCCCTCACGTTATCAACGGCGCTCTAACCGCAGGCATTATTCCCTGGGGATACGGCTACTACACGTATGAGAATCTTTCCGCTGCCCAGGTCTCTGCCGTTGAGCGGGACGTCGATGCTCAGCGTCAGATACATTTGACAGTCACTCGTTCAGATGGTTCGCAGATGCTTTTAGTATTGGACTCGCAAAAGGACTACGCCGTAATATCTTGTTCGACAAATAGGGAGGACAATTCGGTTATCTACAAGCAATACGACAATTACAGACTGATGTTGGACAGGTGGGTCCCGACTACGATATACATAGAACGAAACGATGCCGGAACAGGCAGACTTTTAGCCTATGATCTCTGGCAGTTTACCAAGATTAGTGCCGATGTCCCCAAGATGGATAACTTTACTGTTGAATATGAGCCAGACGCACTAATCGAGTATTTCTCATACCTTACTGATAGACCTCTAATGTATTGCTACTCGCAGATCGTTGATACGGATTTCCTCTTGGCTGAAAGGTTGGCAGTTGCTGCAAACCAGGGCATCCAGCCACAAAACTGCGCTACGGTGGCAGTGAAATATGTGGCTGCTCGGTTGGGCAAAAGCATAACCGAGCAGCAGCTTGCTCAGTTGATAAGCGAACCTGATAAAACGACCAGTCTTTATGCAATGAAGGGATTTTTACAAAGTTTGGGGCTTTATTGCCGAACTGGAAAGACTGACATCCAAACCCTTAAGGGTCTGGACAAAAGCTGCGAAGTAGTCCTACATATCCCAGGAAAGAATCATTTCGTTGTAGTTGCCGGTATCGATAATCAGAACGTGTGGTGCATAGATTTGACTGACAATAGGTTTTTCTACCGGACCGACCTTAATTTCTTTGACATGGACTGGACGGACGGTACAGCTCTCTTGATTTCAAATCAACCAATTCAAATACAAGGCAACTTTGCTGATATTGATAATGCCCACCTTCAGGGCATAATTGGCGGTTCAGGCTATACTTGTACTCGGCTGTTACAAGAGTATGATGTGAATTTCTGCACTTATGCTGGAGGAGAATGCCTGGGTTACTACGAAGTGTACTTTGAACGCTGGGGCTGTGAGGCGGTCCCGAGTGGCGCTTGCAGAAATACTATACTCGTCAGTTACAAAGAAAGCCCGTGCATAGTGGACCCTTATTACCCTGATGACTGCAATGTAACAGGTGAATGGACCTATTATTATATGCGGGCATGTAGATAACTATCTCCTGGGACGTCTGTGAGCGAGGGTCCCGGCGAATTAACTTGTGCCTACTTTCTTTCCATGAGGGAATGTATTGACCCATCGCAAAAATAAATCGTAGAATGACCTCTTATGAGGCGCTTATCTTTTACGCTTGTCGAGCTGGTTGTAGCCATTTCAGCAATTGCTCTATTAACCACCATATTGCTTTGTGTAGTACAAACTTCAAGGCGGCACGCCAGATCGGTTCTTTGTGGTTCACACATCAAGCAGTTAGCACTTGCTTTGCTAACGTATGAAACCGAAAATGCAACTTTTCCACACGCTTTTGATGACACTCCTAAGGACCCACCCCCCAGCGGTTACGCGGGAAGCTCTGTATACGATAGAAGGGGATGGTGGTGGTTTAACCATATAGTCGATTATTCGAGAAAAGATCATGGCGGCACTTCTATCGTTTTGTGTCCAGAAA